>ERZ778017.1656-NODE-1656-length-20902-cov-6.582002_pt1 | contig 20902 bp, 22 predicted proteins | sample MGYA00375747_ERZ778017 | MGnify/ENA primary metagenome ERZ778017 (study PRJEB29350, sample SAMN05509838) | bioreactor metagenome | biome: bioreactor; material: wastewater | place: South Africa: University of Cape Town | collected 2014-03-17 ...
CTCTTTCCCTACACGACGCTCTTCCGATCTTCCTTGTGGTCGACGATCCGTATCCGGTCTTTTTCGCAGATTCCTTCGAGGGCGAAATCGTCGATCTTCGTCGGTTTCTGGTTGTCCGTCACGACGTAGATATGCCGGATGAACGGGGCGTATTTCAAAATGGACGCAATGCAATAGTAGATTTCACCGTTGTCCAGAAACCGTGTTTCGTATGTCGCGTTCGATCGATGGCCCAATCCGGCCTCGGCCATGGCGGCCATGCGCTTGGCCCTGTGGGCGGGGTCGTTCCCGTCAACCCAGGTAATGACGGCGTCGATGATCAAACCCAAGTCATTTCGCATGGAAAACTCATGGAGAACCTGCTCCTCAAATCACGAGAGATCAATTGATTCCCGGTGGGCCGGAAAATCAGCAACCACCTACGTTGCCGAATCGCGGCACCGGCGGCAACCTTATTCAAGGATTATCCCAGCCATTCAGGCGTAAATCCGATCAATTCCGGCAACCGCGCATTCCCGTCTCCCAGGCGGCGTCTTATGTCCGCCTTTAAAGCGGATGGAGTGTCGGGGTAGCTGTTTTTATTCCGTATTCCCGTTCGCTTGAGCGGGTGTGACGGCACGTTCATGAAATCCGCTACGGTATCGACCGCCCACTGCGGATTTTTGAACATCTTCTCCGAAGTCAGGAACAGGAACTGCGAGCGTGGGAAATAGTCGTACCATCTCTCGATCTGCTCGGCATACAAGCTTCTGGCAATATAGGAGTAGTTCCGGAAGGCCGCCGATTTCGCAGTCGGGGAAACGGCCAGCCGCTCCGCGTGTCCCTCGAGCCTTTCCGCCTCGGCGTCGAGAGCGTCCTCCAGGGAAAGAGGCTCTCGTCCTCGCGAGGCTTCGTGATGGTAGTGGGAGATCGTGCGCGAAACCGGGTCGCGAAGAAGGACGACGAACTTTGCGTCCGGCAGCGTCTTTTTGATGCGGCCCGGCACCGCCGGATGGAAGATGTAGTAGGGCGAAGCCTCGAACGTCAACCTTCGCCCTGTGCGATGGAAATGCTTCTTGTACCAGTTCAGCGAACGATCGAAATTGGTATCGAAGTAATGAACCTCCTTGCGCTTGGAAGCCGAAAAGTTCGGGTTTTGCTTCACATAGTCGAACAGGCTTGATGTTCCGGCCTTCTGCGCTCCCACGATGATCATCGACGGAAGGGTATTGAAGGAATGAAGCCTGTCGAAGATGGCGGAAAATCTCAATCTGTCGTCCCCTTGCCTGTCCGGCGGCTGCGCAGCCAACTGCATACCGTTATCCGTGCCCGATGCAATCCGCCCCGGCCGAAAGTTTGCACCAAGGCTTCTGGTGAGGAAACCGCCGTTTTCTTCATCCCGCTTGCATGGAAAAATCCGCTGGATATTGTGTCGATCCCGACTTGCCCATTCGGAATTCGAATTGGGGCCTGCCGACTCCGGCCAGGAAAGGAAAGCCGCGCGTGAGCATGATTACGGAAGACACGGTTCTTGCGTTTCACCAGGCCGCCAGCGTCCGTCCGGTCGGGGACGGGGTGGTGATCCTGCTCGCCGACAGCGGGCAACTCTACACCGGCAACGGCACGACCGGGGCCATCCTGCGACAGGTCGACGGGCGCCGGCGGATAGGCGACCTGGCCGCCGCACTCTGCGAGGAGTTCGATATCAGCCCCGAAACGGCCGCAGGCGATATCGTCGAGATCGCCGGGCGGTTGATCGACGAGGGCGTCCTGCGTGTCGTGGAATAGGGGACGCGGCGGCCGATGCGAACCTGCGCGGTTCGCGCGCCTGTTGTTTCGCTCCGAACTATGGCTGCGCGCCAGGCTGATGCCGCTGCAAGTCCATGGACGATCGCTGAAGCAGGCGCTCGAGCTTGCCGAACCCTCCGCGGGACGCTGCCGGTTTGCCGGACTTTCCGCGGCCTATGTCGTGCGGGCGGTCCGCCGCACGGCCCGACGCCCATGGGCCATGCGCGACAGGCGCTGCCTGCGCGAGGGCTTGCTTGCCTATCTGTTCCTGGCCGAGGCAGGCCTCGGGCCACGGCTTCATTTCGGCGTCAGGCCGGATGCCCTGACCACCGAGCATATCGCCGCCCATTGCTGGGTGACGCTCGACGGCAGCACGGTCATCGGCGAATCGGAAACCTCTTACGTCGAGATCCTGGTGCATCCTGCCGACACGGCGGCGTGAGGGACAACGGATAGGGCATGCAGACGAGCCGCACCTACGATCTCGGGCCGACGCAGCTTTTCGTGGAGGCGCAAAGCGGCGATCTTCTCGCCGGGTTCGAGCGCTTCCTTGGCGATCGGGGCAGGGGCGATCGGGGCAGGGGCGATCGGGACAGGGGCGATCGCGGTAGGCAGGGTGCCGGTGCCGGCACGTTCCGAGTCACGATCCGAACGGGCGAGCCGGAACCACTGCCCGCCGATGCCGTCCTTCTCTACAGCGGACCCTTGCCCAACGAGGGAAGCTGCGACTTCGCCCGTGCCGGGCAGGCCTACGTCATGGCCTTTCCCGGGCAGGCGCGCATGGTCGTCGACCCCGGCGGCAGGCGGGCCGACATCGTCGTTTCGCCCGATCACCCCTGGCGGGCCTGTGGCAGCGTGGTTCCGATCTCCGTCGAGTTCGCGCTGGACCTCGACGGCCAGCAGGTCGTGCACGCAGCCGGCCTGTCGGCCCCGGACGGCAAAGGCATGGTCCTGATTTCGGCACCGAGCGGCACCGGCAAGACCACGACGGCGCTGGCGCTGGCGCGGGCCGGCCTTTCCCTGGCGGCCGACGACATCATGGTGCTGCGGCGCGAAAACGCCGGCATCGTGGCGTGGGCGCTGCCGCGCGCCCTCAACGTGCATCGCCGGACGGCCGCCCTGTTGCCATGGCTGATGCTGCCGCCCCGGTGGAACAGCGAAGGGGAGCAGGTGGTGCCGCGGGCGAGCCTCGGCTCCAGCATCGTGCTGGAGGACGGGGAATTACCCGTTTCCCGGCTGCTGCTGCTGCAACGGGGGGACCGGTTCGCCATGGAGCCTGTGGCGGCGGCCGAGGCGCTCGCAGCGCTTGCGGCCGACAACGTGCGCGGCTCGACCGCCGGCATCCTGCCGCTTCAGCAACGCCGCTTCGACATGCTTGCCGATCTGGTGGAAATCGTGTCGACAAAACGCGTTACGATACCGGACGGTCTGGCCGGCGTGGATGCCCTGGCGAAGTGGCTCACCGAAGAAGGATGAGCGCATTCCGCAACGAAAAAGGCGCCCCGAACCGGTCGGGACGCCTTTCGTCGAGGTAATGGAAAAGGATCAATCCTAATCGTTATTCTGAACCGAGCCCGATCCGCCGGGAGCGGCCGTCACCAGCGACAGTTTCTCGCGCTTTTCGAGCGACGGCTTAGCGTAGGTCTTCTTCATGCGCACCCCGCCAAACTATAACGCACGGCTTCAAATAGCATGTCGCCCCCGGGGAGCCTCAAGCTGGAAAGGTCGTTACGTTTTACTATCCGGAACCGATCCGCCGGGGGCGGCCGTTACCAGCGACAGTTTCTCGCGCTTTTCGAGCGTCGGCTTAATGTATGTCTTCTTCATGCGCACCCCTCCACATTACGACACGCTGCTTCAATAGCATGTCGTCCCCGGGGCCTTCAAGTTGGAAAGGTTATTACACCGGCGGGCCGCTCGGAACCGATCCGCTGCCGTCTGCGGTAACCAGTGACAGTTTCTCGCGCTTTTCAAGCGTCGGCTTGGTGTATGTCTTCTTCATTTCCGCCTCTCGGATTGTAAGACATTCCTTTCATTATCATGACGCTTTCGGCGTTTCCGGTCAATCTTTTCCGGTTGGTTCACGGCTTTTCTGCCGCTATGATGAAGGCCTGCATGCCGGGCGCGGAGCTGGATCGAGGGCCTCGTCCCGGCATGACGACATCCAGGCACAGGCGACATCCAGGCGTGGCGGAAGCGGTTCATTCGATGCTCCTTTCCCTTGTCGATCCACAAACCACGCTCGTCGATCCCCGTACCGGGACGGAATTGAAGCAGAAGGCGTTCGTCGAGCGTGTCGCAGAACGGGCAGGCAGCCTCAAGCGCCTCGGCATCGGCAACGGGCAGTGCGTTGTCGTCGCCCGGCGCAAGCCGCTGGACTATCTGGGCGATCTTTTCGCCTTGTGGGAAGCCGGCGCGATGGCGGTCGCGGTCAATCCGGCGATCACCGAGGAGGAACGCGGCAACGTGATGAGGGCGACCGGAGCGTCTCTCCTGCTGGACGACGGGCCGTTGCGGATCGCCGACGCCGCTCGCGCCGGCGCTACCCCTTCCAGCGTCATGCACGGGACTTCATCGTGGCCGATCGGGCCGGACGAGCCGGCCCTGACGCTGATGACGTCGGGCACCACGGGCCGGCCGAAAGGGATCGTACACACGCAGCGCAGCCTCGCCGCCCGCATGGCGCTCAACGTAGCCAATATCGGACGGGCCGATGTGGAGCGCTCGCTATGCGTGCTGCCGCTGCATTTCGGGCACGGCCTCATCGGCAACGTCCTGACGGTCATGGCCGCAGGTGGAACGCTCGTCCTGTGGCCGCAGCCCTCGATCGAGGAAATGCGCGATTTCGGTCCCCTGGTCGAGAAGCGGAAAATCACCTTCATGAGTTCGACCCCCGCCTTCTGGAATGTCGCCATGCGGCTGTCGCCTCGTCCGGACCATGCGATGCGGCGCGTTCATGTCGGCTCATCGTCCCTTTCGGCCCCGCATTGGCTCGCCATCGCCGAGTGGACGGGAACGCGCCGGGTGCTCAACATGTACGGCATGACCGAAACGGCGAACTGGATCGCCGGAGCAAGCCTCGATGACACGGACGCGGCCGACGGGCTCGTCGGCCGGCCATGGGGAGGGGCGGTCGCGGTGCTCGGCGGCGACGGCATGGTCGCCGGGGAGGGCGCGGGCGAGGTGCTGGTCGCCACGCCTTCCATGATGACGGGCTATCTCGGCATGGAGAAGGAGACGCGAGACGCCTTCCATGGCGCATGGCTGCGCACCGGCGACATAGGCCGGATCGATACGGCCGGCCGGTTGACGCTGACCGGCCGCATCAAGAACGAGATCAATCGCGGCGGCGTCAAGGTTGCGGCGGAAGAGATCGACATGCTTCTCGAGCGGCACCCGGCCGTGGTCGAGGCGTGCGCCTTCGCCCTGCCCGACCCGGTGGCCGGCGAGGCGGTGGCCGCGGCCATCGTGCTCGGCCCCGAAGCGGCTGATATCCCGGCGATCCGGGCGTGGTGCCGCGAGCGCTGCCGGGCGGAAGCCGTGCCGTCCCGGCTTTTCGTGCTGGATGCCATACCGCGCAACGAAAGGGGCAAGGTGGTGCGCGAGCGGGTGCGCGAGGAAGCCCTCGCCTCCGGGCCGGGAGCGTAACGCGCATGGGATTGGCCGAATTGCGGGCCCCGATCGAAAGCGAGCGTTTCCTGCTTGTGCCGCTCGGCAGGTGGCGGGCCTTCCGGCTGACCTATTCCTGGACGAAGGACAGTTCGTTCATGTCCAGCTATTGCGGCTCCGGCGAGCGCCGTTCGCCCTGGAAATGGTATCGCGAGATGGTCCGGCCGAACAACCGCACCAAGTTCGTCCACGCGATCGTGCCGCATGGGCAGACAAGGCCGATCGGCGTTCACATGATGGTGATGAGGCCGCCCAAATCCTGCTCTCTTGCCGTCGGCATCCATAGCCGCGACTGGTGGGGCAGGGGGGTCGTGCAGGAAGTGCGCTCCCGCATCATAGAGCACATCTTCGATCATTCGGACGTGGAAAGGCTCCACACGCTGGTGATGGCACGAAACTTCCCGTCGGTGTTCAACAGTCGCAAGCTCGGCTTCATCCATGTCGGGACGCTTCACCGCGCTAGGCTCGACAAGGCTACCGGCGAGGTACAGGATTTGCTGCTCTTCGAGATGTTCCGCGAGCAATGGATGGCCGGGAAGGGACTGGCCGATGCGTGAGCGCCGACATGCCGCCGTGGCCGGTATCATCGCAGCCGCCCTCGGCTGCCGGTCGCAGGACGTGCCGGACGACGCGCCCGTCGGCTCGCTGCCTCAGTGGGACAGCATCGCCCACATGAACATCATCATGGCTTTCGAGGAAAGGCTCGGCAGGCAATTGACGGCGGAGGAAACCGCCTCGCTCGAGACCGTCGCCAGCTTCGCCGCCCTGCTTGAGCCGCAGGCGCCGGGGCGCGCGTGAGCGGCGATCCGGTTTTCCTGCTGGCCCGGCTGGCCGATCCGGGCGCTCCCGTTCCCGTCATGCGGGAAACGAGCCGCGAGGCGCTTTTGAAGCTTGCCCGGCCGCATGGGGTCGAAAACATCCTGTGGCGCAAGTTCGGCGCCGATATCGACGCGCCGGGTAGCGCCGAGACCCTTCACCGCGTGGGCCAGACCATGCTGCTCGACGGCCTTCGCCTCGAACTGTCGGCCGCCCTTGCCGCAAAGGGCGTTCCCGCCTCGGTCGTCAAGGGCAGCGTATTTGCCGAGCGGCTGTATGCGGTGCGCAGCGACCGCCTTTTCAGCGACGTCGACCTGCTGGTCGACCCTTCCTTCATGGAGGAGGCGGGTGTCGTGATGGCGGGGCTGGGTTATGTCCGCGAGGGCAAGGCCTGGGACAACTCCAGCCGCGACATGGAATACAAGTTCGTGTATCCGCGACACCCGACCGCGCTCGTCGAGCTTCACGGCAATCTGGTCCACTATCCGCTGTTGCGCAGGCGCGTGAGCTTCGGCCTGCGCGAGTTGCTGGCGGCGGGCGACGGCGACGGCGAAGCGCCGGCGGCCCTGCTTGCCACCGCGGTCGTGCACGCCACGCTCGGCCACAAGCTGGACCGCCTGCAAATGCTGGTCGACGTGCTCCAGGCCGTGCGCCACCTGCCACGGCAGGATTTCGGCGGCGCGGCGGCGACGCTGTCGGAACTGGGGCTCGGGCTCGAATGCGCGGTCTGCCTCTCGGTCACCGCACGGCTGTTCGGCGACGAAGCGGTCGCCGATCTTGCCGACCGGTTCCGTTTCGGCCTGCGTGGCCGCCTCGGCCGGCTGCTGGTTTCGCCGGACGCCGTCGTCGACGGGCGCGGGGCCGGCCATGGCAGCGGCTCGTGGGGCCGTCGCAAGGCGTTCCGTCTCCTGCAGTATCTGCCCCGGTGAGGATTGGCTGGGGCGCCAGGATTCGGGCGCCCCATCTCTGCTCGCGAGTGTCTCAGGTGCCAGAGAAAACGGGTGATGGTGCCATCCGTCTCCTCGATCGCCACAATGTGCGCACTTCCGCCGGTGTCATCGTCATCGATGATGAAGGCAGCCGGCCCTCCCCGCAGATCCACGTTCTACTCGGCCGGTGGGGCCACCGATACGCTCGACGTGGGGGTGCCGCAAAGAGAGCCGAGCCGATGCCTCACGTAAAGCGGACGGTCGCCATATTGGCCACCAAACGATATGGCTTCGTGTCAAGTGGTTACGGTTTCGGAAAACCGCCCTTCCAGCTTTCGGCGATATGTCTTCAGGGTCTCTTCGCGAAATTGTCTTTCATCTACCATCCCTGCTAATTCATCGAGCCTCAATCCGACGGTTCGTATGATAGGAGCACCTACTTGCGACAGCCCGTTGAACCGTGCTTTGAGCGCCTGCTTCTTCCGTACCTGATGCGGTTGAAATGAATCGAATTCACGCGGCAGGATGTGCCTGCCGAGAACGATGTCGTTCGCGGCAACTGCATCCGTGAGCAGTGCGTCTCCAACCGGCGTCCGGACAATGATCCCGTTGAAGCCTGCGTCCTCGCCGACAGGATCGCAGCCCGGCCACACGTCCGCGGCCACGATATCGCAGGTCTCACCCAGCGCGTCGGGACAGAACTTGCAGCGGGTTTCGATCTCCCACCCTGCCTCGTCCCGCCACATTTGCCGGTAGGTCCGCTCGAATGCGAGCCCGTCGTGCGTTTCCACCCTCGTCGTGCCGGGGTTGCCGAAGCCCCGGTATCGGAACAGGGAAACATCCTTCTCCTCTATTTCCAGTTCATCGAGCAGGGCCTGTGATTTCATCAGCCGGGACTGCCCGCCGCACACCATGGCAAGGCGGGCGACGCAAAATCGATCGATCCTCGGGTCGGTTTTCGAGAGCATGTGGACCGCGCCGAGATCGCAAGGCTTGGCGATGATTGCGAAATTCTCCTGGCGGTCGAGCGCGTCCTTCAGGCCCGCAAGCGGCGCCACCGGTCCGTAGCGCGAACCTGCATTTGACTGTACTTCTTCGATCGTCCGGCTGTGCACCCATCGGTTCCTCATCGGCTGGCCGGGATCCGGCCCAACATGGAGGATGAAGGCCGCGCGCTTCGATTGTAGCAGGTGGCAGGCAAGCGCGGTGAGACAACCGCCGCTCGAGGAAGCGAACCTTCGCAGGCTCTCGCCCGCCCAGGCATGGCGCATCACGGTGTACGCGCCCCAGACCGGGTCCCGATTGGGCGCTCTCGACGGCCGGCTCTCGGCGACGACGCCCGGGCACGCCGCAAGCACTTTTTTCTCTTCTGCCTTCGTGAACCCGTCGAGCGGTGCGGGGCGGAGGCTGCCATATGGTTGCATTTGCATCCGCACCCGGCCCGCGGTGACGGTCTCGCAAAGGCCGCATCCGATACACAGGCCGTTGGCCACGACCTCCGCCACGCTGCAAGCGGCGCGTGGCGCGTGCCCTGCCGGGCCGCAATGAGGGTCTTCAGTCATCCTGTCCCGTCCTGCCTGCGTCGTGTTTCCGGGTCGATGGCATGCGTGTGTGCGTTGATCCCTAGTCTGTCCTTAGCCGCCTTGGCCAGAGCCGCGATCTGAGCCAGTAGCTCACCGTATTGCTCGACCAGTTCGACGTAATCTTGTCCGCTCCGGTCTTGTACCAACTCGTGCAGTTGCCGGCCCATGCTGTCCGGGCGAGTTCGGCCTGCAATCTTTTCTGGTAAGCGGCCATCTCGCTCGAACCGACCGCGATCGTGCGCCGGCCGGAGCCGAACAGCCGTCGAAGCGCCTTCGAGATGAAATGAGCCTGGCATTCGAGCATGAAGACGATGGAGTTGTGGCCGAGATTGGTGTTTGGCCCGTACATCATGAAGAAGTTCGGGAAACCGGGAACCATCATGCCGAGGTAGCCTTCAGCCCCGCCGACGTCCTTCCAGACCTCGTGCAGTTCCTTGCCCGCGGCGCCGGTGACGGAAAGGCCGGGCAGGAATTCCTGGGCCGAAAAGCCGGTAGCCAGGGCCAGCGCATCCAGTTCGACGGCGCGTCCGTCGCAAAGTTCCACACCGTCAGGCCGGATGCGGCGGATCGCTGTTGTGCAGAGCTCGACGTTTTCACGCTCCAGCGCCGGAAGGAAAGTGTCCGAAAGCAGCACCCGCTTGCAGCCCAGCGGGTAGTCGGGAGCCATCCGGGCACGCAATTCGGGGGAGGAAACCTGCGTCTCCAGCCATGCGAGCAGTTCCTCGCCGCGCAGCTTCTGCTTGCGTGAGCCGTCGAGAAATTCGGGCCAGGAACGCTCCCAGGACCAGTAGATAGAGTAGCGGTAAAGGCGCTGCCATAGCGGCAGGCGGCGGAACCGTCGTTTCTCGACCTCGGTGAAGGTCCGGTCGTTCTTAGGGCACATCCAGGGCGCGCTGCGCTGGAACAGCGTAAGTCGGCCGGCCTCGGCGGCCAATTCGGGCACGAGTTGGATGGCGCTCGCCCCGGTGCCGATCACGCCTATGCGCTTGCCCGCGGCGGAAAAGCCGGGGTCCCATCTTGCCGTGTGCAGGATGGGACCGGTAAATTCGGACAGGCCCGACAACGGTGGAAAGGCCGGCTCGGTCAATTGCCCCGTGGCGGTAACGACCGCGCGGGCGCGGAAGCTCCCCAGATTGCTTTCTACGTGCCAGATGGCTGCGCCCGCATCGAAGCGAAGCTCTGTGACCCGGCAGCCGAACCGGATGCGAGGCAAAAGGCCGAAGCGTTGCGCCGTGTCACGCAGATAGGCGTGGATTTCCGCTCCCGGGGCGAAGCGGCGCGACCAGTCGGGGTTCGGCGCGAAGGAAAAACTGTAGTGATGGGACTGCGTATCGCAGGCGACCCCGGGGTAGATGTTGTCGCGCCATGTGCCACCCACATCGTCGGCCCGCTCCAGCACCAGGAAACGCAAACCCTGCCGGGCGGCGTGAACGGCCATGCCCAGTCCACCAAAGCCCGCGCCGACGACGATGAGGTCTATGGTTTCTTCGGTGGAGGTCTCGACGGGTTCGTGGGCTGGGGCTTGCGTAGCCATGGGTCCTCAAACAACCAGAATGTTTATTATTGAATGATACGATAAAATAAAATTGACTCAACACAAAAGTCGACTCATTATCGTACTCAGCCAACGGAAGGAGCCTGCGTGCCGAAAGTCGGAATGGAGCCCGTCCGTCGCCGCCAGTTGATCGCGGCGACCAAGGCCTGCATTCACCGGGAAGGCATTACCCGGACCAGTGCTAACCGCATCGCCCGCGAAGCGGGGATCGCGCCCGGCCTGATCACGCACTACTTCAATGACAAGGACGAACTACTGCTGGAGACGTTCCGCAGCATCTATCGGGAACTCGCTACCGATGGCCGGCGACGGCTGGGGCTCGCCCGATCGCCGGAAGAGCGGATGCTTGCCCTCATCGAAGCGCAGATATCGCCTCCGACCCTGACGCCCGAGGCAGTGACAACCTGGCTCGCCATCTATTCGACCATGCGCGACTTTCCCCTGCTGGAACGGATCGAGCACGCCTATGACCGGCGACTGATCAGCAACCTGACGCATGAAATGCGCGACATGGGAATCGAGGCGTCGGAGGCGCGCGACATTGCGGAGGAGCTTTCGATCTTGATCGACGGGCTATGGCAGAACCTCGCCAATCCCGTGACGCTCACCATCGAGCGTGCAAGGCAGATCCTCTACCGCTATCTCAGATTGCGGCTGCCGAACGCCAGGCTTACGCTGCCCGAAGACGACGCCGCCCGGCGTGCGGCCGAGGATGCGGGGCTGAGCGCCGAGGCGCGGCAGTTCCTCAAGGACAATCTGCCGATCGTGCCGATCCGCCTCGCGGCCGGCAGCATCGAAAAGACGCGCGGCCAGCTCGCCCAGCTCTATCGTCCGGAGGCCAAAGCCTCCGCCAAGGCTTTCGGGGTGCGCCTGTCCCAGATCGGTCTCGGCGGCGTCGAGACCCTGCGCGCCGCCCCGAAATCGCTGGACCCCGAGGGCGCGGACGCCGCCGTTCCGGAACCCGCGGCGCGCATTTTCTATCTGTTTGGCGGCGGCTACGTTACCGGCGAGCCGGAACTCGACCTGCCGGTGATCGGCGCTCTTGCGGCCCGGCTCCAGGCGGTCGTCGCCGCGCCGCGCTACAGGCTCGCGCCTGAACATCCCTATCCGGCGGCCCTGGAAGACGCGCTTGCCGCTTACCGGGCCTTCGCTGCGGAGGAAGGGCCGTTCTGGGTGGTGGGGGAATCCGCCGGCGGCGGATTGGCGCTGGCCATGATGCAGGCGGCGGGGCGGGAAGGGCTGCGCCCGCCGATCGCGATGGCTCTCCTGTCGCCTTGGGTCGATCTGACGCACAGCCTGCCTTCCGCCAATGACGGCGTCGATCCGACCTTTACACGCCGCAACCTGCTGGAATCGGCGCGGCTCTATGCAGGGCAGGAAAGCGACCTTGCCCAGCCCGGCCTCTCCCCGCTGTTCGGCGGGCTTTCGAACCTTCCTCCGATCGTCATCACCACCGGCGGCCGGGACATATTGCGGGAGCAGGCCCATGCGCTGGCTGCCGCGATCACGGCAGCGGGCGGATCGGCCGAACTGCACGACTGGCCGGGCCTGTGGCACGTCTTCGAATATTACCGCGAATTGCCCGAAGCCGCGCAATCACTCGACCGGATAGCTGCCTTCCTTCGCAACCATATGTCGCTCGGCCAGGAGCAAGCCGCATGAAAGCCGCCATTTTCCACGGACCCGGCAAGCCTTTGACCATTGAGGACGTCTCGATCGACAATCCCGGTCCGCACGAGGTGCTGATCCGGACGGCGGCCGTCGGCCTGTGTCATTCCGACCTGCACTATATGGAAGGCTCCTACAGCTTCGCCGCGCCTGCGGTGCTTGGCCATGAGGCGGCGGGGGTGGTGGAAAAGGTCGGCGGGCATGTCGTGGGTCTGAGCCCGGGCGACCATGTTATCTCCTGCCTGACGGTCTTTTGCGGCCACCACGGGACGACCCTTCAATTGCGATCACCAGCATGAGACGGCGCGCCGTGCCGACCAGGCTCCTCGCCTCCGGCGCGACGGCACGCCGGTGCATCAGTTCTACGAATTGTCGGCCTTTGCCGAGCAGATGCTGGTCCACGAACATGCGGTGGTGAAGATCCGTCCGGACATGCCGCTCGACCGTGCCGCGCTGATCGGCTGCGCGGTGACGACCGGCGTCGGCGCGGTGGCCAACACCGCGCGCATCGAGATGGGCGCCACGGTGGCGGTCATCGGCTGCGGCGGCGTCGGCCTGTCGGCGGTGAATGGTGCTGCGATCGCCGGCGCCGGGCGCATCATCGCCATCGACATACAGGACAACAAGCTCGACCTGGCGCGCGAACTCGGCGCCACGGATACGGTCAACGCGGCCGCCTGCGATCCGGTCGAGGCGGTGCGGGAATTGACCGGCGGCGGCGTAGAATATTCTTTCGAGGCGCTGGGCCTGAAGAAGACCTCGGAACAAGCCTATGAAATGCTGCGGCGCTCGGGCGTGGCCACCATCATCGGCATGGTGCCCGAAGGGCAGAAGCTGGAGATCGACGCGGCCTCGCTGCTCTATGAAAAGCGTATCCAGGGCTCGAACATGGGGTCGACCCGCTTCCGGGTCGATATGCCGCGCTATGTGGATTTCTATCTCGCCGGAAAGCTGCATCTCGACCGCATGATTTCGCGGCGAATAACGCTCGACCAGATCAACGAGGGTTTCGACGAGCTGCGTTCGGGGCGTTTCGCGCGCTCCGTCATCACCTTTCCCCAGTAAACCCTTTCCGGGGGCAAGGGAGGCAGCAAAGGGACGGGCCGCCCGCGGGATGGGATTGCGAAGAGGAAGAACAGCAAACAGGGAGGAACAGCAAGTGACTGAAAAAACGACGAAACTGCAACTGAGCCGGCGCAGCGCCCTGAAGGCGATGGCGGGCGCGACGGCGTTTATGGGGGCTCCCGCCATCATCGGCCGCGCCCCGGTCAGCAGCGCCAGGGCGGCGTTCTCCGGCGAACAGCTGATCGTGGTGTCCTGGTCGGGCAATTACGAGCAGGTGTTCAGGGAAACCGTAATCGAGCCCTTCAACGAGAAACACGGAACCCGTGCCGAGACGGTCGGCGGCTGGGACCAGATCGTCAGCCAGATCAAGGCCGCGCCCGAGGACAAGCCGCCCTTCGACATAACGGTGGCGGAGGAATACATCTCCTCGGTGGGCCTCGCCGAGGACCTCTTCCTGAAGACCGACCGCTCCAAGGTGCCGAATCTGGAGGCGGTGTATCCCTGGTTCTACGAGGTGCGGCCCGACCGCGCGAAGGATTACGGCGTTCCCTTCGGCGGCGGCACCTGCATGCTGATGATCCGCAAGGACCTGGGGATAGAGCCGACCTCGTGGGGGCTGCTTTGGGACAAGCGCCTCGCCGGCAAGGTGACGGCCGACAGTTCCGCCTGGTGGTGGACGCTGTCGCTGCCGGCGCTGATGGACGACACCCTGCCCGGCCTCGACGAGATGTATGAGATGAAGACGGCCGAGCCGCTTTTCGCCAGGATGGACCAGTTGAAGGTGGCCAAATGGTATCGGGACGGCGCCGAGCAGGCGAACCTTCTCAACCAGGAGGAGGCCGATGCCGCGATGAGCTTCTCGTCGGACGTCTATTCGTATCAGATGGCGAGCCCGGACGAATATGTCGCTGCGGTGCCGCAGGAGGGCGGAACGGCTTGGTCCGACTGGTACTTCAAGGTTCGCGGAACCCAGCACGACGAGCTGAGCGACCTGTTCATGAACTACCTGCTCGAAAAGGAGACGCAGGACCGGTTCCTGGAGAAATCGGCGATCTTCATGTCGCGCAACGACGTGAAGGTTCCTGCCCACTGGAACGGGTATCCGGCGTCCAACCAAGAGTTCCATGACAGATACCGCCTTATTACCATGGACGGATGGGACAAGATCATGGCCGACTATCAGAATTTCGACGATCGCATGAAGCTGACCGTCGAGAGGACGACGGGGGGTTGAAGCCGGCAAGCTGACGCCTGGCGGCCGTTTTGTCCCACCGGCCCGGTCCCGTCCTGCGGGGCCTGGCCGGTGGCAAGCCGAACCAAATCCAGGCAGAAGGGAAAGATCGGCACTCGGATGACGAAGGAACTATGATGGCGGTTGGAGCGGCGCTCGAGGTAGAAAATATCAGACGCTGTTACGGATCCGTGGTCGCGGTCGACAATGTGTCGCTCGTGGTCGATCGGGGCGAGTTCGTGACTCTCCTCGGCCCCTCGGGTTCCGGCAAGACCACCACGCTGCGCCTCGTCGGCGGTTTCGAGAAAATCCAGTCCGGCGCGATCCGCATCAATGGCGAGCGCGTGGATGGGCAGCCGCCCTACCGCCGCGACACCGCGACCATCTTCCAGTCCGGCGCGCTTTTCCCCCACAAGACGGTGACGGAGAACGTTTCCTACGGCCTGCAAAGGCGCAAGGCGCCGCCTGCGGAAATCCGCGACCGCGTGAAGCGGATTCTCGATATCGTGCATCTGGACGGCATGCAGGACCGCTATCCGAACCAGCTTTCGGGCGGGCAGAAGCAACGCGTGGCGCTCGCCCGCTCGCTGGTGGTGCAGCCGGCCGTTCTGCTGTTCGACGAGCCGCTTTCGGCGCTCGACCTGTCGCTGCGCCTCAAATTGCGGGCCGAAATCAAGCGTCTCCACGAGGAGCTCGGCTTCAGCGCCATCTACGTGACGCACGACCAGGGCGAGGCCATGGCGATGTCGAGCCGGGTCGCGGTGATGAACCACGGGCACGTCGAGCAGATCGACAGGCCTGAACGCATCTTCAACGATCCGGCCAACGAGTTCGTCTACAATTTCATCGGGGAAAGCTGCTGCATGGCCGTGACTATCGCCGGCGGGAGCATATCGGACGGACGCGACCCGCTCGACATGCATCTTAAGACCGGCCTGGCGGACGGGGCGTGGCGGCTCTATGTTCGGCCGAGCCGGTTGAAGATCGATGCAGAGGGGTGCAGCGACGCCAACAGGCTGAAGGCGACCATCCAGTTCGTCGAATATCTCGGCGACGTGTTCCGCTATCACCTGAAGGCGGGCGCTCTGGATATCTTCGCCGACCATCCCACGCGCCTCGACAAGGAACGCGGCGATGCGGTGCATCTCGCCTGGCGCGACGACGACATGAAGGCTTTCCGCTGATAGCCGCGCGAACCGAAGCCGCGATCGGCAAGGCGAGGCCCGTCGCCTGGTCCGACATGGCCGGCAGGTTGATTCCATGGTCGCTGATGGGACCGGCGCTGGCCATCGTGGTGGTCGTCTTCGGCCTGCCCACGCTCCAGATGGCGCGCATGAGCTTCAACCTGCACAGCAGCCAGGGTCTCTATACGCCGGGCTTTACGTTCGACAACTACGTCACCTTGTTCACCAATCCCGTCTTCACCGGCGCAATGCGCACCACGGTGCAGCTTGCGCTGCTGGCCTCGCTGGCGACGGTGGCGATCGGCTATTGCTTCGCCGTCCTGGTCTGGCTCAAGCCTGCGCGCTGGCGGCTTTTGTTCATCGCGCTGGCGCTGTGCCCGCTGCTGATTTCCGAGATATCGATCATCTTCGGCTGGTGGATGTTCCTGCCCAAGAACGGCCTTCTCAGCCATGTGCTTTTGTCCGCGGGGCTCATCACCGACAAGATAAGCCTGATGTACACCGAATTCGCGGCCTTCATCGGTCTCGTCTACATCACGCTGCCCTATGCCTTCTTCATCATGCTTTCGGTGCTCGACGGGATCGACAAGGGCGTGCTCGAGGCAAGCGCCGATCTTGGCGGCTCCCCCCTCGTCACCTGGAAGGAGGTGCTGCTCCCGCTGACCAGCGGCGGGCTTCAGGTCGCCTTTTCGCAATCCTTCATTTGGACGATGGGCACCTATGCCACGCCTTCCGCGCTCGGCCCGGACACGCTGTGGACCCTCGGCTTCCTGGTGCAGGAACAGATGCTGGGAAAGCACAACTGGCCGCTGGCTTCCGCGCTCGCCATGATCCTGGTCATCGGCGTCGCGGCGGTGGTGGTCTTCACCGGCATGATCATGTCGCGACGGTCCCGATACCATGTGTGAGGCCGCCACACAGGCCGGCGCGCCGGCGCCGCAGGCGCGTTTCGCGCCGGGGATACTGTCTGTTCTTTCCTGGCCGCTGATCGCCTTTCTGGTGGTCTATATCCTGATGCCCATCGTGGTGACGCTGCTGATGTCGTTCAACGATGCGCAGATGATCCGCTTCCCAATCACCAACTGGTCGCTACGCTGGTACGAGGACTTCTTCAACAGCGGCCAGTGGACCGAGGCACTGACAAACAGCATCGTCATCGCCCTCGGTACGACGGCCATTTCCACCAGCACCGGCATATTGGCCGCCTGGGCTTTCGAGCGTTACCGCATCCCGTTCGGCCGTTTTTGGTACTTCCTCATCATCCTGCCGCTGTTCATGCCGGGCGTGGTTCTGGGGCTCGGGGTGGCCATCGCCTTCGGCGGCATCCAGATCGGCTCGATCAGCCTCTATGGCTCGCGCGGACTGGTGATGCTCGCCCACTCCCTATGGGCCATGCCGCTGGTGTTCATGCTGATGGAAGCCACTTTCAAGACGGTGGATTACAAAGTGGTGGAGGCTTCCTACGACCTTGGCGGCCGGCCCGTGCGCACCTTCTTCGAGATCGTGCTGCCGATGGTCTCCACCGGCATCACCTCCTCGGCGCTGTTCGCGTTCGTGATCTCGCTGAACGAGTTCGTCATGGCGCTGTTCCTGACCGACCGGGATACCCAGACCCTGCCGGTGCTGATGTGGCTCAGCCTGCGCTCGGCCGGCACGCCCCGGCTCGCCGTGGCCTCGGTCATCCTGGCGCTGACGGTCTTCGCGTGCCTGACGCTGATCATGGTCTGGTATGTGCGCCAGCTCCGCAAGGTGGCGACGAAATAGATCCGGCGGCGGGCGGGCGCCCGTGCCCGCCTGCCGTCAAAGGCCGGGACGCCGGCCGTCAGCGAACCAACCCCCGACAGCGTTCTCGTAGGCTGCCGCCGCCGAGAAGACGGTGATGTCGTCGAAGGTCCGCCCGACGAGCTGTATGCCGGTGGGAACGCCGTTTCCTGCCCGCCCGGAAGGCACCGACATCACCGGGCAATTGTGCAGCATGTTGAAATAATGCGTCAGCACCGGCCCGTACTCCGGGTCGGTGCGCTGGCCGTCGATCTCGAAATCCGGGTCCAGCATGTCCTGTTCGGCCGGCAGGGCGGGAATCGCGGTCGTGGGGCAGACGAACAGGTCGTGGCTTTCCATGATCCGGCCGAAAGCCTGGTACATGGCGTGCTGGGCCTCCCAGGACCGGGCCGCCTCGTCCGGCTTCAATGAGGCTGCCATCTCTGCCGCCGCGATCGCGTAGTCGGTCATGAGATGCTTGTGGTCGGCCATGAACCACAGAGGCTGGCGGCCGAAATGCATGGTGGAGTACCAGGCGAGCGCCGCCTGGTCGCATTCCCGCGACCAGTCCAGTCCGACCTCCTCGACGGCGCATCCCAGCGACCTGAACACGTCAAGTGCCTGAAGCGTGTTCGCACGGACCTCCGTGTCGATCGCCTTGAAGCCGAGGTCCATCGACCAGGCGATGCGAAGGCCGCGGATAGCGGGAAACGCATCCGGCAGCACGATCGTCTCGCGCAGCGAGCTATGGTCGCGCGGGTGAGGGCCGGATATCAGGTTCTGCATGAGCGCGGCGTCGCCGACCGACCGGGCGAGCGGCCCGCAATGATTGTAGGGGTCGAAATTCGCCGGCGGCCCGTCGGGATTGCGCCCCTTCGGCGGCTTGTAGCCGACGACGCCGCAACAACTGGCCGGGATACGGATCGAGCCGCCGATGTCGGTGCCCGTGGCGAGCAGCGAGGTTCCCGCAGCGAGCGAGGCTCCCGACCCGCCTGACGAGCCGCCCGGGCCGTATTGCCTGTTGAACGGATTGCGCGTCACCCCCCACAGGTGGCTGTGGCAGCAGACGGATAGGCAGAACTCCGGCGTCGTGGTGCGGGCATGGATGATCGCGCCGGCGGCTTGCAGCCGTTCGATCATCGGGTCCGACTGGCTGTCCACATTGTCTTTGAGAACCAGTGAGCCATAGGTGGTGCGCTTTCCCGCAATTCGCTGGGCGTCCTTCACCCCGACGGGAATGCCCTCGAGTGGCCTGGCGGTATCGTCTCTGTAGCGCCGTTCCGCCGCTCTTGCCTGTTCCAGCGCCTCGTCGAAATAGGTGTCGGCAAATGCGTTGATCGCGGGCTCCAACTCCTCGGCTCGCTCGATAATTCCTGTCACGAGCTCGACCGGCGAAAGCTCACGCGACCTGAAAAGCCGTATGGCGTCACGAGCCGTGAGATAACACAGTTCCAAATTCATCATACGCGGTTCCTTGTGTGATGGTGCGGAGACTGCCGGTCCTTCTGTTTATCCTGATTCTGGGAAACTCCCGCACGGCCTGGAAGACGAATTCATCCTCGCATGCTGTTCCAAGCCGCTAGGACGGTGACGATGGATTTATAGGGAGAGAGGATATCTTTTGTGGACGAAAGCTGTGTGAGAGAGTCGTAAGAGACCTGTCGTCGTCCTTCGAGAAGCCAATCGTCAGGTTGCGCAGCGGGCGAGCCACGCAAGGGTCGCGGACACGCCACCCAGGCCGTAGGAGGCCGCCGTCGTTCCCTGCGGCCGGACGCGGATCGAGACGCCCCCCATCTCGTTCACCGCCTCGAAGCCGTTCTCGTCCGAGGTGTCGTCACCGAGAAAGACAGGCCGCCTGCCGGCGAAGGCCGGAAGCTCCATGAAACGGCGGATGGCGCCGCCCTTGACGGCTTCGAGCGGCATCAGTTCCACCCCGGCGTTGCCCGGCAGCACGCGATAGCCCGCAGGCAGCCGATCCAGCGCCTCCTCCACCAGCCCGATGGCGCGCGTCAATAAATGCGGCGCGGCGCGCGTATGGAGCGCCAGGATCGGGCCCTTGCGTTCGATATGGACGTTCGCCCCCTTGAATTCGGCCTCGATATCCTCGGCCAGCGCGGCGATGTCGGCCGGCTCCCCCGCCGCCTCGACCCGGCCGTTCGCCGCCAGCCGATGCTCGAGCCCATAGAGGCCCGCCGCGACTGGCCTAAGCGGAGAAAACAGCCGGTCGACGGCGGCGATCGAGCGCCCCGTCACGAAGGCGAGCGCTCCGTCCGTTTGCATCTCCAGCGCCTGAAGCAGCGACAGCAACCCGTCGCCGACCGAAACCGCGTCGGGATGAGCGGCGTGTTCCAGGAGGGTGCCGTCGATATCGAGGAAAAGAGCCAACTCCTTCCCCGGGAAGTCCAGCAGCGGCGGTTCCGGCAGCTTCGTCACAGTGCCGCTGCCCGCCGCGCAAACATGGAGACGACATTGGCCTCGCGCGGCGGGCCGTCGCCGGTCGCCCGCTCGAGGTCGCCGCGCTTGCGCAGCCTGGCCGCGTCGAGCAGCATCGAGCCGGCCCAGCGATAGACGTCGTTGTCGCGCACCACCTCGCGCATGCGCCGCATGCGCTGGCCCTGCTCGTCCGGCGTCATGGTCAGGGCCTGCAACAAGGCCTCGCCCATCATCGCCGCGTCATAGGGATTGACGATCAGCGCTTCCAGAAGTTCCTTCGCGGCACCGGCGAAGGTGGACAAAAGCAGCACGCCCCGCTCGTCGTTGCGGGCGGCCACGAACTCCTTGGCGACGAGGTTCATGCCGTCATGCAGGCTGGTGACCATGCAGATGTCGGCGGCGCGGTAGACCTCATAGACTTCGGCCTGCGTGTTATGCTCGGCCACCAATAGCACCGGCTTGTAGCCGTTCTTGCCATAGCGCCGGTTGAGTTCTTCGGCCCTGGCCTCGCATTCCTCGTGCAGGGCCTTGTAGGTCGGCAGGCTGCCCCTGCTCGGCGCCGCGATCTGCAGGAACGCCAGTTTGCCGATCCATTCGGGATGCTGCGAGAACAATTCCTCCAGCGCCTGGAACCGGTCGAGGATGCCCTTGGTGTAGTCGAGGCGCTCGACGCCGACGCACAGCTTCATGTCGTCGGCCAGCCCGAACTTGCGGCGGATGCGGCTGCGGCATTCGGCCACCGGGGGCAGGGCGGCGAGAAGGTCTGGCGGCCATTCGATCGAGATCGGATAGGCGTGCACCAGGCTGGTTTCGCCGCCATAGGAGATCGCCGAATCCTCGCGCTCGATGCGGCTTTCAAGGAAGCGGTCGACGCTCTCGACGAAGTTGTTGCAATGGAAGCGCGTGTGGAAGCCGATGATCGAGCTGCCCAGCAGCCCGTCGAGGATCCGTTCGCGCCACGGGCAGATGCTGAACACTTCCGAGTTCGGCCACGGAATATGCCAGAAGGTGATGACGATGGCTTCGGGCAGACGCTCGCGGATCATGCGCGGCAACAGCGCGAAATGATAGTCCTGCACCAGCACGATGGGCCGCTCGTTGCGTGCCTCGTCGATTACGGTGTCGGCGAACTTGCGGTTGACCGCCTCGTAGGTCTCCCAGTCGGAAGCGCGGAACAGCGGCCGCGTGAAGGCGATATGGCACAGCGGCCACAGCCCTTCGTTGGCGAAGCCGAGATAGTA
>ERZ778017.1657-NODE-1657-length-20862-cov-4.498246_pt1 | contig 20862 bp, 8 predicted proteins | sample MGYA00375747_ERZ778017 | MGnify/ENA primary metagenome ERZ778017 (study PRJEB29350, sample SAMN05509838) | bioreactor metagenome | biome: bioreactor; material: wastewater | place: South Africa: University of Cape Town | collected 2014-03-17 ...
TATATAGACAACGAGCAAAAGGGACACTCGTCGTGACAAAAATGGAAACGAAATAAGTGATGTTTCAATACTCAGTTGTATTTTCAGTTTCTACTAAGTATATTTGTATTCTTTGGCTGGTGTGGTGTTGATAAAAAAGCTGATCTAGCCGAGGATCGAACTCGGGGCCTTTTCGGAACTTACTGTGTAGAACACATGTAAACGAAACGTGATAGCCGCTACACCACTAAACCATTTTATGTACAAGGAAACAAAATTTGGGATCCATTCTTTGAAAGTTTTATTTTCTATTTTTTCGGTTTTGGCTAAAATTGACTGTTTCAGGGTAGTTTAGCGATTATAGTAAATATATTAATGTGCAGTTTAATATAAAGTTGCTATATTGTTTAATTTTTAGCCAAATAAATATAAATGAAACATTACATTGAAGTTTCCTTCAAAATTTAAAGAAAAATTGATAAAAAAAATAGGTTAAAAGGGGCTAACGGTAACCAATATTGAACCTATACAAACACCTATAATTTGGTAAAAGAAAATTTATCATTCCAAGGGTTTTCGTGTGTTCCAACTCATTTTGTATTAAACTGTCATTGCCAGTCTCGGGTAACTGCTCTTATAGTTCGTTCTCTTGAAACCATAACGTGGTACAATGACAGCTGGAAATAACACGAAGTAAAATTCAGATAACTCATGATCAATCCCTTTGACCTCAATTGGGTTGAACCAGATGCGATGAGCACTAGTTGCTACCTACTTAACCCAATAAATGCAGGTACAGGGTCCTGCGTTATAATTTTCATCAAGATGCGTTCCTACAAGAAAAATAACGTATAATTTCTTGAACCGACACTTCTCTTGGCCCTTGAATTATGCATTATAGAATGTAAGTAATGTAAAGTAAACTTATCCCCCAACCGCCAATGTACGAGCACAATAATGATCTCAAAAGGAGGAAGATTGATAGCGTTGTTGATCTAAGATAATCTGAACTTAGTTCGAAACAGAATACTTAGCTTAGAAATTGGACAATCCCTATATCTGGTTTTAGTGGGGAAACAAATTGCAAAGAAATTCTGCTATAATCTTCAAAAGTTCCTTTAGAAAAACGAAAATACCCAATCGACATGATATTTGGAGCAGCCCAAAAAATTGCAACTGTACCGCAAATGATTATTAAAAAATTTTGGTTCTGGCAATTAGTTATACTTTGTAATTCCCTCTACTTCAGGTCAGACAATGACTAGATTCGGTGTATTCTTGTTGCACGACTCGCATTATTCATATATATGCATATATATATGGCAATCATTACCAGTTCTGGACTGACAAAAGAACTGAACCTAAGGTTTCATTTATTATTTACAAAATGGAGCTTTCTGCTACCAAAATGCACAAATAATATATTCGATATAATTAATGGTCAGCATTATTAGTTAAAGTCATTTTTTATAGACTATGGACTTGGCAAAAAAGTACGCTTTTTTTCCTCCCACCGAGTCTCGGAAAGGGTAATATTCTCTATGCTCTTTCTAACTGTATCGATAAACTTACAAGACATACAACACGGTTGTATAGTGTAGTGGTTATCACTTTCGGTTTTGATCCGAACAACCCCGGTTCGAATCCGGGTACGACCTTTCTTTTTTTGCACACGAAAACTGCTTTTATTATGCATGTTTTTACTCCAGACATTTTGCAATGTCGCGAATGTCGCAATGTTTTGTTTACAAAAAATTTCTAATCTAAACAGACACCTGTGAATTTGCCCTACAATCAAACGGACAGAATCACGACGATTTGGGAGACTTCTTGGGACTAAGCTGTAATTTCCATCTTATTTCCCATTTTTGTTTGGCTAAGGTATTTTTACGTGTTGTTCCTTTTCCTCAATCTGTATATTCACATATAAGGTATATTGTGAATATTTGGTTTTAAATTGGAACTCAAGTAATACGTCTATTGCATCAGGTTTTTGTTGTTGGTTGTGTTTTTCAGTTACATTCGAACTAATACTTTGCTTAAGTTACCGTGAACCATGGAAGAAAGTCCTAAGAAGAGACTTAATACGTCTCGGGTAATTGATTCTTTACACAGTGAAATTGACGATTTAAAGAATGAATTAGAACAAACAAGGATTAGTGCCGATGATTATAAGAAGAAATACACTCTCCTTGTTAAGAAAAATGACTCTATCGTTGATCAGTTGGCTAATGCCAAACATGAAAATGATATGATCAACGCGTTGTTGAAACGGAAAGAGAGAAGAATTGCCGACTTGGAAGACCAATACAATGAACTTTCATCCACCAACGAATCGTTACAGTTGAATAATAAGAACTTGAAGATCCGGTGTGAAAACTTAACAGAGTCCTCGGCATCTTCTACTGCCGAGTATGAAAGGTTAAAAATCGCCTACGATGCCCTTATTGCCAGTCAACATGAATACAAAAAACATTATCAGAATGAAGTTTCTAATTTGGCATCGCAACTTGAGTCGTACAAGCAAGAAAATTCTGCCAAATGGAACTCGATTTCCAAGCAGTTTGTTGAAAACGATAAAGACATCGATGCGTTATTGGACTCTTTGGTTAGTAAACGTAAGACTATGGATAATGTCTACGTCAATAAGAACAAGGTAGTTTTGGAATTGTTGTCTAAATTGGCATCAATGGCCAAAGTCCATGGACAACAAACAAAATCAATTTTGCAAGAAAACTATGATATCATTCAAGCCTTAGTAGAGAAAACTCCCGATTTGCAAGAAAAGTTATCAGCTCAAGAGAACTTTGATATTGACTTGAATGAATTATTGAGTGATTCTCAAGATACGTTGTCTAATTGTTCATTTGACGATGCTGCCACGCTTATCAGTGCGCCTGAGACTGAGGATAAACTAGTTAATGAAACACAACTTAGTAGATCAAATACTCTTCAGTCCAAAAAGAGAAAGAACAAACGGAACTCAATGAGGTTCGATAGTAAATCTGGTCCAGATTTTAGTCATATTAATACCCCTACCACGCCAATGAGTTTGCCAAAACGTCCTGTCAAGCCTCAGAACCAAAGTAGACATTCTAGTGGAAACAGAACTCCGACTCCACCTACCCATGATGTCGAGAATAATTACCGTAAAACGTCCTATTCGAACAATAATTATCAAGGCAGTTACCAACACAACTACGGGAACGGTGGTAACATGAATGGAGGTAGTGGTTTCAATACCAATAATCACAGTAATGGAAACACCTTTGGAAACTCTGGTAATTATAATAATTTCAACCCTAGCAACAACTACAACATGAACAACGGGAACAACTTTAACACACCTGTCAAATTCAACAATCAACCCAATTCAAACAGACACCAGCGAGTCAGCAGTTTCAACTCCACATCCACTCCTAATAATCAACAGTCGAAACAAGCAAAAAGACGATCATACTCCAACTACAACAAGAGAAATTCACAAATCTTTGATGGTAACGTGAACTATGCCGTAAATACCTGAGTACTATGTGTTTGAGTATCGCGAAACTGACCTGAGTTTGAGGTTGGAGCTGATGATTTGCGCATGCTATTGCCAAGTCAGAATTAAAGTTACTGGGACCGTACACTTGTGTAAATTTTAGAGTAAGTAGATCAATCTATGTAAATATGCGTTATTGACAAGTCAGCAAGTCTGTGTAAATTCCAGTTGAAGAAAACAGGTTTATGAAACGACATTTATCAAGTTTAGAGGAAATAGATCAGTCTATGTAATCGTGAAATTCATTAAGCTATAGAAGAAGTAGTCAAGGCCATGTAAACATACATTTATTTCGGTTTTTGAAATCTATAAAACCGAATGTACTGCAATGACTCCATCTTCATACCCTGAAAGTAATAATGGTTTATTGAGCATTGACCTTCGTTTACTTTGCACCAATTGCTTATATGATGTAGTTGGAGATTCTATTATGTCTGGTACTAGTAGCAATAGTGACGTCAATTTGATGGCAGATTTGGGAGTTTCAAGATTGCTTACGCTTGGTGTAGCTCTTGATATAGTAAATAATTGATCTGAATCGGATCTAGCCTCGATTGTTCCGTTCCAATACCCTATTATAAATGACGTATTCAATTTGGCTATAGATTGAATTCCTGAGCTGCCGACTTTGATTATATCGAAAGTGCCATCTTCAATGTTATGGGCAATGATTTTGTTATTCGTAGAACCAGAAATTATGGAATTATCAGCAATTGTCATCGATGTTACTGGGTTTGGTGAATGAGATGAATTATGGTACAGTAAAGAAATATTAGGCTCCTTATTAATGAGTAGCTTATCTACAACTTTGGAGCCAGTAGATGACGTGCTTTCGGTAGTGACCACCTCGTTCTGGTTCCAGTCAATGTTTAATGTCAATAAATCCCCCGATTCAAATCCTACAGCTAGGATACTTTTTGTATTTATATAGGCCAACTTCATAATGATCCCGAAGTTGTTACGTCCATTTGAATCAACAACCTCGTCGTAAAGTAACGAGAAAGGGTTGAAGTTGGAAATTACTCGGGTGAAGTCAAACGTTGACGGATTTATTTTATAGCAGTCAAAATTATTTGAGTCTACTGAAGCAGGAACAAATACATAATCTTCAAAGGTTTCAAAGTTGCAAAAGTTGAGCGAATTGGTAGGCAATTGGAACATTTCCGTGGCTCTGTTCTCAGATATATTCCAAATTTTCAACGACGAGTCTCTAGACTGGGTCATTATGTAGTTGTGCCATTGTTTTATCGAGATTATATTTCCGTCATGGCCCTTCCAAGTAGTAATAGGTCGACGTGTGGTTAGGTCCCATAGTACCAAGTTCCCATCAGCGTCGCCAGAAACAATGAAGCATTGTCCATTGTAGTAGTTTGCAATCGAAGAGACTGGCCCTTTGTGGCCCTTTAGGGTAAATAGTTGCTTGTGCATGTAGTTTAAATTGAGATGGGGACGGAAGTGGTGATGTAATATTAGATGGGTAGGCATTGCGAATGGTGGTAACACGCTGCCAAAGTTATGGTCGTATCGCGGTACGTTAGCACTGGGGTGGTGCGGCGTGGTGGTACGAACGACCTACAGTTTTATACTCTGGGGTTAAGAAGATGAAGTTGCATAACAGCACACGAGTAGTACAAACGTAATCCATTCACATACTGGTAGCTGCAAATTACGATTACGAAGAGTTCCCACAAGTTGTACGGTTCCCGCTTGCGGGGGTTAAATGCTTATCTTTAATGTAAAACCCTAGTGAACTATATAATACCTAAATTGGTAAAACGTTTTTGTTGGTTGTCCTCGTTAAAGCTATCATAGACCAGCAAAAGCGGATAACAGAGCCATTGTGATTCCTCGTAGTAAGCCGTTGTAACTTAATGCATGTTACCTTACAGGTACTATACATTAGCAGTAGCAATAATCAGCCTATGTTGGTTCGATTTTCGGAAAATACTAGTAGAAGTTACTTCCCAACTGCGATGACGAGCTATAAATGTCTGTACAGTGAGTAGCTTTTTAGTGTTAAGTGATCAACTATTTCATTGTTTTGTATTTGTAAATAGTGCGTCAAATTTTTCACTGATGTAAAAGATAATGCTAGATTAAGACAAGTAGAGACGAAGTTATCACGGGTGACTCTGTGACGACATTATGTTCCTAATGACTCCGCAGTATAGCTGCCGCACAACGCTACTTATACGTGGTGCAGCAACATGGCCGCCCGTTTCCTGTTGACACACAACTATTGGTCTTGGACAATGGACGGCTAAACCGTAAGCATATTTTCAATGCAGTAACAATAAGCAGACCCAAACTACAATCCAGCAAAGCCTGGGAACAAAAAGCCACTGGGGGTGAAAGCCTCTCCTTGTGATCAACAAGCCTCTATACCAGTAGGAGGCTTCTTCTCTGCGGAAGTAATCAACGAGATTAGACTTTATTTACGAAGTACTATGAGTTGTTGCCATTTATCTGATTCGCTAATTTCAATCCGATTCGGAAAAACGCTACAAGCCCAGAATTACGCTTTCCATGATATCACGTCCTGTTCGCTGTCACCGTTGGTACTCACCATGCATGGTGCAACAATACTATAGGATAATTTACAATATGAACGTAGTGTGGTCTTAGCAAAGATTCACGTACAATGCGGAACGGCATTGCAATTGTCGCTTACTTCAACACATGTGCCGGATTACCGGTATCCTATTGTTGATCGTGGTTGAGTGGTCCACCCCTACGACTAGTGGGACCATCGTACACCAAAAGTTTTTTCTCAGTATTACAGCCAATAAAACAACAAATATTATCGGCGATGCACGGAAATTGAAAAAAATCAGATAATCAAATAAAATTATCTGATTAAAATATTAATCCTTGGTATTGACGCACCTCATGTGAAAGGAAACCGTCTGATTAAGACAAGTTGAGACTAACAGCACACTTCATCACTGTCTCAGTCATCAGCCTCAACCCCCACAATATCTCAGGGTCACCTTAAGGGCCCCAAAGCCCCCGGGCTTTAAATAAAACCCCGTCATCTCGTACTAATGTTGACTTTCAAAGAGGAAAAAATACTGGTAAAAATAATTTTCTTACGTAAGCTGTACCATATTACATTAACATAACAAGCAAGTAAAATTTTCACTCAGATTCCAATATTTAACGCAGGGAAATGGCGAGCAAATTGTTTTTTCAATTTCAGCACTGTAACTACAACTGGACAGGAACTGTATTCGGTTATTCATTTGAAAACTAAAAAATTCTCATTAGGCTACAATGGTGAATGTTTTTAATGTGCAAATTTTCTTTGTGGTTTTCAGAGAATCCCTTGAGGCCGTAATTGTTGTTTCAGTTCTTTTAGCGTTCTTGAAACAAGGTCTTGGGCCAGCCACATCTGATCCTGTGGTTTACAAGCGATTGCGAAACCAAGTTTGGATAGGGTCGATTCTAGGAGTGTTTGTGTGTTTAGTTATTGGTGCTGGGTTCATTGGTGCGTTCTACTCCTTGAAAAATGATGTTTGGGCTAAATCTGAAGATTTATGGGAAGGTATTTTCTGTATTATTGCGACGGTGTTAATTTCCATTATGGGTATTGCCATGTTAAGAATTAACAAGATGAAGGAAAAGTGGAGAGTGAAATTGGCTCAAGCTTTGATTAAGACACCAGAAAAAAGATCCCAAAGATTCAAGTTGGGGTACTTGACCAAAAAATACTGTATGTTCATTTTGCCCTTTATCACCACCTTGAGAGAAGGTTTGGAAGCAGTTGTTTTCGTTGGTGGTGTTGGTTTAAATGAACCAGCTACTTCTTTCCCAATTCCTGTAATCGCTGGTTTAATTGCTGGTATCGCAGTTGGTGTTGTTTTGTACTACTTTGGTTCTACTGTGTCTATGCAAATTTTCTTGGTTGCGTCTACCGGTATCTTGTACTTGATCGCTGCTGGGTTATTCTCTAGAGGTATCTGGTTCTTTGAAAACTACGTATACAATAAGAAGACTGGTGGTGATGCTGCTGAAGGTGGTAACGGTCCAGGTACTTACGATATTTCCAAATCGGTGTGGCATGTTAACTGCTGCAGTCCTTTGATCGATAACGGTTGGGATGTGTTCAACTCTTTATTGGGATGGCAAAACTCTGCTACCTACGGTAGTGTTATCTCATATAATGTGTACTGGATTGCTGTCATGGCTGTGCTTGCTCTTATGCTCTACGAAGAAAAGAAGGGCCACTTACCAGGTATGAAGAACTTGACTCTCGCACAATTGAACCCAATGTATTACATCAAGGGTAAGCATAAGAAGAACTTGACTGAACAAGAAAAATTCGAATTATTCGAAAAGATCAAGAATATTGATCTTGTTGAAACCGAAAATGATTCTAACGACGGAAAGCCTACTCCTGCTGTTCAACAATCTTAAGGCGGGTAGTTCTATACAAATTCTTGTATTTCACGTAGTTGTTTTTCATTGTTAATATCTAGATAACCATTTAATGAAATATTCTTATGTACTATGCGCCAAGATGGTTGCAAATGGTGTAGCCAAGATTGTGTCCAAGATCGTAAATGTGTGTCAAAAAGTTGTAACCTGCTGGGCGATTCCTGGTACATTGGGGCTGAACCCATATCTATGACGGAAATAGACGCAGGAGAATTTTTGGTATTCTACTAGGCATGTTCTATTAATTAGTCTAACCTACTCTAGTGTTCAAGTATACTTTGTCAGTACTGATGGTTTCGTTTGTGATCTTGGATTATCGATTGTTAATACACACAAGACGGTGGGTACATTATATGAAATTGATCTAGCTTCTCTAGCTCTGTTGTATATTTTTAATTTATCTGAATTGTCTCAGGAACAGTTACCACTACTTGGTATTTTTGTGATCTGGCCAGCTTTTTCAGAATATCGTTCTCATACAAAGAGAGCTCTTTAATGCATGAGATCTTGGTATATTTTACGACCGAACATGTTGCAGTTTATTGTTTCGCATAGGTATTAAATTTTATTGAACTCTTCTCATTAAAAACAGTCAAATTGACTAGCTGAAACTGACAAATTCTCGTTTAAAATGTCCTCAAACTCACTGGTGCCTATATCGTTATGACCAAGCTCATTCAATCTTTCTTCTATTGTGTTCAATAAAATCTCAATCACCCTAAAGCATGCCTCGTTTACTTTCAATGTACGCGAACTTTCAAACACCTCCATGAAAAAGTTAACGTCCAACTTTAAATTTAAAGTTTCAATAGGTCCAAAATTTGACTGATTTCTAAAATTGTCTAATATACTCTTGATCACCCCTTGTTGTAATTCATTGACAATGTTGATGAAAATGTCTGTTCCAGTAATGGGTTTCACATTATGAATCAACTTCACAAATTGCATCAAAATCTCATATATAAACCCATCAACCTTGATATTCTGGCTACCCTTGAAAGATTCAAAAAAGTCAACTACATGTTGACTAATCTTGAGCTTTTGCTTATTAATAATATCATCAAAGATTGTCCGGTTTGCATTTTCAATATTGGCAAAGATTTGAAGGTTTTGTTTATCCAAATCCTTGGCAAATAATCTATCGAATTTTCTGATCAAGGTTGGATAAACCAATTTTGATAATACATCGAAATTGTTCATCGTCAATATCTTGTAAATGTATGTTTCATTATTAGGATGTTCCTTACGATCCTGGTTGTACTTTTTCATTATGGAATCAAGAGTAATATTCAAGCATCTGATGAATTGAATTTCAACAGATACTAAGAGTCTCTTGCTTGGATGGGCTGAAATAATTCTAATTTCTTGAGTTGTCTGTTCTTTTTGATACATCAAATTGTGAAGCTTTGTCAAGACAAATATATGGAAATTTTCAACAATGTTCATCAACTTAGTGTACGATGCACCGTTGTCCAAATCTTGACCATTACCGATTTCAATATGACTGATTTCCCAGAATTCTAAATCATATAACTGCGAGCAATCATTAACCCATACTGCACAAGTAGCCTCAACTATGATTTGATTCAATTTAGTTGAGCATGCTCGTAATGACTTAATAATTTTGTTTGATTCTGTACTTTTGTTGACGTTACCAACAGATCCAACAAACTCTCCTAATCCATTTAAGAATCTGCTCAATTTTTTGTTCAATAAAGTTAAGTAGAAAACAGTGGATAACGAATTGGTGTAATGTGGTAAAAATTGTTTGAAGTTATTTGGAATACTTTCAACTTGTGTCGCCGTTGTAGATTCATCTTCAAACAACAAGATCAATATATCAATAGTACGATTAATTAATTCTTCGAATCTACTTTGGATTTGACCACTAGGATCGATGTTGAACTCAGTTCCGTAGTGGCTGTAATTGGTCACAAATCTTTTCAAACTTCTTGTAAAGTTGTCCTCGAGATATCCAACAAAGTTTATAAGCACCAACCAAGTTTCATTAATTATTGACAAGTCTAGGTTGTCACTATTGCCGAAGATATCTAGACTTACTTTCTCCTTTTCTTGTTCTGTCATCGCCGTTGTTGATGCATTGAAGTAACTTTCAATCTGGGTGTATTTTTCTGCTATATATCTGACGTTCGATCCATTTTGTCTTGCATCTTCGAGAGAACCAATATGGTCCGTTAACTTGCGTTGCATCATTCGGAATTTGTCATCAAACTTTATTAATTGATACTCCAATTCATCCTGAAGTGCGGAAATTTGAGTGAAAAGGAACTGGGCTATAGGATTTTCAACTTTATTTGAATCTAATTGATAAATCTTGTCCACTAAATCAATGAATTTATGATTTGACTTATGGTTCCTGTTTCTTGATCTTGCCTCATAGTCTAAACCAAGAAGTTGTTTGTAAATACGTTTACGATATTCGGCAATAATCTTTTCCACGTTTGCAAATAGCTTGCTAGTTGCGGTTAAAATCAACAATCTTTCTTCCTGGAGTTCAACAATCTCCTTTTCGTCGGTCAACGACTGTATTCTTTCTTCATACTTTCGTATTTTGTTTTGATAAAAACTTTCTTTTTCATGTAAGAATCGATTGTAATCATCTACAACTGCATCGTGGTTATTTTCACTAATATTCTTGATGATATTAGTTGGTAAATCAAAGAAAAACTGGTTGGATTTGATAAATTCAATAAGCTTGACCAACTTGGCTTCCTTATTCGTGTGTTCCTGGATAGGCCTAATCATAAGTGCCAATGTTGTGTGTAAGTTCTTGATTGAATCTTCCAAATAAGCGGTCAACGAGTCATCCTTGGCTGGAATTGTTGAGTTACTAGGAAGAAAAATCTTCGAATTCTCCATATCTTTCAGAGCTTTGTTTTTTTCTTGTTTGAATTTAACCAAAACTTCATCGATTGCTTTCTTGCAATTGATGAAATTTACGAAGTTCGAATCTATTACATGCTGAACATCCTGTTGTTGGTTTTTAATCGATCTTTCAATATATCTCAAATACGACGTCAACTGTTCGATCGAAGAATCAGAATGTACTTGTGTCAAGAATTGTTGCAGGTTGAACGATTGTGAGTTGATCAAGTAGTTGTTAATGTCCTCGTCATTGGCGGACGAAATTACCCCATTGTTCATCAACACCGGAATAACGTTGGAACCAGGACCCACCAATGGATCCTCGACGTTCTTATCAACATCTATAGCACGAGTGTGATTCAGTCGTTTCCTATTTATGATGTTGTTGAGCAACCCAAATTGTTCTTCTCTGGACAAGCCTCTAACACTGTCGACAGAGAATGCGTCAGAAACTTGAATATGTGACATTGAAGTCGGATGTAGATTAGATAACCCGTAGAACGCCGCCAATGTATCATCGGTCACCTCGTAATCCAACATTTCAGTTCAAATTTGTGTGTTTGTTTAGTGTTGATAAAGACGGCTAGTTATATTTTTAACAACTGGAATTTTCGCGGGACGATTTCTTAATGGTTTTTAGTGGAAATAATGGATTTACGAAAACACCACAAATTTGTTAACAGCAGTACTTTTTTTGTTGGTTAGGAGGAATCTACGTGTTCTCTGGAATTACATTGTGCAATTTCCATGTTTCCAAAATATAAATTCGTCAACTTACTATACATATAATACAAATATTCATCTCCACAAACTATACTCTTGTGGCTGAGTTCCATCGTCGTCTACTGTGGTGGTGACTGCAGCCACGGTAGCAGTAGCGATGGTAGTTGGATCCTGCGAAGCTTTTGGTTTCAATTCCGATTCGAGTGGTTCGGTGAAGCTCCGCTCGTTGATTAATTTGGATATGTATTGAGGGAAGTTGGCAGAATAGCCACGAAGGTCTCCAGACTCTGACCTCATCAAATCAAACCCTGCTTTGAAATCAGATACTCCCCATTCGTACTTGTCATCCTCACGTTTGTGCTTGAACTCCTCTTCATATTGTCTAGCTATGAGAACCCAGTCAATTGCCTCGTGAGTGTTGTAATGTTGCAACTTGTACAATAACCACATCTTGGTGTCAAACGACATGTAGGTTGCCCGTAAACTTGATTCTCGCTTGATTAACTTGTTCCATTTGTATCGGCACTGAATTCTCGACCTAACACCTTTCATACGATCGCTAACTATAGTCCAGTTGATAGTTGGTTTCTTCTCCTTTGAGTTCTGAATGAACTCGGTGACTATATCTGTGAGTTGTTTCTCTTCAGCTTCCGACCATTTGTTCAAACTTCGGTTCTCACCGCACTTGACATAGTTTCTCCATCGGTCTCGACAATCCTCGGGCATTCTCCCCATAGAATCACCAATCTCCTTCCATCTTCCTTCCTGCGAAAGTGCCAACTTCCTCAATAGCTCGTCGTCTTCCTTTGACCATTTGGCTCGAACATCAAAAATATGGTACTGTCTCCGTACATGCTTGTAGATAGATGCCCGTGATCTATATGGAAGAACTCTTGTTAACGATTCCCAGAAATTGTCCTTTTTCCTCTCCGACGACCAAATCCTATTACATATATCTTGTCTTGTCAAATTGTACAAATGGCAATATCCACTGATAAAATGGTCCACCGCATTGATCTCAACCTCAGAGAACACTCTGGGACCCTTATCAGTAAAACTAGGCTGGGAGTTGTACCAATTGCACGCTTCAATCGATGCTTCCTCAATCAACGTCTCGATGTTCGTCAAGTGCTTGAACTTGAGTTTATCCTGCTGTTGTTTCTCTGGTGGTCTTGCCTGCGACTTCTTCGTCGCTTTCTTATCGCCCGTGAGCGACGTGGCTGCCTGGGCTAACTGCGTAATCGCAGAGATGTCGGAATTGTCGTCGTGCGAATGGTGGTGCTGAAAGTCGTCATGAATATGTTTTGTTAACTCGCGCGCATTTAAAATTGCCTCCTCTACTAGCTGGTCATGCTCAGCTTCTAATCCCGTTAATTCGGGATCGACATTTTGCAACTTTCTCTTTTTGGACTTTATATTATCAAAACTCTCAATGTTGTTGATATTGTTGATATTATCATCTAAAATCCATTGATTGAAATCATTGATGTTGATCTCGGTGTGGCCCCGTTTGTTGCCGGTGTTGTTCACTGACTTGTCAAACGTGCCTCCGACGTACCGCATCACTGCTGCCTCAACTGCATCATTGATCTGTTGACTTTTGGAGTCAAAATCGTCATCGCCGTGAGCATCGGAAGAAATTTCAATCGAACCGCTGCCATCGTCTTCTACGCCGTCCTTCAACTTCGTGCCCAACGAAAGCAATGCCTGGGCTCCTCCAATCTCCTGTTGGTGTTCCATGGTGAAAAGGTAGGGTAACTATTGATGACGGGTAACTGATTTTGGATCATCATCACTTTGAGGAAATTTTGTTGTCGGATACGTGCACGTGTGTTTACACGTGACTACGAATTCTTCAACCATCGTCGACTGGGTCAACTGGGGTGAGTTCGTGTCGGGCGCGGTGTTGCATTCAAATGGCGACTACTGGTACATTCTCCCCTTTTATTTCGTTGTACTCTGTTGTATCGTCTTCTGTCGCCTTTTTTTCGCCTGGAGTTGCAAATCTGTGTTTATTCGTATTATGTAATCTAAATCGTACCACGGTGCGGCTGTTGGTGGCAGTAGTCGTCCGGCCGCGTGGTGCGGGCATCGTCCTAGGCAGACCGCACTTTCGGGGTGTCTTGAACAGGTCCAGTACCATCATCAGATCAACACAGCATGGATGGAGAAAGCAACGGAAGACGCATGCTGTTGAGCGAATTGACTAGAGAGGAATTGGTAGCGAAGGTGGAGGAGCTCGAACTGGTGCTCGAGGAGTTTCAGGAATCGTCCAAAGACTTGGAACAGGCCCTAGAGATGGAGCTACAGGAATTAGAACTGGCAAATTCCACATTGAAGAAGTCGTTGACGAAAACACAAGCCGAATTGGACGAGGCAAATACAAAGGTGCTATTGTTAACACGCGAGCTCAGCGAGTGTCACGAAATACGATCTCAGGAAAACACAAAAACCACTGCTCAGTTGAACCAACTCCAGCAGCAAGTGATTTCCATGGAAATCACAAATGACAGCATGGAAAACAACGATCGGATCTTAACAAACAAGCTCCATTTAGCCAACCAGCTCAATAACGAGTTGTTGGAGCGCATTGCCCTTGTAGAATCGGACCTCGAACGAGAGAAATCGGCAAACGTAGCAAATCGACTATACATTACAAACTACCAGAACCAGGTAAAAGAGCTCACGGAGAAACTTGACGCTGCCCTAGCTGCTGATGAGTCTACTGCTGATGAGTCTACGATTAGTATATCTAAAATTCTTCGTGATGCTCCTACAGATATGCCATCACCAGAGCTCCCGCAACAACCGTCGCCAGCACTCAAGATGATACGCAGCATTTCGTCCGACCTCCGTCACTACTTGAATCGGTCGCAGCTAGAAAATAAGCCTGGCACTGACGATATACTTGGTTCGGCGAAACCTTCAACTCCGCCTAGGGCCCTTCTAACACCCATTGCCGGGTCGCCTGTGCGCAAATAACACGCGCAGAACTATCACGAGCATCCCGTGACCACTACAGCCACCCAATATGCCCGTTCCACGCCAGCAACGGTCCCTGTAGCTCCACTAAACAAGGTTGGTGTGGTTGGTGTATTTATATGCAGTATGGTCCCCATCTGGGCAGAATTGATCAAGTGTATGGGGATTGAGGCGATAGGAGGCTCGAAGGCATTGATGGGGTTGGCGAGCTCGTGTACAGCGTACGAATTTGTGTAGCTATAGCTAGGTTGGACGAGTATCTTGACAAAAGTAGATTTTGTGGTGGTGAGAATTCTGGTATTTATGTGCATTGCGAAATCGACAATATTGTACAGATAATATATGTTCATTTTGGGGCCGAGTAAGAAACATGGATAATCTGGTGTTTTCTGTGCTTTTGAAGCGGTTCGATAATGCAGAAGTGTTTAGTTACTTGACAGAGGCCAATTCTGTTCTTTCAGCCGAAGATAAACACGACATAGACTATGAGTTGTATTTGCAACAGATCACCGAAATTGTAGAACGATTTGAAGATTGTACCAAAAATAAAAAGCAGAAAGACGACAATGAGAGTGTGGAGACATCGATGAACTTGTTCAAGCTTGTTTCGAGAAACTTGATGTTGATTTTCGCCAAGTTGTCCACTAAGGTGTACGACTTTGGGAACAAGTTGCTTAACCAATTGAACGAAAATGACATGTCTGGAAAGGGACAGATTGCGGTGGTTATTTTGATTGACTTATTTGACGTGTACCCCAACTCTTTGGTGTCGTTAATCAACTTTTCTGTCACCCAGATTTATAAGATCTTGAAGAAGAACCCAACTGTGAACAGCAACTTGGTGTATTTATTGTACACAATCTTGAGAAATGCCACCAAGGCGGATGTGGATGAAAAATTGCAGTCGAAGCTTATGAAGATCGTTACCAAAAATATCACTTCGGGCACAGTGACCATGGATTTGGAGCAAGACTCTACTTCCACGTTTTTGTTGAAGAAGAACTATATGTTATGCTTGAAGACGCTCTTATTGTTGAACGTTTCCACATTTTATGAAGGGTTGCTTGCGTTATCGACATCGTCGTCATCGGCCGGTTCAAAAATGAAACCGGAGGCTATTATGTCCCAACAGCACACTCATCAGGTTAACTTGTTGCAGACTTATACAAAATACATCAACTTTGGTTTATCAAGCATATCGCAAGAAGTTAGAATTGCAACCATCGAGCTTTTGTCCACATTGTTCATCAATTTCATTCCTACCGGGAAATTTTCTGCTTTAGAGTACTTGGCAGATCAGTATAGTTTACCTGATTTAAACATGCGGGATCAAACATTGTCGACTAATTTAGACGCAGAGGACTTAGCGGTGGAAAACAGAAGGATCAATAATACATTTGACCACGATTCTGAAGCAATAATAAGGAAGGATACAGAAGTATTGCTTTCGCAAATAAGTATCATCGAAACCATAATATCGTATATTCAACTAGAAAGTTTTCAAAATCCTGATTTCTTGTCAAACAATTTAACAGCCATATTAGATATGGTTTTAGCGAAGTTTTCTGATCTTAACAAAGGGGGTCATATTCAAAATCAAAAATGGCACAATGTATTAAACCATTGGAGTACATTAATCGACTTCTTAGTCAAGGAAAGTGGTTCTAGTTGTCATGAGATTCTTGCAGAATATATATACTCAAAATTTAAGACGACCAGTTTAGTGGAATCGACTTTGTCTCAACAAAAGACTAAGAAAAAGGATTCTCTTTTTGTTTTCAAAGGAAAGCAAGGTCAAAAGAATAAAAAGATTGTTCTCGAAATCAAACCATATCATAACCCTTATCAAAACTACATCTTGCTCCATATTGTCGATTTGCTTTTACCATATGGTACCAGCTACAGTTCCATTGTGGACAATAAAGAAGACTCCATATCTGACTCGACTGACAGTCAAACAAAAGTCGAAGATGACAAACAAGAACTCAGCATTGAAAAGCAAGACTATTTTCTTCGTGATACGCTTTTCAGATTATTGATTAATGACAATTCATATATAAGGAACTGTGCTTTGAAGTCCTTGTTGAAATATGCTGAACACAATGAAGTTGAGGTCAATAATTTGATTTTAAGAGTGTTCCATTTCATAAGTCAACAATTGAAGACAATTGAATCTGAAAAGGGTGCACATCTGGTAGGTACCACAGAAGATAATGTTTGCAACTTGCCACAAGTTAAGCTATACAGTTATTCATTGGCATTGTCGGCATTGATCAGACAAACAGACTTTACATTATTGTTAAATGCAACTACTGTGAAAGTCTTGAGTTTCTGTACCCAGAATTTAAAGCACAATAACAACAATAACTCCACTAACTTCTTAATTAGCTCATCATGTTGGATCATTTTGTCATCATTAGTTACATTTTATAATGAGTCAGAATATGTCAGATTGAACTCGTCTCAATTTTTAGTCTTCTGGAAAAGTCTTTTAACATCACAGTTCATTAGTTCATCACTTGATACTTCAAACGATGCAAATTACAAGCAAGAAATAGTGAATAACTTACAATTAAGGAACTTCAGTTTAGTGTGTTTATTGAATTACTTGAACTCTGTGGAATTGACACCTGAATCTCTCAAGCAGATTCAATTTTTATTAACAAAGTCTTACAATTATTTGTCTTATTTGGAGAGCAACATTGGACTTGTTGGTTCAGTGACAAACTTCAATGCACAGGGGTTCAATGAGAATGATTTCAATGTCAATATGGTAAACAATATTCACTATTCAAACTATCTTTTCAACAAAAAATTGTCATTCGAGAAATTGGTTACAAGTTTGATTTTAAACAGTAAGAAGATCATTTTACAGAGTTTCACTAAACTCGCAACATTGTTAAAAAATGACATTAATTCCAACATGGTTATTTTTTTGATAAAACTTATCAGTGATCCTCTGGTTTTCTCTAGATTAGGAGACAGTGAAAAACCTAAAGCATCCAAAAGCAAAAGTAGTGTGAAAGCAACAGATTTTGATGATGATGCTATACTCTTAGGAGAAGATTACAATTACTCATTTGGTGTCACCAGTAAGTTTCAAAAAGATTCGGATTCCATTGATGAACTTTTAATCAAATACGCGAACAACGATTTAAAGTTTGAACGCAATGGAATCTTATACGAAGATAGTTTCATACAAAACTACTCTCCGTTGTTGAAGGGTTTAAAAGACAAGAATACAGAAAAGACTTTCAGAAGTTGGTTGGACTATTTTGAAAAAGATGTGAACAAGTTTGTTCACCATTCCATTAATTGTGACCCTAATATTTTCTTGGTTCGTTCATATTCAGCAAAAGAGAAATTTTCTCCTAATTTAGTAACATCGTTGGTGGATATATCCATTGAGCTTTTTCAATTAGTTTTTCCATATTTGAGTGACAAGATTCAGTTTTCCTTGTTGGAACAGATTAGGAACTCTTTAACTGCCAAGTTTTCAGATAAATTGAGATACCAGGCAGTTCAAGTAAATGTTTCTGTTGCGATTCATGGAATGTTGAAATTGTTTTCCAAAAAAAAAATGAGTTTGAACAAAGATTTAGTGGAAGTTATTGCCGATATAATTTCTAAAATCCAGTGCAAGGATGAACAATTAGTTGAAATCAACTCGGAATCTATCGGATTATACACTGAGTTCTTACAAAGGCAAGGAGTCAACGAAGAAATTAATAAGATAATTCAAAACATTATAAATAATTCCAACCCATATAACAGAGGGTTCTCCATTTTATCATTATCTAAAATTTACAGACAATCTCATGTTTCATATAGCGAGATTTCTAACGTGGGATTACAGTTGCTCCGAGATCCTAATCCGATAGTGTATCGTTTTACATTGAAAGCAATGAGTATTTTATTCGAGAGTAATGTGGATGCTTATACATATATCCCTGAATTCCTCGAAGTAATTCATTCAAACTTTTTGAGCAATAATTTTGGATACGATATTACAAATAATACATTGGTCAACCTTAAGTGCAAGTATGGTTCAGTTGGTGTGTTGGCTTCCTTGGTTAAAGTTTTTGTAACATCACTTGGTCCTAGCTTGCTAGAATTTCCGTTGCAAGACAGGCAAAAACTTAGAAATCTCATTATTTCTTTGACCCATGGTATTGGTTTGCAAACAACAAAAGATCAACTACAAGTTTACGGAAACTTGCTTCAATTATTCCAAGAGTTGATTATTTTTGATCCGAAATTGATCAATGGTGAGGTTGATTTTTTCACTTCTTTGTTGAATTTGATTGTCTCCAAGAATCTCAAAATTGGGTTGGTTTCTGTGTCACCTACTTCATTAAACAGAGATTCCTTATTTCCATACACAACAAGTTTTGATTTATACAAAGCAGCTTACGAATGCTACGTTGAGTTGATCAAAATATTTGGAAGCGGAATCTTGAAGAAGGACACTGTAAGTATGTTATGGATTTCCATGAATATCCGGCCATGCTCAGAGTTAAAGGACTTTATACAATTTTGGTTAGAATCCAGCTTAGACATGAACTGGTTTGTCACATTGAACTCCCTCTTCAAGTTCAGTGCTAAGAAGCTTATTTCACCTTACATTGAGACAAACTATCAGCAGAAATTGTTGCCATTACTGCAAAGGCAAAAGAAGAAACAAAAGAATAACATTGATTTTAAGGATGAAGAAATTGAAAGTATTGTAGCAGAAGACGCAGAACAATTCGAAAAGATTGAATCAATAACTTGGGAGTTCAAAATGTTCATCTTTGACCTTTTGAATCACTTGTTGAATCTATCAACTAAAAATCCACAGTTGTTAGACAAACTTAAACTGAGAATCCCAGAACTTGTTAAAATGTCTTTCCTTGGGTCTACTTCTCCTATAACAGATATCAAATTGAAAGGTATCAATTTGTTGGATAAAGTTCTTGGTTTATTTGGACATATGGTTGACCTGTTATATCCTGACGTGTCTATCTTAGAACAACAACAGGCACAAATCATTAGTGCATTGATTCCATGTTTCAATGCTGATAGTAATGCTGCTGTCATTGTAAATGCAATCAATGTTTCGTCCAAATTTATTAATTTACCAAGAATAAAGTTTTATTCTAAACAAAGGTTATTGAAAACTTTAATTTGTTTGTTAGAAGAAATTTCTTCAGGCAAATTCCTTAAGTTCGTCTATCTTGAAAATATGTCAGAACATAGAAGAAAATCAATTCAGTTATCAATTCTTAATTGCTGGGCATTATTGAAGATCAACTCTCAAGATTCGGAGAATGAATCAGAGCCAGAATTAGCAGAGACGTTGCAGAAGTATTCAAAGTTGTTAATTCCACTTTGGATTTTGATGTTGAGAGAAATGTCGCAATTGAAGTATAATGATACTGCTGGTAAGGAAATCGAAATCTACTCAAACTATTGGATAAATTATATTAGCGTGTTGAATATTGAATTAGAAAATAACAAAGAAGAAATTGATGGATATCTTTCTGGAGATGCAGAGAATTTCTTCTTTGTGTTGTTTAGTCAGTGTGTGGAATCCTTGATAAAGAACAAGAATGTTCCAGAAATTTTAACCACTTTGAACCGTTTACTTAAAAGTTCAGACTTGGTTGATCTCTTGTTTAACGATGAAATTTTTGGAGAAGTTGTTGACCTCTTCGACAGACTCATATTGATCGACGTTGACAGCGAGGTACAATGTGAGTTGATAGACATAATAAGCACAATATTCCATACTTACATAAACAAGCACTCACACGCATTGGAGGATGGATTTGATAAGTTGTTCGAGCTTATCAGAATGGAAATGCTTCCGCTATTCAATATTTTGCCATTTTTGAAAACAGATTATGATCCAACTAATCAAACCCAACAGTACTATCTCAAAAAAGCAGACAGCGCATCAAACTTGGTATTATTGAAGAAGACATTCCAGTACTTAATTGGAATGGTTGAAGTGTTACCAGATGCTGTAAGGGCAGACATGTATTCGTGTTTATTGTTCATCTTCTCAAAAATCTATCAGTACCAAAATGAGTTATTAATTTCAGTTGCTATACCTCATTTAAAGCAAATTGTTATTGGCTCGACAAAATTAGATTTGAACTTAGTGCAGACATTCAGCAACGTGATCCGTGATCTGTACACGATTGATGTCAAGAAAAACTATACAATTATCACAGCAATAGTGTTAGTCACTAGTGGGAATATTCAACTTGATGAAGAAGAATCTAAGCAACTCAGCGATGCTTTGATTGAGCTTTTGAGCTCGAACT
>ERZ778017.1658-NODE-1658-length-20850-cov-4.715797_pt1 | contig 20850 bp, 19 predicted proteins | sample MGYA00375747_ERZ778017 | MGnify/ENA primary metagenome ERZ778017 (study PRJEB29350, sample SAMN05509838) | bioreactor metagenome | biome: bioreactor; material: wastewater | place: South Africa: University of Cape Town | collected 2014-03-17 ...
AGCGCCTGGAGGCCGAGAAGCAAGGAAAGTCCCTGCACCGCCAACCGGTCGGCAGCATTTGGCTCGTCGGAAGCGCGTTGCAGCGCCCTTATAACGACAAAGGCAAAAACGCCGAGAAGCGCCAAGCACGCGATCACGCCATACTCTTCACCGATGACGGCAAAGATATAATCGGTATGCGCATCGGGCAGCACGGACTTGATCGTCCCTTCGCCAGGCCCTCGACCGAAGAACCCTCCTTGGGCGAACGACTGCATTGCCCGTCCGACTTGATAGTTTTCAAAAGGCTGAGCGCTGAAGAATTTTTCAAGCCGCGACTGCACATGAGCGAAATTTTCGTACGCGAGCCAAAAGCCGCCGCTGCCGATCAACACAAGAATGCCCGCGCCGATCAGCGGCAATCCGGCAAGCAGATAAAGGAGACCAGCCGTCGTGCTGATCAGGACAGTTTGTCCGACGTCGGGCTGCGCGATAAGCAGCGCGACCAGCACCCCCCACAGCAGGAGGCCAAGTGGCAAGGCCGGCATGTCGCTTCGTCCGGCGGCCTCGCCGAAGAGCCATGCGACGACCACGATGAAAGCCGGCTTCGCGAATTCAGACGGCTGCAGCGAATAGCTGCCTATGGTGAGCCAGCGTTGCGCGCCATTAATATCCGTACCGGTGAAGAGTACGATGACCATGCCCACGCCTGAGACCAGCAGCAATACCGCCGCGAGCCGGCGGACGCCCGCAGGCGAGAACAGCGAAATCACGAGCATCAGCACCGAACCGATGGCCGCGAATATCACGTGCCGCTCGACGAAATAATACGTCGGCAGTCCCTTTTTGATCGCGACGGCAGGCGACGCCGCAAACGACAGCACGACGCCGATCGCGATCAAAGCGAGCAGCGCCGTTAAAAGCCCTCGATCGATCGTGAACGACCAGTCGGCCAAGATGCTGCGGTCGGCGCGCGAAAGCTTCATGGCGCTGTCCTCATCACGACGCCAGGAAGAGCCTCGACAGCGCGCCGGAAATGATCACCCCGAACCTCGAAATTGCGGAATTGATCGTAGCTGGCGCAGGCGGGCGACAACAGAACGATGGGCTCTGCGCCCGAACTTGACTTGGCATCGCGCGCCGCGGCCGAGACAGCAGCATCAAGCGTGCCACTGCGTTCGTATGCGACTTTTCCTTCCAGCGTGCGCGCGAAGTCGTCGCTAGATTCGCCGATAAGATAGGCCTTCGCGACGCCGCCGAAATAACGCTCTAGCGGCGCGATGCCTCCGGCCTTCGGTCTGCCCCCGACGATCCAGAAGACGTCACGCGGAAAGGTGAGAAGCGCCTTCTCGGTCGAATCCGCATTCGTCGCCTTGCTGTCATTGACGAACAAAACGTTGCCGATCCGCCCGATCTCCTCCATCCGGTGCGGCAACCCTGGGAACGATGAAAGGGCGGCCTGCCAGTCGGCGTCCGAGGAGCGACCAAGCCAATTGAAGCACTCCCGCACGGCCGCGATAGCACCTAGTGCATTCTGGGCATTATGTCGGCCACGAAGGCTGGCGACTCCGCGCAACGAAGCAAGCTTGACGGCGAGCGCCTCGCGATTGCTGCAAATGATCGTATCGTCCAGCAGGCTGTATCCCGGTGCGATCGACTTCTTCGCGCTGAACGCAATCGCCGGGCCTGCTTGGACGCGCCGCTGCAGCATCGCCAGCGCGAATTCATCATCGATGCCGACTGCCGCAACATCCGCGCCTTGCACCACGCGCTCTTTAACGGCCGCATAGTTTTCGATCGATCCATGCCGGTCGATATGATCCGGCGTCACGTTCAACATCACACCGACCGTCGGCTTGAGCGTCGGCGTGAGATCGATTTGAAAGGACGACAATTCGATAACGTGAAAGCGGTCCGATGCAGGCTCATCGAGCGTCAAGATCGCGCGGCCGATGTTGCCACCGAGTTGCACGTCATGTCCAAAATGGCGAAGGATATGCGCGATAAGCGCCGTCGTCGTCGATTTGCCGTTAGTGCCGGTGACGGCGATGAAGGGTGTATTCGGCGCATGCGTCATGCGTTCGCGCGCGAAGATTTCGATATCTCCGATGATCTCGACGCCACTCGCACGCGCTGCTTTGACGGTCCAATGCGGCTCGGGGTGGGTTAACGGCACGCCAGGAGCCAACACCAACGACGCAAATTGCGACCAGTCGACTCGCGAAAGATCGATGAGAGAAACACCATCCTCCTGCGCTCCCTCGCGTCCCGCCGCGCTGTCGTCCCAAGCGGCGACGTCTGCGCCCCCCGCCAAGAGGGAACGCACGGCCGCGATCCCGGAGCTACCGAGACCGAACACCGCAACTTTTTTGCCGTCGAATGACGTGGCGCGAATCATCGGCAGAAATCTATCGCATCTCACGTCGTTTGGCTGAATCCCTAGCGCAACTTCAGCGTCGCAAGGCCGATGAGCGCCAGAATGACCGAGATGATCCAGAATCGGATCACGACGGTCGATTCCTTCCACCCCTTTTGCTCGTAATGGTGGTGCAGCGGCGCCATTTTAAAGACGCGCTTGCCGGTCCACTTGAACGATAACACCTGGATGATCACCGACAGCGTCTCCAACACGAAAAGTCCGCCGACCACCGCCAGCACGATCTCGTGCTTGATCGCTACCGCGATGGCTCCGAGCGTACCTCCCAGCGCCAACGATCCCGTATCGCCCATGAATATCATCGCGGGCGGTGCATTGAACCACAGAAAGCCGAGACCTGCGCCGATCAGCGCACCGCAAATGACCGCAAGCTCGCCGGTACCCGGTACGTGATGGATCTGCAGGTATCCAGCGAACTTGGCGTTACCTGAGAGATAGGCAATGATCCCGAACGTCGCGGCAGCGATCATCACAGGAACGATCGCCAGTCCATCCAAGCCATCCGTCAGGTTGACCGCATTTCCGGCTCCGGCAATCACCAGGACGGCAAGCACAACGAAGAACGGACCGAGATCGATGACGAGGTCCTTGAAGAATGGGAACGTCAGATCCGTGTCGAGGCCCTTCGGCCCGAGCTTCATCAACGTATAGCCGGCAATCGCCGCGACGATCAGCTCGAGCAGAAAACGCTGGCGGCCCGAAAACCCATCCGAGGAACGCTTCGTAACTTTCAGAAAGTCGTCATAGAAGCCGATGGCGCCGTAACAGATGGCGACGCCGAGCACCACCCAGATATAGCCGTTCGAAAGCTGCGCCCATAGCAGCGTCGAAACAGTGACGCCGGCGAGAATCATGAGCCCCCCCATCGTCGGCGTGCCGCGTTTCAAAAGATGACTTTGCGGACCATCATCGCGGATTGGCTGTCCCTTGCCTTGCTTGACCCGCAACAGATCGATGATCGCGGGACCGAACATCATCACGAACAGAAGCGCCGTGAACGTCGCGCCTCCAGATCGAAAGGTAATATATCGAAAGACGTTCAGCGCGCTGACCTGATCGCTGAAATTGACTAGCTCATAGAGCCTGCGCGCCGAATTCTCCCCCCTTGTGCGAGAAACCTGCCTAGGAGACAGGTCCCTCAGTCCCGAACTGTGTCTTCAACGCGGCGACCACGGGACCGAGACGAGTCCCGTTCGACGCCTTCACCATAATCACGTCGCCGCGTCGTAAATTGGATGCAAGCTTATGCTCAAGTGCCGACGATGAAGCAGCGTAGCCGCCCTTTTTGGACTTCGGTAGGGCATCATAAAGGCCCTTCATATGAGGGCCGCAGGCAAAAATGAGGTCCACATCGGCCTCATCCACGGCATCTTTTAAGCCGACGTGCAGCGCCGCCGCCTCCGGTCCAAGTTCCAGCATATCGCCCAACACCGCGATTCTGCGTTGAAATTTCTGCCGCGGAACGCTGGCAAGGGTCGCCAATGCAGCACGCATCGAGGCTGGATTGGCGTTATAGCTCTCATCAATCAAAAGCGCTTCGCCGCCCGCGACATGGAGGACACTGCGCGCACCCCGGCCGTTGGGCGGCGCAAGATCCGCAAGCACCGGCAAAGCCGCTTCGACGTCGGCGCCAATCGCCGCAAGCGCTGCCGCGACCGCGAGGGCGTTCTCCGCGATATGCCTGCCTGGCATGGCAAGATGCACCGGAATGCGCCGCTCACAGAGCCGCACAACCATATCGCTGCCATCATAACCAAGCTTCAGGTCGTTCCCGCCAACGTCGGCAGCGGCATCAAGCCCGAATGTCATCGCTTTGGCGCCGAGCCGTTCGGCGATCCTTCTGAGACGCGTCGCGTAGGGATTGTCGTATTTGATGATGGCGGCGCCGCCCGGAGCCAAACCTTCAAAAATTTCGCCCTTCGCGTCCGCAATCGCTGCCACCGAGGGGAAGTGTTCCAGGTGCACCGCTTCGACGGTCGTGACGATCGCCGCATGCGGACGAACCATTTTCGTCAGCGGCCGGATTTCGCCCGCGTGATTCATGCCGATCTCGAAAACGCCATAGCGCGTTTCCCGCGGCATCCGCGCCAGCGTCAGCGGAACGCCCCAATGATTATTATAGGATTTCTCTGACGCATGCGTGGTTCCAAGTTTTGCGAGGCACGCGCGCAGCATCTCTTTGGTGCCTGTCTTTCCGGCGCTGCCCGTCACCGCGACAATGCGAGCGTCCGAGCCTAACCTCTCGCGCGCCGCGCTCCCAAGCCGCTCCAGTCCAGTCAGTGTATCAGGAACCCGAAACAAAACGCCGTCGTCTGAGCAACGTTTGTAGCTGTCGGAAACGAGAGCAGCAGTTGCCCCCGCACGAAACGCTGCCGGTACGAAATCGTGCCCGTCGCGCTGGTCCTTCAATGCCACGAAAAGATCGCCGGTCGTAAGCGTGCGCGTGTCAATCGAAATGCCGGTGACGATCCCCTGGTCGCCATTCGGAGCGCTGCCGAGCGCAGCCGCTAATTCGGAAAACGTCCACAAAGGTTGCATCGACGATCAGCCCTCGAGCGCCTTGCGAACTTCATCGTGATCCGAGAACGGCACGACTCGATCGCCGATGATCTGGCCTGTTTCGTGTCCCTTACCGGCAACAAGAACCACATCGCCTGGCTGCATCATCCGAACGGCGGTGGCGATGGCCTCGGCGCGGCTGCCGATTTCCCGGGCACCCATCGCACCTGCAAGAATTTCACTGCGGATCGCGGAAGGATTTTCCGACCGCGGATTGTCGTCCGTGACGATCGTAATGTCGGCCTTATCAACCGAAATGCGTCCCATGATCCGCCTTTTGCCTTTGTCGCGATCGCCGCCGCAACCAAAGACGGAGATCAATCGGCCGGTTGCAAACGGACGGCACGCGTCGAGCGCGGCGGCAAGCGCTTCGGGCTTGTGAGCGTAATCGATAACGGCGAGGCCGCCGTTCCGTTCGCCGATAATTTCGAGTCGACCCGGCACGCCTTTGAACTCGCTCAGCGCCGCGAGTACGGCTTCCGTCTTTTCACCCGTCGCAATAGCGAGCCCAGCCGCAACAAGCGCGTTCTCGACCTGGTAGGCGCCGACGAGCGGCAGGCGAACATCGTAGGATCGCCCTTCGGATAAAATTCCGATCCGTTGCTGAAAACCGTCGCGTGTCAGCGATGTCCGCTTCAATGTCTCGCCGCACGCGCCGACGGTCAAAACGCGAAGCCCACGCGCCTTTGCAGCTATAACCACATCCATTGACCGCGCACCATCGACGTTGATGACGGCGGGCTGACCGGGCTGCAGAAGCTCCGTGAAAAGACGGAGCTTGGCGTTGAGATACGCCTCTTCCGTCGGATGATAATCCATATGGTCACGGCCCAGATTCGTAAACGCCGCGGCGGTCAGCACAACCCCATCGAGACGGTGCTGATCCAGCCCGTGGGACGACGCCTCGAACGCAAGATGCGTGACGCCTTCGTCCGCGAGTCCGGCGAGTGCCGCATGCAGCGTCACGGGATCGGGTGTCGTCAACGACCCATAAACGGCACCATCAGGCTTGACGATCCCGATCGTTCCCAGCGAGGCGGCCTTGTGCCCGAGGTCCGAGAAAATCTGCCGCGTGAAATCCGCAACCGACGTTTTGCCACTCGTGCCGGTGACGGCGACGACGCAACGCGGCTGCTTCCCTGCAAGTTTGGCAGCAATCCTCGCCAACGCAGCACGGGGATTCTCGACTTCGATCAGGACCACGCCGTCGGGCACCGCAACGCCTTTGCCCTTGGCAACGACGATGACGCTGGCGCCGCGTGCAACAGCTTCCGGCACGAAGGTAGCGCCATCGACCTTCGATCCGGGAAGTCCGGCGAAAATCGCTCCCGGACCAACGGCAGCGCTTACGGCTGTTATCCCGGTAACGCGAACGGCGTCGGCACCTGGCGGCGGTTCGATGTCGGCCGGCAAGACATCGCTAAGCCGCATGACTCCCCTTGTCCCGTCGCATCTTCATCCCGAGAAGCTTTCCACGGCATTTAGATACGAGGCCGAGCCGTCGGGCGTCAAATGTCCTGCAGCCCTCATTGGCTAGCAACGATTTCCATTGGCCTGACCCCCAGTTGCCCGGCAATCCGCGCGATCAGGCGGCCAGTCACGGGCGCCGCAGTATAACCCGCCGTGTGGTGGCCGTGCGTTTCTTTCGTGCCTTTCGGGTCGAATAAGATAACGAATGTCAGGTACTGCGGGTCATCCATCGGGAAGGCTCCGAGGAACGACGAAATCACTGATTTTGACGAATAACCACCGCGCTTTGCGATATCGGCCGTACCCGTCTTGCCGCCGACACGGTAGCCCGGCACATCGGCTTCTTTGCCCGTGCCATCTGGCCCGCTCACATTGAGACGCATCATGCGTGCCATCTCGCGCGAGGTATTTTCGGTGATGATCGGCTTTTCATCGACGGAATCGGCATCGAAGCGCCGCAAGAAGGTCGGATGAACCGGCTTGCCTCCATTGAGGATCGTCGCGGCCGCAGCTGCAAACTGCAACGGCGCGACAGCGATACCGTGACCGTAAGCGACCGTTATCGTCGCGGCGCGGCCCCAACGTTCCGGGAGTTGAGGCGCAGCGACCGTACCTTCTTCGGTCGTCAGAGTCGTGAGCATCCCCAATTTGCGCAGAAAGCCCTCGAGCCTATCCGTCCCCGCCTCCAACGCCAGCATTCCAGCGCCGATGTTCGAGGAATGCGTAAACACTTCCGTCACGCTCAGCGGCCGGTTTGACGCGTGAAAATCCTTGACCGTGAAGCGCCCAACTTGCAACGGCTGGCGTACGTCGACCATCGTATCGGGTTTCGCAATGCCTTCATCGAGGGCCATCGCGATCGTCAGCGTCTTGACGACGGAACCGAGTTCGTACGTTCCTCCCGTTATTCGATCGAGGTGCTTGCTATCGAGCGCTTGCGTCGGCCACGTGGGATCGACGCGAGGGATCGATGCGCTGGCCAGAACCTCGCCGGTCTTGATATTGAGCACCAGCCCGGCAGCACCTTTCGTCTGATAGAGCTTCTCAGCCGCATCAAGCTCGTCTTCAAGGGCGTGCTGAACACCGATATCGAGTGACAGCCGCACCGGCGGCCGCGTCGAAAGAACCGCGGCGTGGATTGGATCGGTGCCGACCTTCTCGTCGATGTATTTCTCGATGCCGCTCAGTCCACGATTGTCGACGTTGACGGAGCCGAGCACATGGCCGGCAAGTTTACCGTCGGGATAAGCCCGCTTCAGTTCATAGCGGAAGGAAAGCCCCGGAAGACCGAGATCATGGACCTTTTGCGCAACCTTCGGCGACACGCCGCGGCGGACCCAGACGAAACGGCGCGAGCGGTCTGAAAGCGCCCGCAGAAGCTCCTTGGAATCTATGTCCGGCAAGACGGTTGCCAGCTTCTCGACCAACTCGTCGCGATCGACCACCATGCCCGGATCGGCATAGATGGACGGCGCTTCAAGATCCGTCGCGAGGAGACGCCCGTTGCGATCGACGATGTCGGGACGGCTGAAGCTCGTCGCGACCGGCTCTGATACCGCGAGCGTGACGCCTCCCTGGTGTTCCAACCCAAGGGTCAGAAGATGGATCGCGACTTCGGCGAAGGCGAAGAAAAGGAAAGCATAAACGGCGGTCTCAGTGACACTTCTGGTGCGTCGCTTGCGAACGTCCTGACCGGCCTCAATGCGAGGGCCGGTGCCCCCATATACGTCAGCGGCCATTGCCGCCTTCCTGGCGCTCGTCGAGCGCCGAAACTTCGCGGCCGGTGACGAACTGATCGACGCGTGGCGGCGAAAGACCGAGTTGCCGCGCAATTGCATCGATCCTGTCGGGGCGCGCCAAGGCCCCGCGTTCTGCTTTCAAAACTGCGATGTCGTCGCGAGCGCGATCGGCGAGCCGCTCCTTCGCCTGCACCTCGGCTTCGAGACGGCGCGTATCATAGTTAAGGCCATAAAGAAGCAGCGCGCTGGCAATCGCAAAGAAAAACGCCGTTACATTCAAGAGACGCATCGAGGTCAATCCCCGTTAACTCTAAAAATCAACCGCAGCGCTAATCTCGCGAGCCTCAATAACCCAAGGTTTCGCGATTGAGTGGCCAAGGGCCCGCGTCTGTCCGGGTTGCGGCTCTGAGCCGTGCCGAGCGAGCACGCGGGTTCACATCCAATTCACCTTTAGAAGGTGTTAATGGGCGTGAGTTAACAATTCGAAAACTTGGCGCCGCGCTTTTTATCGATTCCGTTGGCAAATGCCGTGAAACGGAGGGTGTCTTGCCACTCCTCTCGGCAAAGAACTTCTTAACGATGCGGTCTTCGAGACTATGGAACGAAACGACCACCAGGCGCCCGCCGGGTTTCAGAATACGTTCCGCCGCCGATAGCGCGCTCGCCAGTTCTCCAAGCTCGTCGTTGATGTAAATCCGAAGCGCCTGAAACGTCCGCGTTGCAGGGTGGCGTCCGTCCACCTTGCGCCCGTGAAAGACGCGCGACACCGTTTCGGCAAGCTCCAATGTTCGCACGAATGGCGCTTCGCTCCGTCGTCTTACGATGGCTCGCGCAATCGCCCGCGATCGATGCTCCTCGCCGAAGGCGTAGATGACATTGGCTATATCTTCTTCATCCGCACTATTGAGGAAATCAGCTGCTGTCGGACCATCACCCGACATGCGCATGTCGAGCGGCCCATCGTGCTGAAACGAAAATCCCCGCTCGGCATTGTCCAGCTGCATTGACGAAACGCCAATATCGAGCACGACGCCGTCGACCTGGATAGCGCCAAGCGTATCGCGTGCCGCGCCTTCGAGTTGGCTGAAAGGCGCTTGCACAAGGGTGAGCCGCTCGCCGAATTCTGCCTGCACCGATTCGCCACCGCGGATCGCGTTCGGGTCGCGATCGAGCGCCAGCACTCTGCAGTTCGCAGCTTCGAGAATGGCGCGCGTGTAACCGCCCGCGCCAAACGTGCCGTCGATATAGATCTCACTGTCTTTGGGAGTAAGGGTCTGCAGCACTTCCGAGACGAGCACAGGAATGTGGCGCGGAGGCTTTCCAGCCGGCCCCAGCGAGGCTCCCTCTGCCTCGCCACCGCGCGTCATTCCCGTGCTCTCTCGTCGCCGCCGTCATCCGACGTGCGGCTACCCGCTGCGAAAAGTTTGCGCGTCACCTGGACTTTGCTGCGCGCTTCCGCCCGGCGCTTTTCGAAACGGGCGGGTTCCCACATCTGAAATTTGTCACCGAGGCCAACAAACGTGACGGCGGCGTCCAAAGCGGCGTGGGCGCGTAAACCTTCAGGAAGGACGATGCGGCCGTCGCCATCGATCGTGAGAACCTGGACGTCGCCATAGAGCGCGACAGACAGTTCATCGCGCTCGTCCGAATAATCCGGCAGGCCCGCGAGAAGCCCGTCGATCTTTTTTGCAAGTCTTTCGCCGCCTGCATCGAGTGCAGGAGCATCGAGCGAGGGGTAGCAGTAGAGCCCGCCCGCGTAGCCATCCCGTTCGAGAACGGCGCGAAACGAGGCTGGAATTGAGACCCTGCCTTTGGAGTCAATCTTGTTTGTGAATGTCGAGACAAAGCGGTCCATCTCCCCAGTTAACGAATACTCGCCCTCCTCACTCGTTACTGGTCGCTACGCTTTGAATGTCTTGGCTGCCCGTTTGCAGAGCCGGACCGCCGAGACCTGAATTCGCTCCGGCAGCCGCGAAACGCGCTTGCCGAACGTGACAAATTGATGGGCTCCGTGGCGGTCGCTCAGGATTTGGGCCCTCTACCAAAACCGGCGCCCAACCACGGTGGCCTGCCCGATAAGAACGGGCTGACATGGGATCGCATGGGATAAAGTGGCCGTCAACGGTTTATTAAGGAAATTTCTGCCCCGGAGGCCCAATTGCACCAGGCACGCCCCCCGCGCCACGACCCGAACCCAGCAATTGCGATGCGATTTCAGGGGTACCCCCAGTCACAACATCCTGACTTGACCGTCGGAGTGGGAGGCGCATCCTCGCGAGGCTAGTCGAACAGGGGCCCACAAAAGGTGCCGAATGCTCGCGCAGCCGTCGGCACCGCAGCGCAGGTGCCACCATGGCGAATCCAGGACACGAAACAGAAACTCGCCCACACATCCTTTATCCCGGTACTGAGCTACGCTGGCCAGCATCCGTCGTCTGGCGTGACGGTGAGCCGATCATCCGCAAAATTTCAACGGCGGACGTCTGGAACGCGCTGAGCAAGGGCATCGATGATTTTCGCGCGATGCCGACATACGTCTTCTTCGCGTGCGTTATTTATCCCGTGGTCGGCATCATCCTTGCGCGGTTGATGTTCGGGTATGAACTGCTGCCACTGATCTATCCAATGGCTGCTGGCTTCGCGCTCCTTGGACCCTTAGTCGCCATCGGACTTTACGAGTTAAGCCGCCGCCGCGAGCTTGGGCTCGACATCTCGCCCGCACGCGCTTTCGATGTTCTGCATCGGCCGGGAATTGGAGCAATCTGGCGCTTGGGCTTGCTGCTCGCCGCAATCTTCGTCGCCTGGCTCTACGCCGCGAATCTCATTCACACGCAAATCTTCGGCGGCGAAGCCTCGACACCAACCCAGTTCTGGCATCAGCTCACGACAACCGCGAAAGGCACGCAACTCATCATTGCCGGCAATATCGTCGGCTTCCTGTTCGCTGTGGTTGTGCTGGCGATCAGCGTCGTCTCGTTTCCGATGCTGGTCGATCGTGATGTGAGTGCCGCAACGGCTGTTCGGACATCCGTACGTGCGACGGTCGAAAATCCGGTACCTGTTGCGCTATGGGGATTGATCGTCGCTATCGGGTTGCTGCTCGGAGCATTGCCGTTCCTCTTCGGACTCGCAATCGTGCTGCCCATTCTCGGGCACGCAACGTGGCACCTCTACCGCAAGCTCGTCGAACCGGAAACGTCTTCGCGCCTGCGTTAGCGAGCCGATAGACCCACCCGGGCAAAGAAAGATACCAGCCGGCCTGTAAGCCGGGTTCTGTCTGGAGGTTAGCCCAACACCGGCTTGCCGAGTATTGGCCAAAGTTTTCCTCCGCGACGGTCATTCATCTGGGACGCCTGTCGCCAGGCGCCTCGTGCAATCAACCCGGGTGGGAAGCGTAATGACGCGCCTCGCATCTGCGGTTTCCCGCTCCGCGCGCCCACCCCTATTCGATCTTGCTCCCGGTGGGGTTTGCCCTGCCGCTCCTGTTACCAGAAGCGCGGTGCGCTCTTACCGCACCTTTTCACCCTTACCCGCCTGCGCAACAGCCCTTGCGGGCTCGTCGCGCCGAAGCTGCGGAGCAGCAAGACGGGCGGTATATTTTCTGTGGCACTTTCCCTGGGGTCGCCCCCGGCGGCCGTTAGCCGCCACCGCATCATCATGGAGCCCGGACTTTCCTCCACCGGATGTCTTGCTCGCGGGCCTTTAGAGCCCGTTTCGCCACAACGAAGTCCGGCAGCGACCGTCCGGCCGGCTGGTCCGCGACATAAGCGATGCGATCGACGAAACGTCAAGGCCTGAGACGCAGAAAACCCCGGAAGGCTTCACGTTAAGAATTTCAAAACCGTGCGAACGGCTCTTTGCATTCCTTGAAGGTCTTCCCATATCGCCGCGAGCGGTGGGCCACCGGAGGAACGACGATGCAGCCAGATACGAACCATCCGATCCGCATCGTGCCGCACCCCGCTCGCATACGCGTCCTGTGGAAGGGCCACATCATCGCCGATACGACCGATGCCCTCATGCTTTACGAAGCATCATATTCGGGCGTTCGCTATGTTCCACGCAGCGACGTCGATATGACGTTACTGACAAAGTCATCGCTGAAAACGCACTGCCCCTACAAAGGCGACGCATCGTATTTTTCGCTCTTGTCCGACGGCGCGACGGCTGAGAACGCAATCTGGAGCTACGAAACACCGTTTCCGGCCGTAAGCAACATCGCGCGCTATCTCGCTTTCGACCCCGAGAAAGTTGAATTCGTCGAGAACAACGGCCCATAAAGAAAGAACAACTGCCCATAAAGGATTTGCCCGCGCCGGATTTCTCGGAACAACTTGCCAGCTCAGGCGTTTGGCCAAATCTTGTCGCTGCGATCGGCGTCGCAGACGAGCCGAAAGAAGGTCGATTGAGTTTACGCCCTGCGCCTGCCCGTCGAGTTGGCCAACTCGCAAGAATTTTTGGCTTCAGAGACAAGAACGGATGCGGTTGTCCCCCACGACACCAGCTCCGGAATCCCCCGGACGCGCTACGACGCACCACCTTCCTGAAACGATCGTCCAAGGAAAACGAAGACGTCGATAAGCCATTAATCTTCAGACCTACGTTGGATCCGTAGCGCAGGGAAAACGCGACTTACCCGCGCTAAAAAAAATTCGGTCGCAAACGTCGAACGATTCGCAAGTTCAGGGAGGAGACTGATGCGAGAAGCTTCTGCAACCGCCAGCGAGACGCGGCTGCAAAATCAGAACCCGGTTCCAGCGGAGCTTGCTGAAAGGTTGTTCGCCACGCGTCAGCATTCGCTCGCGCTCGCCGCACCGCTCAGCCCCGAAGACATGGTCGTACAGGCCATGGAAGATGCGAGCCCAACCAAATGGCATCTCGCCCACGTGACCTGGTTCTTCGAGAACTTCGTCCTGAAACCTCATCTCGACAGTTATCGGATCTTCGACGACGCGTTCAATTACTGCTTTAATTCGTATTACGAGGCACTCGGACCTCGCCATCCGCGAATGAAGCGCGGGTTACTCACGCGCCCATCAGTTGAACGGGTGCTCGCTTACCGTGCGCATGTCGATGACGGACTCCGATCGCTTCTCGCGACGGAAGAAGGCAAAAGCGCCGAGGTTGCACGCCTCATCGAAATCGGCATCAATCACGAGCAGCAACATCAGGAATTGCTTTTAACGGATATCCTTGCGCTCTTCGCACAAAATCCGCTCGATCCCGCATACCAGTCATCGCCCTCTAACGTCGATCTGTCAGAACCTGATCCTTTGCGGTGGATTCGCTACGACGGCGGTATTCGTCGCGTCGGCCACGCCGCCGAGGGCTACTGTTGGGATAACGAGCTGCCGCCGCACGACGCACTCGTGCATCCCTTCAAACTCGCCGACCGCCTCGTAACGAACGCCGAATGGATCGAGTTTATCGAGGACGGCGGTTATACGACGGCATCACTGTGGCTCGCGGACGGCTGGACGACTGTCAATCGCGAGGGATGGAGCAATCCGCTGTATTGGGAGAAAACGGACGCCGGCTGGTTCCAGATGTCGTTACAGGGCTTGCTGCCCGTCGCGCCCGCCGAGCCCGTCGCCCACGTCTCCTACTACGAGGCCGATGCCTTTGCTCGCTGGGCCGGAAAGCGGCTGCCGACGGAATTCGAATGGGAAGTCGCTGCCACTGCCGGCGAAGCTCCGCACAAGGCCGCTGCTACGCAATCGCTACGCCCGAAGCGCGCTGAACCTGGCGAGACGAAATTGCCCAAACAGCTCTTCGGCGATGTCTGGCAATGGACTGCGAGCGCCTATCTTCCGTATCCCGGATACAAGCCGCCCGCTGGCGCAATCGGGGAATACAACGGCAAGTTCATGGTGAGTCAGCAGGTCTTACGCGGCGGCTCCTGCGCAACGCCCGAAGGACATTCCCGTCCGACCTACCGCAATTTCTTCTACCCCCATCAGCGCTGGCAGTTCGTCGGTCTGCGCCTGGCTTCGGAGATCGACTGATGCGCCGTACCCAAACACTCGCGAAATCCCGTGATGATCTCGCCGACATCGAAGATGAATTTGCGTTCTCCGTCATCGAGGGCCTTTCCAAGGCTCGCAAAGTTCTTCCATGTCGCTATTTCTACGATGCGCGAGGAAGCGAATTATTTGAGGAGATAACCCGGCAGCCCGAATATTACCCGACGCGGACTGAAGCACGGATTCTCGAAGATAACGCCGACGAGATCGTTGAGATCATTGGCGATGGCGAATTGCTCGTCGAGTTCGGTTCCGGATCAAGCCTAAAGACAGAAATCCTGCTCGATCGCATTTTGCCGTCCGTCGCATACGTTCCGATTGACGTATCGGAAGCCGCGTTAGCCGATGCGAAAGCGCGGCTCGCGAAGCGTTATCCCGTCCTTGATGTTCGGCCCATCGTCGCCAATTTTTCCCGCGCGGTCACGCTCCCTCCTGATCTCGGAGAACGCCGCAAGACAGGTTTCTTCCCAGGCTCCACGATCGGCAATCTCTCGCCGCGGGAAGCAGAGGGCTTACTCGCCGTCTTTGGCAAAGTGATCGGCAAGGGTGGACGCCTCATCATTGGCGTCGATCTGAAAAAGGACCCACGGATTTTGATCGACGCTTACAACGATGCGTCCGGCGTCACCGCAGCGTTCAATCTCAATTTGCTTCATCGCATCAATCGCGAGCTCGGGGCCTGCTTCGATCCAGATGATTTCCGCCATGAAGCAGTCTACGATCCGCAGCACGGCCGGATCGAAATGCATCTCGTCAGCACACGCGATCACCGTGTGGACATCTGCGAACGCAGCTTCCGTTTCAAATCCGGCGAAAGCATCCACACCGAAAACTCTTACAAGTATACCGTCGAGCAGTTCCGCGATGTTGCGTGCGCCTCTGGCTGGGATGCGCAGCGTGTATGGATAGACGCCAAGCGGCACTTCAGCGTCCACGAACTCATCTGGCGGTAATCACGAAGCCACTTCAACGGAGCGACCGGTTCTTCGGCTGCTCCATTGTCGGCTTCGTGACGGCTTATTAGAATACCATGCACGCCTTGCGCGGAGTCGCGTCGCGGCGCCGGCTCGGCCGGACCTTAGCGGTCGGGATCGAACCCGCGGATCGCCCACGCCGCCGCCAATCCGAACAGCCATAATGCGATCGGTGGTGCAAACAGCAATATAGGCACTTCGACGAAATCGCCCCTGCTGCTTAGGCTACCCTGCACGCCCTCCAGCAGCAAATAGATCGTCCAGCCCATGATCCAACCGGCTGAGATGAGGATCCAGATGCGGAATAGACCGCGTTTCCAATTCATCTCGCCCGAGCTGCTCATATCGACCGAGTCTCGGCGCGACAGTCCAAAATTCGGCATTCAGTCCTCCTCGATAGCGGCCGGAGACTACGCTTTCCGGGCCAGCTCGGCTAGGTTGTGTTTTGTCCCGCGTGCCATGCAGCAGCCACGGAGAGTTGACGGGGTGGAGTATTAAGAACGGAACTAGCGGATAACGAGCCACACTACGGCCGACGCTAAATGGTGCGTGCATTTTCAATCGACGTGATGCCACACGATGCGGATTTCTAGCCATTATTCCAAAGCTGTAGTCCGCAGTTGCCCACCGAAAAGAAGAACAGGGACACGAATTCGAGCTCGTCCATCACGGGCTCCCTCATGGCAACGTGCACAATCGCATAATGCTCGATTACTGGATTGCAGAATTCCATTTTTGCTCAGTTTACCGGGACTGGACCGCAAAATATCGTCCTCGGCTCGCCCGCCTTGCCACGCTGAGCCATTGGTCGGGCCTGATCAACCCTGTTTCTCTTACGTCTGCTTATTGTGTTGGCAACGTGGATGGGAATACTCACCATCCGACACATCTCCGTCCTCAACAGGTTGCCGATAAAATCGGTGAAGCTAGAGATGGACCAGAGTTCCGCTGGTTGGGATTTCAACGACATTGATCGAGATATTCGACGAGAAATGTCTGGCGACGCCCGGAGACTTGCGGATGCGTTCTCAGAATTTCGGGAAACGTGGCTTGAGCCGCCGAACAGTTGAAGCTTGCCGACAAACCCGACGGTCGCGAAGCTTCCTCATGCCTGACATCAACGACCGAATGTTGGTTGACGCGGGGGAATTCTAATTGTGAGGCATAATTGCGGGTCGATAGTTCACCGCACGGTCCGCATAGCTGCTGTCTGTCTAGCCCGAAACTTATGTCCGACACGATAATAAAACGAGCCGACTTCGACCCCACCCCTTATGATCGTCGCGATATTAAGCGGTCCGAGATACTGAAAATAAGGCGCCAAATCTGCAGAGTTGAGTTGGCGCTTCTCGAAACCAAACAATATCATGTCGCGCCCGTTTTGTTCGGCGGCGGGAAACCAATAAGTGTACATCAGGCCCTCGGACCCAAAGAGGCCACGTCCTGCCGTCTCTTTGGACCCGTCGTGGTCGCCGTCATAATAGGCGAGTTCACTGGCCATGAAATAACGGTCCATGCCGACCATAAGCGGATCTTCATTATATCGGTCGCGGACGCGTTTTTGGATTTCGAATGCTTGTTCGCCCAACTCTTTCCAAGAGATCGGCAGGTCGCGCAGTTGCAGACTGGATTTGAGCGGATGATCTGGCAGGCCGACGGCGATGAAATAAAATGCGCCACCGCAAATAACTAATGAGGATACGATCGTAACGGACCAAGCTTGACGCAAGTCAAATCTGCCAAACGCTCCATTTTGACTCTTCATCGCGCGGAGCGCTGCTACCGCCGGCAAGACGGCCAGCCAGATCGGTCCCGTCCAATTTAGTTTGACGTCGTGAAGCAAGCTGAATGCGACGAAGACCGATAGCGGTACGACGGTAAAAACAAAGGCGAATAGCCGTCGACGATCCCCATTGGAGAAAAACCGGCGGGTTGACGATATTTCCTCAAAAAGCACCCGCGCCGCCGAGATCATACCGACGGGCGTCAGGATAGCCACGATCGAAAGAAGCAGGAGGTGGAAGGAAAATCGAACCGGTTCCTCGACGCGCCGTGCACTCTGGAAGATGAATGAAACCCAGCCATGATCTGCATTCCAGATAATCACGGGCGAAAAGATGGCCAATGCCAGTACCGCGCCGACATAAGGCCACGGCCGGAGAAACCAAACGCGCGACTTTGAATCGAGCAGCATGAAGAGGACGATCGCGGGGCCAAGAAGCGCGATCGAGTATTTTGATATAAGACCCAATCCCAAAGAGATGCCGACGCCTAGCCATGCCCTTTGGCTTCCGCCGAAAAACACACGTTCAAGGAAGAAAAGTGTACCCGCCCAAGCCGCCATGAGGGGAGCATCTGGCATGATCAAGAAGCCGGATACGACATAGTACGGCAGTGATGACAGCAGGAGCACGGAGATAAACGCCGCGGTCGTTCCGTAGAGGTTACGCGTGAGTTGAAAACAAAACGCGCCAGTGACAAACCACGTCAATAGTGCGCTTGCCCGAAGAGCGAATTCGCTTCCACCAAGAATCTGCGTTGACAGCCAGATGAGCCACGCAACCATCGGCGGATGATCGAGATACCCGAAATCTAGATGTTGAGAGTAGTTCCAGTAGTAGGCCTCCTCTGGAATGAGGTCCACTGTGCGCATGAAGACGAGCCGCAGAAGAACTGCATAGAGGACCACGCCAACGGCAGCGATACGCCATCGGATCCGCTCCGACGTTCGCTGTCCGACGAGCGGGAAAACATAGAATGCGCTGCCGACATAGCCGACGAGCGCAGCCGTTGAGATGCCGAGAAATTCCACTGCCGCCAGCGGCCACTTCCAAACGTTCAATGCAAGCTGGTGAACCCCGGCATACAGAAAAAATGCCATAAGACCGATGGCAACAAAGCGGCTGAGAATGCGCCACTCCGCTTCAGGAGATTGCGTAGGATAATCCGAAAACGTCCACCTGGAGTTTAGCGCGTAGCTGACAATTATCCCGCAAAGGAGGCCTGATGCCTGTGCCGCCCCCACGCCTAGGCCCAGCGTGATCAGAGTTTTTAACACAGCGTAGTCGATGCAAACGCCAACAACTACGACAGCCGTAAAGCGCATCGCAGTCCGCAGAGACACCGCCCCACCGGCCATTGCCATCAGGCGCTGCCCTCGGGAAAGAAACGAGGTTATGCTGAGCGTTGAAGCGCCTTGCGCGACATTGAATCTGGAGCGCGCCGCGACTTCCATCTCTATTTCCGCCATGTCAGCATCGCGCTCGCTGAATAATTGAATGCCGCTGCCATCACGGCGCCTGCGATGCCCGCAAGCCACCAACTGGGATCGCGAAGATAAATGAGTTCGGCTATGCCGACGTTGGCAAACGTACCGACACTGCAAACCAGATAGAACACGCCAAGGCCCTTCAACGCATTCAGTCCGGTCAATCGTCGGTCGCGAAACGTCAATGCATTGTTGAGGAAGAAGTTCGTCGTCATTGCTACCAGCGCCGCCAGGAACTGTGCGAGATAGAAAGGCGCCACGGGAAGTACGACTATGCTCCGCAACACCGCGAGATGGACAAACAGGCCGGACGCGCCAACCAGCGCAAACAGAAAGAAGCGTGGCGAAACGCGATTGCTGGTAAACTTGGCGAGCAACAGCCCAGCAAAATCGGCAACAACGAGCCCATCGAGCTTCGAGGCGCCGAGCAGTCGAGGCCTGAACGTGTAAGGCAATTCCGATATTTTGAGCTTCGGCGACGACGCCAGGATATCGAGAAGCAATTTGAATCCATCGGTTGAAAGCTTCGCAGCGATGGCTTCGATGACCTCGCGGCGAATCATGAAGAAGCCGCTCATCGGGTCGCTGACTTGAGTTTTCAAAAGCATGTTCGTCAATCGCGTGGCGAACACACTCGATCGCTGTCGGCTTTTGGAGAACCCACTGCCGGCGTTACCGGCACCGATATATCGTGAGGCAATGACAAGATCGGCCCCGAGTTCGATTTCTGCGAGCATCCCCGACAAGAGCCGTTCATCGTCCTGCAGATCCCCGTCGATAACCGCGACGATCTTGCCCGCCGCTGCCAGCATGCCTTCGATAACGGCTCCGGCGAGACCACGCCGCCCAATGCGACGGATTGCGCGCACGCGGCTATCGCGTTCGCCCCGCTGGCGCACCAGATTGGAAGTTCCATCGGGGCTGTCATCGTCGACGAAGATGACTTCCCATCGAATGCCGGCAAGAGCGGTATCGAGAGCCTCGATCAACGGCTCAACATTTTCGGCCTCGCAGTAGGTCGGAACAACGATGGTTAGGCGTGGACCGGCACTAACCCGTTCGCGGTGGCTTCCGGTACGTCGCTCAATTTCGTGTGCCGCCGTAATCGCGTGCGAATGCGAATCGAGCATCGTCATGCTGGATTCGTCTCGGCAGGAAGCAGGCGATCGTCGCCGCATGTGCGCTGGATCACAATCGACTTTTGTGCAAATATTCCCACCAGCCCCACCATTTCGGATCCCCGCGGCACCGTCCTAGCTGTTGGTGTCTGAACCGTGTCGCTTTCCCTACATTCCTGTATCGTTAGCGGCGTTACGCGACAGTTCGACGACGAGGATGTAATGTTGTTGACAAGCGCTGCGCGCGCATAAGTTTCACAAAGCAATTGCGATGACGTTTTTTACAATTTTGTGTGGTTATGGCCGCAAATGAATCGCTGTCCTGCAGTTCGGTTCTGCGAAGGATCGACCGCTCGAGACAGTTTGCATGCACACGAAGGATCTGGCGCGCGCGCTGAGAGCGTTCGCCAATATTGCTGATTTCGATCGTTCCCAAGAATTACATCGCCTTGCGGTATTCCTCGAGCGCGGTAGAAACGAGACGATTGCTGCTCGATTGAAGCGCACCAGATCATCCGCGCGTTATCCTGCTCGGCTGAAAGAGTCGCTTGCAGCGATCGAAGATGGTTTGCGAGCCGCTGGAGCGATCAAACCGAGCATTGCTTTGGCCGAAATTCAACGAATTTTCGCTGGCCGTCCCGATGCGACGATCGACGCTTTTTTCGAAGAGATTTCGCTGCCGCCGCTATTGCCCGATGCGAGCGCGCGCCGCTTCAAATCCGCCAACGAGAGCGTTGCAAAGAGCATCTGCTCCGATCTTGCTGAAGCAAGCGGCAATGGCCAATCCTTTCATGTGCGCCTGGCGGAGCTTGTTTCGGCTAGCTCCGCAGGCACTGCGACGTGGACGCTCGTCGCAAATCAATTCATTGGAAATCGGAGAGCCTATCGTGACCGTGCCGCCGCAATACGCGCCATAAAGTTACACTTCGACGCGTTATGACGCCCAGTTCCGACGCCACGGTTTCAAGGGCTATTATACAATTCTGCAACTGATGGCCTTTAGCGGCTGCCACCATCCATCTCCTGTTCGACTCGGCTATGTCTGACTTCCGCTCTAGGAGAGGTTGACGCTGCTTTTACGCGCTTCAACGGTTCGTTGCTGCGGAAATGCCACCTCGACGATCAAGCCCGGATTGTTGTCGGCAAGTGTGACCTTGGCGCTATGGAGTTCCGCGATCGCGGAAACGAGACTTAAGCCAAGACCGCTGCCCTTAGCTGCGCGGCTTTTCTCCAAGCGATAAAGGCGTCTGACCATTGACATCCTGAATTTCAAAAATAATTAT
>ERZ778017.1663-NODE-1663-length-20781-cov-5.775017_pt1 | contig 20781 bp, 9 predicted proteins | sample MGYA00375747_ERZ778017 | MGnify/ENA primary metagenome ERZ778017 (study PRJEB29350, sample SAMN05509838) | bioreactor metagenome | biome: bioreactor; material: wastewater | place: South Africa: University of Cape Town | collected 2014-03-17 ...
AAGATTATTTGAGCACTGTGCCAGATTTCCTAACTCTGATAACTCGGCCAGCAACGAAGTTCCATCAATTGATGAGTTGATTAAACCAGCTGATAGAGTGTTGTTAAAGAGAAGAATTTTTGCTTTAAAAAGGGATGGATTACCGCCAATTGTTACCCACAATATGATAGACGATGGCTCCGACCCAATTTTAAATCAAATCAGAAGAGTTCAATTGTTCAATAAACCTGAAGATAGAGTTAAAATCATTTTCCACCCTGAATTCTTGAATGCAAACAATCCAATTTTGTCTCTCGATTATGACGAGTTTGTGAGAGGTTGTCATTTGGGGGTTTTCCCATCCTATTATGAACCATGGGGTTATACTCCAGCAGAATGTACCGTCATGGGTGTTCCATCAATCACAACTAACTTGTCAGGATTTGGATGTTACATGGAAGATTTGATTGAAAATACCAGCGATTATGGTATTTATATCGTTGATAGAAGAATGAAAGGTGTCGACGAATCAATTAATCAATTGACTGAATACATGTTTGACTTCTGTCAAAAAACTAGAAGACAAAGAATTAATCAACGTAACCGTACTGAAAGATTGTCCGATTTGTTAGATTGGAAACGTATGGGCTTGGAATACATTAAAGCTAGACAATTATCCTTAAAGAGAGCTTATCCTGATAAGTTCAAGAATGGTGCTAATCCATTCAATAATCAATCATTGAAGTTGACTAGACCATTAAGTGTGCCTGGTTCTCCAAGAGGGAAACTTGGAATTATGACTCCAGGAGACTTAGGTAGTTTACAAGAAGCCCAAGAAACATTGAACACTGAAGATTACATTGGGTTTAAATTAGGAGAAGGAGGTGCTGAAGAAGAAGATGAAGCATATCCATTAACTTTACGGGGAGAAAGTGCACCACCACCTGAACAATCTTAGAACCTGAATTAGTTGTTGTTGACATTTATATTTTCATTTGAATTTTGTATCAGTTAGGACGTTTAGGCGTCGAAATTAAATAAAACTATGTATTGTCTATTTTGTAATGCAAGATGTATAAATATAAACATAATGATCAGAATTTTTAAAAAAATAATGAAGGATGCGAGGTTCGAACTCGCGCGGACAACTGTCCAGCAGATCTTAAGTCTGCCGCCTTAGACCACTCGGCCAACCCTCCATTTTTTGAAAAATTGATATGAATTGAAGCTAAAAGATATTTAATATTGATATCTAGGGACCCAACCTGTTTGGCGCCTATTGCTCATTAGAGCTCAGTACGAGCAAAGTTACAACAAATAAAAGCATAATTGAAGATAAAATCACATTTCTAGCTTCAAAAAAGTTTTTTTCCTGTCAATATTATCGTTCCTGTAAGGACAATCCAGCTAATACGTCACAACAGACGAGAAGAAAGATAACCAAGTATACAGCCTGTACTTCCATGAATTTATAATCTGAATTGAACACCACTATCCTAACAGTATTTGTAAATAGAGAGTTGAGACCAAGACTACTTTTTTTTGCTCCTGTTAGTAGCTAAAAGTGAACAACAAACCAAATTACACCAGTAATATCAAGTACAATGCTAAACAACTTAACACCATGAAATAAAGAGAACAAGATGTCCAAACCTGAAAGCTTGAATACAGAGCAACCTCCAATTACGAAGATGTTATCTATTTATAAGTGTTCATATTGCAATTTCGCACAGATTATCTCAAGAATAAACCGGAATACCAACACTGGTGTAGACAACAGTTCCCCTCTGTGGTTAGCTTGCTATATTCTCATAGTGTCGCACGGCCACGGACTAAGTGTTGAGCGGAGCCACACTAAATTTAGCACCAAGCATTACTAAGGGCCGCACTGCGTATAATTTTGTAATGACGCTGCGTAAAATACAATCTACTGCGTGCCAATAATAGCATCACATCATAGAACATCAAATACCAAATCAGAGGTTTTCACGCAAGTTATTTATGCCAATAGTGGCAATATCTCATTCAAACATTTCAACTGTTCTGTCCGGTGACCGCCGCCGTCGACTTTTTTTATAACACATTGTTTATTGTTTTGGTTTTGCCTTGTTATTCTAGCATAGTACATAAACGATGAGACGGTTGAAAATTGGAATCCGTCCCCAGTTGATAATATTGGTGGGGTTCTCATCGCTATTCTCGTTATTGATTCTAGCGATCGTCACAGGGATATACTTCTCGGTGAATTTATCAAATCTACGATCGGAACGGTTGGTCATTATATCCAAGCTATTGGCAATCCAAGTCCAGCAATGGTTGGAATATACCTACTACCAAATCTCAGCACTCACGCAAAAAGATGTTATATACTCTCCATTATCATCTTTTCGAGCTGGTAATAATTCGAATGCCATGTTCGCTAATGCCCAAAATACTTTGGAGCAGTTCATCTCATCGTCCGATTTGTTTGTTTCAGCGAGACTCTATAATTTGGACCTCGCGGTGATGGCAGAATCAGATAACACTCAAGTCAACATATCCGATCCAGTTAAATCATTCCTTTACCCGTTACGACAAAATGCTACTATCCCACCCCAAATATCTAATTTCACAGATTCCACAAATCAACGACAAGTATTCATAACGGGGCCAGTATCGAATTCATCACTGCCAGATGCACCATATTTCTTAGGAATGACGCTACCGATCTACGCAAATTCCTCCATTATCATAGAGGACCCATCACTTTCGGGTTATTTGACCATCCTAGTCAATGCAACTACTATTCAACAAGCACTAATTGGAACAACCACCACTTCGAGTCTACCGGGTGCTAGTACAAACGTGGACTTTTCGGTTGTTGTGGTGCAACCTATCTACGGCAGCGTAGAAAATGGAGTCAACAATTTTGGTTCTTCCAAATATAATAACGCATCAGATATCATCGCATTTAAAGCGGTGTTCACACCCACAGAATCGAAACTATCACAAAACGAAGTTTATAATATAAATGCTTCATCAGCAATACGAGAGGCAATATTACATACAGTTTATGACGTTTCTGGCTCTAGCTCCGACTCAACTGGTTCTACTGACGGTTCTGCCACCAAGGTGAGGGATATGAATGGAAATTTGATATCGATAGGTTATTCTACCATACTGGTGGATACATCGACAGCTTGGACATTAGTGGTGGAACAGCCACGAGCGAAGTTCTTAGAGCCAGTCAACCAATTTACAAAAATCATTATCGGTGTGGTCATTGGTATTGGTGCATTCATGTTGTTAATTACATTCCCATTAGCATGGTATTTCGTCAAGCCAATCACCAAATTGAAAGAAGCTACTGAAGAAATTACTGGTTCGAGGAAGAAGAAGAAGGCTGAAAAAGAAGATATTCCTCCACCTTACTTTGCACTTCGAGAGCCTCGTGATAATGAAAAGAATCGGTCAAGCAAAATCAAGGACGAAGATTCAACAGCCGAGAAAAATAACCTGGCACTTTCAGTTGTATCGGCCCATTCAACAGCTATTCGATTACCAAAACAGTTACGTTACTCCAAAAAGTTTTTCAAGGATGAGCTTACTGAATTGACTGAGGCGTTCAACATTATGACTGAGGAACTAGATAAACAGTATACTCATCTAGAAGATCGTGTCAAATTAAGAACTAAGGAGTTGGAAGCTTCGAAGTTAGAAGCAGAAGCTGCGAATGAAGCCAAGACTGTCTTCATTGCTAATATATCCCATGAATTGAGAACGCCATTGAATGGTATTTTGGGTATGACTGCTATTGCCATGGACGAACCAGATTGCAGTAGGATTCAGGATTCTCTTAAATTGATTAATAGATCAGGAGAATTATTGTTGCACATCTTAACAGAGTTATTAACATACTCTAAGAATACTTTGAAACGTTCAAAGTTAGAAAAATCAAACTTTCAACTTCTCGAAGTTGTTTATCAAGTGAAGTCCATTTTTGGTAAATTAGCGATTGATTCTAAAATCAACTTTACAGTTTTGTTGAAGCCAGATTTCTTGAGAAAATTAATTCTTTATGGGGATTCAAATAGAATTATTCAAATTTTAATGAACTTAGTGTCAAACTCCATGAAATTTACTCCTGTTGATGGTTCTGTTGATGTTTCGTTTAGACTAGTTGGTGAGTACGATTATGCTAGATCATCTAAGGACAATTTCAGTAAGGTTCATGTTTTACGAAACAAATTCAATCGTTCATTACCACCGGTTCCTGAGCTACAACCACGACCCTCTACGTCATCTGATGGAAAACATTCCTTTGCAAGAAAGCTAGCACTGAATTCATCCAACCGAAACTCCGCTACGGATGTAGTCAAGGACTCGGACAACGTTAGTATCACTACAATTTCTACTGCAGAATATGATAATGCGATATTCAGATCCCAGTTCAATCAACTGAAGCCATTACCTCACAAACCAGACTCTATTGCAAGTGACAGCAGCTTTCTGTTTAATCAAAATGAAGCTGCTCCAAATATATTTGCTACTAGAAATAGAACAAGTTCTACTATAACCATTGATTCTGCCAATCTTCTGTCATCTAAAAGTGAAATTGGTGATGGAAAGAAAACTGATTCTGAAAATTCCTTACAACAAAATGCTGGTACAACAATCGATTCGAATTCACTCAAACAAAAACACAATCTGCCATTTGTAGTTCCACCGAAACAATCCAATCCACATCATGGTCTCAGTTATCAACAACGGAAGCCCAGTATTTCTTCGATGTCTAAACAAGAGGTTATAAAGAATGGAAAATCACACAAGGTTCGTCAATTGAATAAACCAAAGACGTGGGTCCTTGAGGTCAAGGTGAAGGATACTGGACCTGGAATTGAACCTGCATTACAAGAAAAGGTCTTCGAACCATTTATTCAAGGTGATCAAACTTTATCTAGAAGTTATGGTGGTACGGGTTTGGGTCTTTCAATTTGTAGACAACTAGCAACAATGATGAATGGTACTCTTACATTGAACTCGACCATCGGTGTTGGTTCTACATTCACGTTTAGAGTTCCATTGACGCAAACTGGAGAGATATTAGTTAATGAGGAAGACATGGCAGATTTTTGCGACGATGAATTCAATCCTAAATCCGTCCATCATGTGGAAGAAATTCGGGATGACGGTCTTCATAATGTTGGGTACAATAACCGTATCAATGGTTCATCATCAGAATTGACGACTATTCCTGACGTTTCAGAAAACGATACGCCAAGAATAGAAATCACTGAAGCCAATAAAGAAACCAATAAACCGTCATCTAAGATCAAGCATAGCTTAAACCTCGAGATGCCATCGAAAACGAGTTTGTTCGAAAAGCCTCATTTGGTCACTCGCTCATCTACAGGTACAGCGAACTCTTCCTCTAATGGAAGCGATGGACATCATGAAATTCTTAACGAGTTACAGCACATGAGAATTTTAGTTGCTGAGGATAACATGGTTAACCAGGAAGTTATTAAGAGAATGTTGAAGTTGGAAGGATTTGTAAATATTACCATGGCAGCCAATGGTGCTGATGCGGTGGAGCTTGTGAAAGAATCATACGAGAAGTTAGAAATGTTTGACTTGATTTTCATGGATGTTCAAATGCCGAAGATTGATGGTTTGCTTGCAACAAAAATGATTCGGAATAACTTGCAATTCCAGAAACCAATTATTGCGCTTACAGCATTTGCGGATGAATCGAATGTTAAAGAGTGTTTGAATGCGGGAATGAGTGGTTTCTTATCCAAGCCGATCAGAAGAACTAATTTAAGACAAATTATCCTCAAATTTTGTCTTATGAACGAAATGGTCACCACACCTCAAACATTCCATAGCGAAGAGAAAAAGTTAGGCTATCACTTGGGGTCTAGTACTGCAAATATCCTGACATCACCCAATTCAAAGTCGTCACCAAACGAAAAACCAGGCTCAGTTTCAAAATCACAGACTAGCATTGCAAAGACTAATAACAATCAGTCAACAGGAAACCTTAATTCCAGCTCAGAATCGGAGCCATCTAAATAGATACCACTTTCATGGGGCCGGAGCGTTAACACTTTACATACTTATATACTCGCACACGCACATTACCCATAATCATGTAATATACAATTCTTTGGTGACACCCTGGTGCTTGTATTATGCTGTTACAGCTAGCAGATGAGCAGACCAGATAAATGAAACTAACATGTAATGGTGTTCAGTAACATAAGTTTGATTTTTGTAACCGTGTTAATCGTAAGCCTCGTCTTGTTTGCTTCATATGCTGCTGCGTCTGTTAGCCATTCCTTTTTTGCAATTACAGCTTCCATGGGTCAATGCAGAAAAAGTGAAACGCACGTGATCAAATGCCACATAATGGTGTGGTAATTTAACTGCAGGATGACGAAATTCATTTTAATTGTAATTTCCCAAACCAGCCTTTTTAACGACGAAGTTTATCCATTATATTTGAAGTCGAAAACGGTATATTCTTTATTTATACAAACCAACTTATAGAGATAGATTCACTAGGATTTGTATAATAGTCTGTTTTGGTGAAATTCAGCAGACTTTCTACCATGTATACGTTAATACGGGATGATGACCACGAAGGTGAAGATATTGGGAAATGGCCCAAAAGGCGAGTAACCCGGCGCTACTACTATGTTGCTCTTATAACAGTGTTGGTATGGGGATGCTATCTTTTGATGGCGTCTATTCAGCAGTTTCGTCATCCGTCAGATGCTGATATCGAGCGTTTCTTGCGGCAGAAACAGTCATTAATGAATCATGATTATGATGGGAAATTACCGTTAACCATATCGGCACAACGGAGCGGGTTATTTTCACCAACTTATAAGACTGTTCAGTGGATCAAAACCCCGGATTCTATTGCAAATGATAAGGGCACTTATGTCGTCGACGATGATGGTAACTACATCATAAAATCGATAGTAGACGATTCTTACAACTATTCGCTTTATAACGGTACTGGTTTTACCTATAATAATGTGGAGTATGAGATAGATAACTTGAAAACATCGCCAGATTTGCTTAGTGCCATAATAAAAACTAATTCGACACATAATTGGAGACATTCGACCTTTGCATTATATTGGGTACTTGACGTGGAATCTGGTAAAATTGAGCCATTATATGATAATAATAAGTTAGCAGTAGCTGCATGGTCTCCTGATTCTAACAAGATTGCTTTCATCTATGAAAATAATATTTATTTAAAAAATCTCAAAGATAACCAAATCACTCAGATCACTTTCGATGGTAGTCAACAAATATTTAACGGAAAACCTGATTGGGTGTATGAGGAAGAGATTTTTGGCCAAGATATTGTATTATGGTGGTCTCCAAATAGTAAGCAAATTGCATTTTTGAAGTCAAACGATACTCTCGTTCCAGAGTACTACTTGGAAAAGTTTGTCCAAAAGACAACACAAGATTACCCTACAATTGAAACTATTAAGTATCCAAAGGCAGGGTATCCAAACCCTGTTGTCAATGTTGCTATCTATGAACTTGATGCGAATAAAGCATCGATCATTGAACTAGATGGGGAGATTGATAAAATTGAACGGTTGATCACTGAAGTTGTTTGGATTGGAAATAAGGTTTTGGTCAAGAGTTCAAACCGAGCAAGTGATTTATTGGAAATTTTTTTGATTGAAGGTACCAATGCAAAACTTGTTAGAACTGAACATACTTCAAACGGCTGGTTTGAAATTACCGAAAATACTGTCTATGTTCCAAAAGATGAATCATTGAGCCGGTTTGATGACGGTTATATTGATACTATCGTTGATGGTGGCTACAACCATTTAGCATATTTTTCACCACCAGACTCCAAAAATGGTATTTTATTGACACATGGTGATTGGGAAGTAGTGGGAGGTGTTTTATCATTTAATCAAAGAACAAACGATGTCTATTTTGTTTCGACAATGAAGTCTTCAATTGAAAGACATATACATTCTGTTAATTTAATTGACAAGAATATCGAAGATATTACCGTCCATCAAGGTTATTATGCTGGCTCATTTTCTGCTGCATCTAGATATCTTTTGCTTATTTATCAAGGACCAAAGGTTCCATATCAAGAGCTCATTGACTTGCAAGAAGACGTTGTAGTTAAAAAGATTGAGACTAACCAAGAAGTTTCAAAGAACTTGCAGAAATACGTACTTCCAGAAATCAAGTATGAAGTCGTAGAGTTGGTTGACGAAGAAACTGGAGAGAAGTTCAAAGCTAATTCGAAAGAGACGTTACCATTGAATTTCAACAGTAAAAGAAAATACCCAGTTGTATTTTTTGTGTACGGTGGCCCTAATTCTCAAACTGTGAACAAAAGATTTGCTGTGGACTTCAGCGCAGTATTAGCAGCTGAATTAGACTGTGTTGTTGTCACCGTTGATGGAAGAGGTACAGGATTTAATAACCATAACCCACAAGGATCTCATTACAAGTTTGTAGTAAGAGATCAATTAGGGAAGTACGAACCTTTGGATCAGATTGCTGCTGCAAAACATTGGGCCAAAAAAGAGTATGTTGATACCTCGAGAATCGCAATCTGGGGATGGTCATATGGAGGATTTTTAACGTTAAAGACATTAGAAACTGATTATAAAGACTCCATTTTTTCCTATGGTGTTTCAATTGCTCCAGTAACACAATGGAGATTATATGATTCTGTTTATACAGAGAGATACATGAGAACTCCCCAGGAAAACCCAGAAGGCTACAAGGTAGCATCCATTCACAACATCACCAACTTCAGCCATGTAAAGAAATTCTTTATTGGTCATGGTTCAGGGGACGATAATGTTCATATTCAGAACTCGCTTAAGCTTCTAGACCAGTTCAACTTGCAGGGTATCGAGAACTATGATTTCATGATTTTCCCTGACAGTGACCATTCTATCAGTTTCCACGGAGCATACAATATTGTTTACGACAGAATACTCGACTTTTTCCGCCAGAGTTTTAACCAATTTCAAATGTAATGTACTACTATTTAATTTAATTATATCTAATTAAATACTAATTAATAAACTTTCGAATAGAATTGCAGAAGGCAGAAGCAACCTGTACTCCTAAAAGTGATTAGGTTGTAACTGCTCAGCTACCCCGTGTTCCAGGTTTATGGGTAGGTTTAGCCAAAGGTGTAAACATAGTATACACTGTTGTATTAAGTTGTAGTAAACTACGTTTTATTGTGGTAACTTCATTATAAAATCGTGGTAATTTCGTGCTAACCTAGGAACGACCAGAGCGGAGTGGGCAGCGAAAATAGGCAGACGTGGATGGTATCGGCAACGCCGTTCTAGTTTTGGGGTGCCATGCATAATTGATCCGGGTAATCTCATCTCCAATTTCTTGTTGACCACGTGACTAACTTCAACATTACTTTATTGAAAATTTTTCAGGCTAAGAATTATAAAAGTTATTTACGTTAAACAAGACAATATGATTATTTACACCGACGTTATCTCTGGGGACGAATTGTTATCTGACGCTTACGACGCTAAGTTGGTCGACGGTGTCGTCTACGAAGCCGACTGTGCCATGGTCACTGTTGGTAACGGTGACATTGACATTGGTGCCAACGCTTCTGCTGAAGAAGCTGAAGAAGCTTTGGAAGACGGTGCTGAAACCGTTAACAACATTGTCTACTCTTTCAGATTACAACCAACTCAATTCGACAAAAAGTCCTTCTTAACTTACTTAAAATCTTACATGAAGAGAGTTAAGACTTACTTGGCTGAAAACGACCCAGACAGTGTTGAAGCTTTCGAAAAAGGTGCTCAAGCTTACGCCAAGAAGATTGTTGGTTCTTTCAAAGACTGGGAATTCTACACTGGTGAATCCATGGACCCAGATGCCATGGTTGTTTTATTGAACTACCGTGAAGATGGTACTACTCCTTTCGTTGCTGTCTGGAAACATGGTGTCAAGGAAATGAAAATCTAATTTGCCTTTAGTTCTTTATATACGCGTGTATGGCATAAATAAACTAGGTATTTTGCATCTGTGTTACTTTTTGGTTACACATAGACACACGTTCTCCAAAGTAATTTCCTTATCAGCGTATAGAAACATTTGGATATTGTATTGGGGCCACAATTGTTTCAACGCATGGACTCTACTTTCGTCAATTAATCGTCTGGCGATGAATCCTAATCGTTCACGAGTATCATAATCTAGTGCTGATTCATGGGTTGTTTCGTTACCTTTATCTTCTTTCTCTAGATGGTCTCGTCTACCACATACTGCCCAAGATACAATTCTTTTCAAGAGAGCAAAATCTGCTGGAGTTTGAAATCCATGCTTAGATAAATACTGTTTGGACTCTGGTAACAATTGGTCGTAGTCGCATACATGACGACAGCACATTGCAATCAACATTCCTTTAAATACTGACGAAGTCAAATTGGAGTTGATGATCAGCTTCAATGTCAAATCAGTTGCTGCACCACATAAATGTTTCGACACCCCAACGACATCGCTAGGATTTATATCTTCAATGAACTTGTCGAGGTTTATGTCCTTGATATCTATTCTTGTCCGTTTAATTACTGGCGAAACTGGGTTTGCCCGTTCAGAACAGTCCTGTCGTATTCTTGCATCGTTCTTCATACGGTTAACACCACGATCAATCAACCCAAACCCGTAAGTTGAGGAAACTGTTGTGTCTGGCAGTAGATCATGTAGAACACAGACATTGATGAATCTTGACAATTCGGCCTTACCACAACCAAACTCCAAATAGAGGTTTTCTGGCCCCAAAAGCCCAACATCCTTCATGTTTCCGATCAACGAAGACTGTTGGATAGGGTGTTTTTGCCTGGAGACTTCCAGAAGTCGACTTTGTAATCCCTCGTGGTGGGCTTTCTTTACTTCAAGTGGAGTAAACGACAATTTGTTTAGTATTTCAATGCTTCTGGCAAGTGAGGCAGATGTTCGAATTTGAATGGGTTGGTCAGATTGTGGTGTTGCCTCTTTAGCTTCGCTACTTTTGGCATCTTCATTACTACTAAGAAGACGAATATTCCTGTCCAAATCGAACCAAGCATCAGGGATGTCCTTAGGTTTGGAGTTGCATTTGGTCAAATGGTCCTTAAGTTTCTTCTTTAGCACAGTGTGTTTGGGATCCAATGGACAAGGAACCCTCTCTTCTGACTCCACACTGTGTTGGGGACAATATATGGCATCTTTCTTTCTTCCAAGGGGACAAAGCCGGTTTTTTTTAGCGATAAAGAACTGGCATTGTAATTGTACTGGCTTTTTCTCTTCCAATTTACGTTTCTTTACCGACTCAGGCAGGTTCATGGCCGGTTGTAAATAGCTGCAAAAAATGATAAATTTTTCAGTAGATTTTGTATGTGCGACTAAATTTCCATCTCATCGCATCGATTCAATATAACGTTTATTTCTAGATTCAGCCATGTCCCACAAGAAAAACGAGCTTTGGAAGCTTGATTACTTGGAGACCAAATTCTATAAGGCATCACCTCGCTATCGCCATACAAAACGGTTGGTTAAGGCCAAAAACAACTCCCAATTACTCAAGAAATTGCCTACTACCAAGGAAGAAGCTGATGTCGTCATTGCAAGTCTCAAGTCGGAATACTTTGAAAGAAAGTATTATGGATCGTACAAGAAACTCAAGAAACACATTGCGAAAACTTTTGCTGGAGATTTGAACAAAAAACAACATGACGAAATTGCATCTTTCATCAAAGAAGAAGACAACTTGAAAGGTCTTATCACATCAAAACTCATCAAAATATTGACCTCGACAATTTTAACGACAAAAGAATTGAAATTGTCTCCTCCGTCTTATATTTCCCAAGAAATTTCATCTATAATATGTGACAAATCCAACACTTGTAACCCATCAGGATTTTTCATCAAGTTTTGCCAGAATAACAAACATTTAAACAACTACATTTCCAACTTGTGGAACTCAAAAGCGTTAAAACCTGTTCTTCAAGAGATTGAATGGGCGTTTACTCTAATTCGAGGTAATATCACCAAAAAGGAACGAGAAATTAGAGACAAACAACTAGGAAAAGAGAAGAAACCTAAACTAGAAGCAGGCTCTGATGATGAAGATAGTGAATCTGAGAACGAATCAGGTGATTCTAATAATGAATCTGAGCACTCGGATGTGGATATTGAGGAAGCTTACGATAAATTTGCCATATATGATAAGTTAGTAGGAGACTCTGATAACGAAGAGGAAGAGAAGTTTGAACCAGATGCAAATGTTGACTATACTCAGGTTACGGATGAAGAGCCGTCAGATGAGGAAAGTGGAGACTCCTTTTTCGAAGATGACGAAGACCAAGACGAAGACGAAAAGGAAAGTGAAAAGAAGTCTACTAAAGAGAAGTACAAATTACCTGAATTGGCCAGTGGGTACTTTTCAGGTGGATCAGACGACGAAGATGATGATATAGATAACGATAAAGTGGTGAAAGAAATTACCCAGGCACGTAAGAATAGAAGAGGTCAACGAGCAAGACAGAAAATCTGGGCGAAAAAGTATGGTAAAGAAGCAAAACACATTCAAAAGGAACGTCAAAAAGTAGCAAGTGAACGACAACAAAGACAACTAGAGTACGAGGAAAGAGAGAGGAAACGACAAGAAAAAGCCAGATTGGCCATGGAGAACGCACCAAGTGGTTCCAATACCCAACCTTTGGGTGAAAGAAAAGTATCCAAACCTACTACTGACAAAGAAACAGTCCATCCATCATGGCAAGCAAAGAAACTTGCTGAAGAAAGACAAAAGAATGTCAAATTTGAAGGTAAAAAAATCAAGTTTGACTAGTTACATCTATATATTCTTGCATTAGATAGCATTATAGTAAATCATAATTGATTTTAAAGTTTTCTCTTAGTTCGTCTTCTGTGAACTCCTCACACACAATTGGGGATGACATTTCAATGAGGTAATGACACTTTTCTGGTTCACTGACAGACAAGATTCTTGGGCTGGAACCACAAATAAATTCAACATTTGCTGATCTTTTAGGACCGTTCCAGCACCTAGCTCCGTCTGTGAAAATCAAATTCCCGTCCCTTATTCCAGTAAACTTACCAATCAAAATGTCATCCTGGTAGATGTTTTCAAAGTAGCCTACTCTATAGTTATAGTCACCACTTTTACCGTTTGTCCACTTGTTTTGAAGAGATCTATATATATCTTGCGGACCGAAATCAAATTGCAAGTTCGCCTTCAACGAGTTAATTTGAGACTTGGTTCTTTCAATTGTTGACTTCAACTCTTCAAGAGATGATTCATCGACTACTGTGTTCTTTTCTTCATCCAGAGTTTCTTTCTTCAAAAGTTTTTCGAAAATGGGGCCAACATAGTAATGAACCATGTTTGAAAACGATGGTTCCACCATTTGCTGAGCACTTGGGTCGTACGAAAGTTTCTTCGACTCGTCAATCAATGATGTAATGAGGTCATTTTCAAAGTGATCGTCGATGTTCTCATCCTGCTTGTTGGACATGTACTCCTTATACTTGTTGATTGACTCTTTCACGGCTAAATCGTTGAAATTAGGATTATATTCTTGAGACAATTTCAACAACAACCCTTCCAACTGTTTAATTTGGTCCTGTTGCGTTTTGATTGTGGTTGAAATCTTTGTGTTTTGATGAGATAATTGCCCGATAATTGGTGCAAGAGCATGGTATACTTGGGGTGAAGATTCGGACGATTGTTGTACAAGACGGTGTTTATCGGCCTGTAATTGTAATTCTTGGGCACTCAATTGTGATTCAAGTTCTTTCAATTTCGATTCTATTTGACTTTTAATAGACGCAGCTTCGTCCATGAGTGTAGCTTTAATTTTCAACGACTTGGCAACGTCTAGTTGGACTTTAGTTTTGTATTCCTGAAACTGGTGGTTGACTTCAGCACATTTATCAGGACAGTTTCCTGTAGCGTATTCATCAGATCCGTCACAACAAACATCATAATCACAAACACCATCGTTCAACTTGAACGTTTCAATATACCCCGGAAAGTAGCCTTCATTGTGACAATAAAACATCCGTGATGGATCATATGGACATGCATTGGTACCAGGTTCGTCAGACCCGTCTGGACAATCGCAGAAATCATCGTTGATCTGGTCATATCTTAATACGATCGACGGATCCGAAAGACATTTCCATACCTTATCACCATTTGCGTCTAGAACTGGGTCGTATAAATGCTGCGACGAAGGTGGCACTCCCAAAACTTGACAGGTTGCTATTCTGGACACCCACAAGAGAACTATGGCAACTAACCATTGGTTTTTGTCTGACATTGTGGATTTTGAGAAAGGCTAATTTTGACAATAAAACACGGTACGGATTTATAGTGCGTTTTCAATTTTGCACCGATTGAAGATTATTTACCATTGTTTTCACCTTTTCCCACAATTTTGCATGACAAATGATCCATGTAACGTTTCTGATAGGACCAATGGTGATGTATCTGATGGGATATCGTCGCTAAAATTCAAGAGAATAGTTCGCCCATTACTAGCGAAGATTAATGCTATCAATGATTTGAAAGAGAAGTCGCCTACATTGACAGAATTCAACTTCTTGGAGGTCAGCAAACTCGAGCTCGCCAATAAAAACATAGACAATGTGGTTCCTTCGATGAGATCTCGATCTTGTTCTGTCCTGGGAGATTCAGACTCAGATTCAGATAGTGACTATGACTATGAAGGTGACTCTTTTCTTGGGGGAAATGCTGTGGAAAACACCTTGGGTGATTCTTCATCGAAGTTTCAACGATTTTTGCACCCAAAGGACTCATATGCTCGCTTACATGCGTTGAAGCCATATATCACTCCAGAATTGCACCAGCATTACTTGGAGACATTCCAAATATTCAGAACCATTGTTGCCACATTATTCTCCAAATCTCACGATGAAGACAACAACATGAAGTTGTCGACCTTGGCCGGTTACAAGGTTGGGGGAAACATGGCTTTATCCACGAAAACAACGTATTATAAGTGGAACCAGTCGATTTTATTTGATTCTGAAACCATACCCGAGTACTTACAGGACTACCAGGATATTTTGCAGGATGACATCAGTTTCTGGCTCGAACGTGAACCAGGGATAATATTTAAACGATATACAAAAACCTTTCTTCTTGGGTACATTACACAAATCATGATTATCAATCTGAGACTGATTTTCTATTTATTGATCCCCGTCCTAATTCACTGGCTAGACGAAGAGTACAGACAGACGAATATTTTTCAGTTAAATGTGTTGAAAATTCAGTTTTTTAATGAGTACTGGAGCTTTGGAATTGGGTCTTCCAGCGAGGATTTTACCTCACTCCAACTATTGAATGGAGACTTTGATATAAATGACACTAACAAGATATTCTGGTGCCTTTACAGAATTGGGTATTGGAAAACCTTTCTTGTGGACGCCCATATCGAATCAAACTACAGCAGTGGATCGTCTTACAACAACCGCATTCTTGAGAGTGTGGCATTCAATAAAAAGATCAACTTTGACCTATTCCAAGATATGAATGCCACATTGCCCACAAAGTACGATTATGTTACAGAAATATATGACTTGCTTCGACACAACCATGATCATCCTAACGTGAACAAGATTCTAATATACTTGGCGGTGGTTTTACTTTCTCAGTCCAGAATTTTCATCACGAGTAGCTCAACGTTGGAGGAGTTTATGGATCGATTGCAGGAATCGTATGATGATCTAACCAATTTCTTGACCATATGGCTTGGTATAGATGGGGAAACCACAGTATTTACGTCGGTGTATTTTGGAAACGAGTCGATCTTCCAAGCAACGAAAATGATGTGCAAATACCTACTCAAACAGTTCGCCAAGGTCAATAAAATTTTGAAACAGGCCCCTTCAGAAGTTGACCACGAGTTATACAAACAATTCCGATCAACCAGAAATGAGTGTGGACGACTAATTTCAGTAATTGGCCTTTTAGAAGTGTATTATCTTGATTTAAAAGGTGAAATACTGTTAAGAAATTACACTGCTGACGAAATTAGTTCTGGTGTGATGAGCATTTTGTTTCGTTCAGACCACAATCACTACAACAGCGAGTTTAATGAGTTTTTGTTGTGGTTGTACGATAGACAAGACCCCATTTTATTAGACATTGCCCAGATGTGTTTTCATAAATATTATGGAAAGAAGCACATTTCCTCCAATCGTAAGATTCAACATGTGCTGGATATTTTATTTCGATATATATAGATATTAGACGTACTAAACGTTTCATAGACATCAGCAAATGATGAATGTAGCCAGCTCGTTTACTCTTCCTTACTCGACTACTACGTGCTTCCCATTAGCAGACTGATCTAAAATTGTATCAATGGTCACTTTTACTACCTTCTCAAGCGACACTATTTGAATGGTGTCTATATTTGCGTTTGCACCCATGTTTGTTTCTTGTATTAGTCCCGGTAATATTGCATTTACTCTAACCTTACCCTTTAGCTCAGCAGCCAACGATGATGTAAACCCCAAAAGCCCGGCTTTACTAGCCGCATACACAGAGGTGCCTGGCACAGTGCTTGACGTCGCCAATATCGACGAGATATTGATGATAGTTGGCGTAAAGGACGATCCTTTGTTGGAATAAAGAAGTGGCTTGAAGCACATTTTACTTAGAAGAATTGGTGCTGTCAAGTTCAAGTTTAATGTCGTTATTATGTCTTTGTCCGACAATCTGGGCAAGAGTTTATGGTTAGTGATTCCAGCACAATTGATCAAAATCGAGGTATTTTGAATGCCAGTAGTCAAGTCCACAGATTGGTCAGTTTCTGCGACTTCCAGCAGAGATGAGGTACTGGAAGTTACCGAGGTCAGATTTGTTATAGAACTCCCCTGTTTCAATGCATCAGTCCCACTATATAGCAGCGTTAAATCAAATTTTACGTAATTGTGATATTGAGTCTTATCGGTCAATGATAATTGATTGACTGTTTCACGCAAACCAGCTTCACTACGACCAATTACAGTTGTTGAACAGCCTAATCTACTCAATCCAATGGCTAGCGCTCTTCCCACTCCTTGCGAGCCTCCCGTAATTAGTGCTTTCTGGCCCACCAAACTCATTTTATAATTTAATCTTTATTTCTAGTACATGCATGGTGAGATAAAATGGTAGCCAGAGTGAGACTATTGAAATGTTTATAAATTATATGGAACATTCATAATGGGTGCCTGAGTGTTGACTTTGTATGTTTGTATTGATTCTACAACTGGTTGTTTATTCCTTTCATTTGGTGGTGTTGTTTCCTCGTATGTACTTAGTAAACTATTTCTTTAGTTTCTACTCATTGTCATTTAGTGCACTGTTCCAGAAATCCACAAAATGTAAGCAAACTCACTTCAAAATTCTCAATACGTTTCTATCAATCGCTCGAATTTTTGACCCAGAATAATCGCAGGGCATGGTATCACGATGTTAGTTTGAACTACAATGTAGGTTAATTCAAATATCTTGCCTCCCAGATTAATTATGCTAAATTCATTCTAATCACTGTAGTTGTATATTGTCCAATGTCTTCAACTTCCCATACCTTACACTCTTCCCACCTCCGCATCCTCTATCTCCTCGACATGAGCAACCTCCAATGATGATGGAATCACTCATTTTCGGGGCCCCAGACTCATTCGCACAGTAGTATGGGTATGATTCACTGATTGCAAATAATGGTATGGCAGTATAGTTCGGAGGAAGCTCTTGCTGTCGCAATTCTTTATCGTAATCTGGTGGGCCCTCTGCATCTGCAACATTGAGATATTCTGGAGGAAAGGCTAGTGAAGGTGTGAGCTGTGACCTGCTTCGATAGTCCGGTAAGATTTCAGGTTGATCTTTATTCGATAAATCCTCTTGGTGTTCTGATTCAGTTTCGGTATATTCTGTCTGATAGTCTGTTCCGCTATCGCTAGATTCGTCGGTTGACTTTCCATAGTCTGGAGGTAAATCCAGTTTTGTGGAGTTTCCATAATCCGGTGGAGAATCCAGTGGAGATTCCGGCTTTGGGTATTCTGGAGGATCCCTAATCACTATAGTATTAGACTTGTTTCCTTCAGCCCACGACTCATACTTTGGAATAACCTTGCTTCTCACAGAAACACACAAATTACAAAAACAGATGGAATATTCCTCGCTGTATTTTTGTTTGTATCTCAATCCCGTTTCAGTAAAGGTGATGTCAAGCTCTGCTTGTTCAGGTTTTTCTATTACGTTTATCAACGTACCAGATCCTTCAAATGCACCATCAAGATAGAAGTAGATTGCTAAATTATGGCTCCTCCAAATTAAGTCTATGTCCAACGTGGGAACCAAGATTTTCCTACCTCTCGATACCAGGGTGCTGTCTGCTGGAGTTTGGGAACTGTTTCCCAACTTCAACCAATTTGAGTATCTGCGGCACGAGTCTCGTAATATTTCTTTGATGAACGGTGAATGTAGCCAGTCTAATTGATTTATTTTACGAACAAAGTTACTTTGAGCTAGAACATGATCTACAAAATCGATGTAAAAGCTGTCATCCACCGATGATTTTGGCATAGTAAGGTAAATTAGTCTCATTTCATAATAGGTGTCCATGATCATCGATATTAAATCTTCAAAACTCTCTTTTCGGTGTGCTTTCTTCTTCAACGTGTTCATAACCACATACTTCATACACCCACGATTCAATACATCTCTCAACTCAGCAAAAGTCAATTCTTCTATGTTTATGCCTTGTATGCTTTCTGAAATTTTTTGACACAATTGCTCTTCAACACTTTCCATATCTACTAATTGATAACTAGTTTCAAGAATTCCCTTGAATAGACCACAAAATTGGCCAGATTTGAGATCTCTCACAAATTTCTGTTTGATTAAGTCTGCGTGGGTAATAGTAGAACCATATTTGCAGGTACATTTAGACGTTGTCAGCTTTTTTATTGTGAATCCGTCATCAAGAAACCCTGAATCATTATCTGTAGATAGTTTAACATTTTCAACTAGTATTTCGTCACATGAAGGACATCTAATTGATACCGATTGCAGAATATTTGATTTCGATAGGTGGTAAATATCTTTATTAGGCTCATTATAATCGTATAGTGACATTAAATCCAAATACTGTTGAATATGTACCAAAGATGGCTGGTATGCAAAGTTCTTATTATCGATTGCTTCAGCAATTGCTGTTAAAGGAAACGGTACTTTCATAAAAGCTTCAAACAGACGTTTGAAGGTATCGTAAAAGTCACCAGGACTCATAAGTATAGAATACCAGATTATACAGACGTCTAGTGGTGGTAAGTATGATGATGAAACCGAGTTTTTGTGATTTTCCTGGTTCGTTCCACTAAGTTTTAGGCTGCAAACGAAGGCGATAAATCGCTTGGAGGCATTGGCTAAAAAAACTTTCCAGTTTTTGTCTACATCGATTGATTTTTCACTAATTACTTCATCTTTGAGTGCTTGAAATGCCCGAAGTAATTTCAAATGGCATATCACCTCCTCAATATGGGGCAATCTTTGTGTTCCGTCCTGATCTTGTAGTAAATCGGGTAGGCTGTCTCGGATACTAGACCCAGCAATCGCGGAGTTGTCAAGAATTCTAATAAACTCTTCACTCATTTTGTACGATTGGTCCTGCTCATACTTTGGCATACCTCCAAACTAGCTGCCAAAAACTCCGATCAAAATCTCTTCTTCTGTACTTGGTATGTTGTGATATACTGCATCGAACTTTTTTTTATATGTAATATCGTGTTTGCCATTTCCTAGTGTGTTATTACGTAAGAGTAACTTGAGCAGTTGTCTACTTACTTTCACCGTTTTGTCCGAGAAGTGCTCAATCTAATTGTGTTCCATATTGATTTGATGTTTAGATGTTTTAAAGTTGAGGCTTCGGGAAGTTCGGACATTGTTCAATAAAAAGCTGATATGAAATTCGCAGCTAAAGTGTCAAGAGCATCGATGCCAAGTTGTTAGTGCCATAGATGATAGTTAATTTCAAGGTAGCATGAATTTATTATAGTCTACACTAACGTTTTACTCCATAAAATAGCGATGTTGTTTGATGGGATTGTGCGTCAACGTTAAATGCACCGAAGACATCCTTAATCTTATTTAGGAAATGTTCTTGTACACCGAGCTATGTGTTCTTGAATAACTGCGATTGGTTTGGCGTATTATGGTTGCCCCTACTTGGTGTGGCATTAACTACATGAATTTACGAGCTTTTTTTCTCTCCATTTTTTTTTTTTCAACTAAAAGACATTTCGGAGAACAGGATGAAGTTTGTTTGATCTTATACGTAAAGTTATTTGTGATAGGTCATTAATACTTAAGTTAAATATATCATTGAACTCTGGTGTGGTGTATAACCCTTTATTGGAACCTTTTTTTAACTCAACCGCGTCTGCGATATAGTTTGTGTGTTACTGGCACCGAAACTGCAAAATGCATCCTGAAGACTGTTAGATTTAATAACTAGCAAACATCCATAATTACGTTTCCTCTCTACTTTCTTGATTATGTACTTCCCTGCCCTCATAATTGATTATTTACGAATAAAACGTAAACTAAGTAGTAAAAACGATGGTCACGTGCAATAAGTCTAACATGTGTCCACTTTGTAGGGTTATCGCAATAAACTTTTTTGTGTACAAATGACTTCGTGGCCAAGCTGGTTAAGGCGTGAGACTGTTAATCTCAAGATCGTGAGT
>ERZ778017.1664-NODE-1664-length-20777-cov-6.450922_pt1 | contig 20777 bp, 20 predicted proteins | sample MGYA00375747_ERZ778017 | MGnify/ENA primary metagenome ERZ778017 (study PRJEB29350, sample SAMN05509838) | bioreactor metagenome | biome: bioreactor; material: wastewater | place: South Africa: University of Cape Town | collected 2014-03-17 ...
GGCCGATCGTGGCATCGTTGTGGGCCGAGATCGTCGCCACCTGCTCCTTCTCCCGGCGCGTGTGCACGGGCTTGGAAAGGGCCTTAAGCGCGTCGATCGCGCTGTGCATGGCCCGGTCAAGACCGCGCTTGACATCAATCGCGCTGGCGCCCGCCACGACGTTGCGTACGCCATCGGCGAAGATAGCGTGGGCGAGGATCGTCGACGTGCTGGTGCCGTCACCGACCATATCGCCCGTTTTTTCCGCAGCCTGTCTCAGCATGCGAGCGCCGAGATTTTCCTCGGGATCCTTGAGGTCGAACTCCTTGGCGATGGTGACTCCGTCGTTGCAGATGACCGGAGCGCCCCATTTCTTCTCGATCAGCACCGATTTCGAGCGCGGGCCAAGCGTGACTCGTACCGCATCGGCGAGCTGGGAGGTGCCGCGCAGGATCTTCTCGCGGGCTTCCGAACGGAACAGCACCTGTTTATGAGCCATGTCTTTTCACCTTTGCATCATTGGCCTAGGCGGACATCCCGTTGATGATCGTATGCCAACGTCTCAATCCGTTCTCGCTTAGCGGCGCTATTCTGCCAACACGGCGCACGGTCCGATTTGACGCGGATCAAGACTGTTGGGAGTTATCGCCGACCCGCGGATTTGGATCACGAAGCCGCAATTGACCTCGATCAAGGAAGCAGCTTCCAGCATGCGTACGCATAGGTCCTTTCAGTGAACTCGGAAGTCGGAGCCATGTTGCCGAAGGATCTGGTCGTCTTCCTTGAGGAAGAAAAGGGGCGGGAGAGCCGCTTGGCCTTCTCCGCCACGCTCGCCGGACTTTGGCAGGCGCACTTGATCGCAACTTTCGTCGTGCCGCGGCTGGAGTTGAACCGGCACGCGAGCTTTGCCGTGGGACACGGTGTTGCGCAGATGCTGCATAACCATTGGGATCATGTTGAGCGAGCTATAGCGGAAACCAAGGGGCTGCATGACACGCTCATGGAGCGCCATGGCGTCACCGGCGAGTGGCGCGTCTCCGAGAATGAATGCTCAGAAGAACTGATGCTGCATGCGCGCCATGCAAGCCTTACCATTATCGGACCATCGCCGACCGAGGACAGGGCGATAACAATGCTGGGTCTTTCGGAAAGAGTGATCGTCGGCTCCGGCCGTCCAACAATACTGCTTCCGACGGAGTGGCCCGCGGATCGTATTGCGCGCCGGATTGTGGTCGGCTGGAATGCGGGCCGCGAAGCGACGCGCGCGATCGCCGACGCGATGCCGTTTTTGGTCAACGCCGAGAAAGTGCAACTAGTGGTGGTTCCCGAGGCAAAGGCGCAAAGCCTTTATGGCCTCGAGCCCGGAGCGGACATGGCGCGCCACCTTGCACGACATGGCGTGGCGGTAGATCTGGACCAGCATAGTGGAACGGATGCGGGAACGGTGCTACTCGACCAGTGCAGCGCGATTGACGCTGACATGCTGGTCATCGGCGCCGTCGGGCGCTCAAGGATAAGCGAATTCATCTTCGGCGGCGCAACACGCACCATCCTCGAAAATGCAGACCTCCCAGTTCTCTTGTCTCGATAAGTACGGCGTTTCCCAACCGCGGCGGAAGCACAAAATTCGCGCCATACCAGTGGACTTTCCGTGATCCACATCAAAATGGGGTCGGCAAAGGAGTTCCGGACAGTATGGGTTGCAGACGCTTCCCGAAGAATTCCATCACACCTTTCCGATTGAGGTGATCGGTGTCGGCGTAGAAGCCCGGGTCGGGCATCGCGTCGGACCAGTCGATCAAGGACACGCCCTGCCGTCCGGCCAGCGAGACAAGCGCGGCGTCGAACGTCGCCTCCCCCGGAAGCAGACTTTTGAAGCGCGGCGGCAGTGGCATCTTGACGATCGTCACCGTCACGTCGTTGCGTTCGGCAATTCCGATAAGATCGGCGAGCACGTCGAAATAGCGTTCGCTTCCGGCCCGCTCGTCGGCCACGGGCGGATAAAGATATTCCACCCGCTTCCTTTCGGCCGACGGCGAAAGCTTGAACGCCCGATCGAACGAGGCTTCGCCTTCCCAGACATCGAGTTGGAAGCGTCCGCGGTTATTGAGCTTGGAGAAGCCGGCGACGTAATCGGCCAGCGCACGCGGATCGACGCCGCCCATAACGACATAGCGGACCAGAAGGCCGGCGAGCGACACGTGAAACGGCGTGCGCGCCATCAGGTCGGCATCGGTAAAACGCCCCTCGTTCCAGACGGGCGCCCGGAAGGCGAAGCCATCGGCCACGTAGAGCAGGTTGCGGGTGCGGTGGCGGGTCAGGAAATGCTCGAACGCGAACCGGGCGTAAAGCGGCCCGGTGCCGGAACCGGCGAGGTTAAGGATTTTCTTGCCGGTCCTGCGCTGCATTTCCTTATTGAAGTTGCCGAAATCGAGCGGCATTGCGTGGGAAGCGCCAAGGATCACCCAGTCGAAATCGCCCGCGGCCACGTCGGCCTTGTAGACCGGATTCATCCGGCCGTTTCGGTAAACCAACCATTCCGAACCCGCAAGGAGCAAGGCATAGATGACCAAACCGATGCCGATGAACCATGCGGCAGACACGGCCCGCGGCGTAGTCCTGACTGCGGTAACCTGTTCCATTGCCGACCTCAGAACTGCATGTAGATGAACGCGTCGGATCGCCATCGGCCAAACAGGAGGAGGCCGAAGATGGCCGCGTACCAAGCCGACCAGCGAAGCGCGACTGGCGCCGCCGCGAGTCGTTCGCGCATCGGCCGCCTCTCGTCGAGAATCTCGACGGTAAGCAGGAGCGCAATCAGCGCCGCACCGGCGGCATGATCCACGGTGAACGGATAGCGGGGTGCCAGCGCCGGCAGGCCAGGCAGCGCCGATCCGATGCGGCGAATTACGGTCGAGGCCTGCGTCACGGTATCGGCGCGAAAGAAGACCCAACTCACCAGGATAAGATGGAAAGTCACGAGAATGCGAAGCACACGCAACCACGCGCTTGCCGCGAGGCGCGGCAAACGTTCGCCGAGCCAGCGCCACGCTCCGCGCGTGGCAAGGCCCGTCCACTGGTAGAACCCGTTCAGCGCGCCCCAGATGAGAAACGTCCAGCCGACGCCGTAGCCGAGGCCGGCATGCCACAGGCCGCTGACAATGAAAACGGCCATGACATTCGCGTAGCGGCGCAGCGTTCCGGTACGGCTGCCGCCGAGCGGGACGTAGAGGTAGTCGCGAAACCAGTGGCCGAGCGAAATGTGCCAGCGCGACGACCAGAATTCGGCGGTCGTAAGCGCAAGATAGGGCCTGCGGAAATTCTCCATCAGCCGGATGCCGAAGAGCAGCGACAGACCGACCGCGATATCGGAATAGCCGGAGAAATCGCAATAGATCTGGAAGGCGAAGAAATAGACCGCGATCAGCAATTCCATCGGCGACGCGTAAGCGGCAATCCGGAACGCCCCGTCGACCACGGGAGCCAGGTTGTCCGCGATCACCACCTTCTTGAAAAGGCCCCACAGGACGAGTTGCAGGCCGGCCGCGGCCAGTACCGGGTCGAGCCGCAGGCGGGTCGGCACCTGTTGCAGAAACGGCCCGGCGCGCTCGATCGGCCCCGCGAGGATCTTCGGGAACCAGGAAACGTAGAGCGCAAGCCTGCCTGCGTCGTGCTCCGCGGCGCATGTGCCGCGATAAACGTCTATCAGGTAGGCGCCAGCCATGAAGGCGTAGAAGGAAAAGCCCACCGGTGCGGTGATACCCAGCCGGGGCAGCGCATTGACCGATCCGAGAAGGGGCTCGATCTCGGCCGCGACGAAGTCGTAGAACTTCAGGACGAAAAGGGTACCGAGGATGAGAACGAGGCCGGCAATCAGCGCCGGTTTCCGGATCGCAGGCCGCTCGCAAGCGACCAGCCGCCCCGCAGCCCATGCGACGAAGGTCACCGCAAACAGGAAGACGATGTTCGAAAGGCCGAAGCTGGCATAGAAGGCGAGGCTCGCGAGAAGCAGCCAGAACCAGCGGGCGCGGCGCGGCAGCCACGCAAAGACGATCAGGGTCGCAGCAAGGAAAAGAAAGAACGACAGCGAGGTGAACAGCATCGCACGCTATCCCTGCCGGTCGGTCTCCTCAATAGGTTGCGCCGCCGGCCCGCAATTCTTCCGGCACATCCTCGATCGATATGCCGCCGTTGAGGACAAGATAGTCCGCCAGCACCCCGCGCTCGGCCTGCGTCGTATCGATCTCGACATGGCTGGGTTTGTTCATGGTGCCGAGCCACGCTTCCCGCGTGCGATCCTGGGTCACCACCACCGTGATGATGTGACAGGACTGGCAATATTCCAGCGCAAGGTCCCGACCGTCGCGCGGCAGTGCAAGGCCGTTGGTGTCGATGGTCGCGGCGCCGGTTTCCGAAGCGGGCATGGCCGCTGCAAGATAGGCGGCGAGCGTCTCCTGCTGCACCGTGTCCAGTCCGGTGCCGAGGCCCTGTATCTGGCCCAGCCATTCCTCGCGGCTGCGGCGGACGGAAAGCATCTGGTCGGGAGAGACCTTGCCGCTGGCGATGAGGTCTCCGAGCAGCGTCCTGCCGCCGGGTGGGATGAAGGCGAACAGATCCTCGTCCTGAGCATGGGTCGTCGCGAGCGCCGCTCCCGATATGAGCAGCGCGGCGAGGATGGAGTTTCTGACTGTCGACATCTTCGGCTCCTTTGCATTAACGCGGCGGTTCAGAAACGGAAGTCCTCCGGCACGTCCTGATAGGGAATGGGCATGTTGATCGCTGAGTAAACGGCGAAGGTCTCGCGCTCCTTAGCCGACATCGGCAATTCCTTGTGGAAGGGCGACTTGAAGATGCTGCGCCAGCCTTCGGCGTCGCGCTCATGTGCCAGATAGCCGCTGAAGAAGCCGTGGCAGAACTGGCAGTTGGCGATCGCCAATTCCTTGCCATCGGGTGGAAACGCCGCGGCGAGCGCGTCCACGCTCGTTGCCGCCGCAACCTTATCCGGCGCAAGCGGCGCGTTTACGGTCAGGTAGGAGGCCAGGGTCTCGACCTCCTTGGGCGTCAGCGCCGATGTCCTGGCGACGATCATGGCCCGCCAATCGGCGGTTTCATGGATCGCCGAGGCCGCGGCGCTCAAATCCGCCAGCGAGCCACCGAAAACGCGGCGCAAGATCTGTCGTCCGCCGTCCGGCATGAAATCAAATTCGGGCTGGGCGAGCAGCGAGCCCGAGAGCAACGACAGGAACCCGCCGAGCAACAGGGAAGCGGGTTTCATACCTGTTCCTCCTCGGCCGCGGCCAATCTCGCCGGGACCCGCGCCGAGAAGGAGAAGATCGGCACATGCATGTGGCCGCTCGCCTCGTCAGCGGGAAACGCCCTGCCATGCATGAGGTCGAGAGCGGTGGCGGTTCCGTCGTCGTAGAAGCGCTCGCCGCAGGCATCGCAGACGATTGCCGGAATGTTGTCGACGACCACCAGACGCTCGCCATGCCAGAATGCCGATTTCACGAAGTCCTGACGAAGCCCGGCGCTACCGCATTGCGGGCATTGATGTTGAACAGCGATATCGGTGTCAGTCGCGTGTGCCATCACCACCTCCAAAATGTGGCACGCGGACCGCTGGGGGACGGAGTGCGGCTCGCGTGCCTACCGTCAGAGATCAGCCGACGAGCTTTCTGGCCGCACCAACGATGTGATCGGCGTTCGGACGCATCCAGAGGAACATTTCCGGTGAGGCCGGCGGCGGCGCGTCGGGGAAGGCCACACGCTTGAAGCGCGCGCCGTCGACGTTTTCCGCCACCCGGGCGATCACCTCCGCGCCGGGGCACAGCGTGTAGTAGGACTGGTCGACCGTCAGCAGCCGCTTGGTCTTCTGCACGGACTTCACCAGCGTCTCGGTGTCCATCGGCTTAAGGCTGCGCAGGTCGATCGCCTCGACGTTCATGCCCTGCTCCTTGAGCGCGGCGGCTGCCTTCATCACTTCCGGCATGCTCGCTCCGGAGCCGACGACGGTGAGGTCGCCACCCTCCTGCCGGATCACCGCCTTGTCGAGCGGCACCTCGTACTGCTCGTCGGGCACCTCCTCGATCAGTTCGCGCAGGCCAGCCGGATAGAGATAGACGACGGGATTGGGATCGCGCAGCGCCGACACCATCATGCCCTTGGCGTCGTAGGGCGTCGAGGGAATGACCGTCTTCACGCCCGGTATGTGGGCGTAGTAGGTGTCGATCTCGTAGTCGGAATGCTGGCCGGCGAAACCCGGCGTCTGGCCTGTCATCTCCATGACGAAGACCACGGGCATGGAGGCCTTGCCGCCGGTCATGCTGCGCAGCTTGCCGGCGTGGTTCTGGATGACCTGGAAAGGCATGCAGGCGCCCTGATAGGGGATATAGGTGGCGGCCTTCGATCCGGCGAGGCCGGCGCCGAGGGTGGCCGAGGCCATCCAGTTTTCGTCGATGCCGGTGTTGACCACACGGCCGCGACCGAATTCCTTCTCCAGGTTGATGACCGGTTTGCCGGGGTTAGAGGCGACCGGCGGGGTCAACTCGAAGATCCACAGCATGTTCTGGTCCTGCCGCATCTCGTGCTGCACGGCTTCCAGGACCGAATACATCCAGCTTTTGCGTGCCATTTCTCGTAACCTTTCGTTTTGCTGTCAGAAGCGGGCGCGCGCCTGACCGGCGCAACGCACTCAGCCGAACTGACGGGCCTCGACAGTCCCTTCGAAGAATACGTTCTTCAGCCCGTCTTCGGGCTTGCAGAGCGGCTGTTCAGCAGCCCAGGCAAAGGCATCCGTCACCTCCTGCCTGACCTGCGCCTCGATCGCTTCCGCCTTGTCGCGGTCGATCACCTTCCAGGCGACAAGGATATCGCGCGCGATGTTGACGGGATCGCGCTGCATCCAGTCGCGCAACTCGCGTTCCGGCCGGAACGAGGAGATGGCGAGCGGATCGTAGCCGAAGGCGCCGAGTTCACCGGGCTTGGCGCCGGGCGCGCCCCAGTGGTTGTAGTAGCGATAGGTCTTTGCCTCGATCAGCGTCGGCCCCTCGCCGGCGCGGGCACGTTCGACCGCCGTCCTGGCCGCGTTGTAGACCTGGATCATGTCCTGGCCGTCCACCACGACGCCAGGAATGCGATAGGTGCGCGCCGCATCGGCGATGTCCTTCATCGGGCACGAATAGGAGTAGTGCGCGTACTGATGATAAAGGTTGTTCTCCAGCACATAGATGAAGGGCAGCTTGAGCAGCGCCGCATTGTTCAGCGTCGAATGGAAATGGGGCGTGGCATAGGTGCCGTCGCCGCCGAAATTGACGACCACCTGGTCGGAACCCCGTGCCTTGACGGCGAAGGCTGATCCGGTGGCGATCACCGGGCCGGGGCCAATCATGCCGTCGGCGCCCATGAAACCCACCTCGGGGTCGCAGATGTGCATCTCCGCCGCGTATCCGTTGTTGAGGCCGGTGGCGCGGAAGTCCATTTCGGCGACCATCTTCTTCAGGTCGACGCCCTTCGCCAGGGCATGGCCGGCGGGACGGTGGGTGGAATAGATCAGGTCCGCCCTCATGACGCCGCCAGCATTGCGCAGCGCGGCGCAGACTCCGGTGGCGATGGCTTCCTGCCCCGCGTAGAAGTGATTGTATCCCCGGTAGTTCGGGTCGGTCAGCATCTTGTCAGCCATCGTCCGCTCATGCCAACGGATGCGCAGGATGGTCGTATACATGTCGATGAGTTGCTGGTCGGTCAGATCCTTGGCCCAGAAACCGATCTCGTCGGCTCGGGCCGCGTACCCGCTGACCGAGATAGCGGCGCCCGCAAGCGCGGCAATCTTGAGGAAGCCGCGACGCGAAGTGCCAAGCGTCGCTTCCCGGCTTTCAACCCTATGGTGGTCCACGCCACAGTCTGGATTTTCGAGCATGACATTCTCTCCCTAGGCCACCCTGCCCTCACCCTTCGGCGCTGGCAGCGGACGAATGCACCATGCTCTGCCCCGAGATGTCCGGCTTCATTGATCTGCGTCAAAAGCAGGCCGAAGCTTCATAAGGTGACTGACCGGATACTCAGCGGAATAAGCCATTTGACTGAAATCAATGGAGATTCTCCTGACTGCGCTAAGCTGCGTGCAGCCTTGGACCGCTGGCGTCCAACAAAAGCGGAGCAACAGCTCGGATGCCCGAACGCGGATTGCATGCGACGTCCTTGGGCCTCGGCGACCAGACAGCCGTCGTCGCCTTTCTGGCTGAACCGGCCACGCTTGGGGTCGCCGTCCCGGTCGAGATAATCGGGACGCACATCTCACAAATATTCCTGGCAGGCGACCGCGCCTTCAAGATGAAGCGCGCGGTCAGGCTTCCTTACGTCGACTTCTCGACGCCCGAACTGCGGCTGGCGGCCTGCCGCAAGGAGGTCGAACTCAATTCCGTCACCGCTCCGGGCCTCTATCTGGACGTCAGGCGCATCACGCGCGACGCAGGGGGGCGCCTGTCATTCAACGGTGATGGAGAACTGGTCGACGCCGTGATCGAGATGAAGCGCTTCGATCAGTCTCTTCTGCTCGACCGCATGGCCGAGAGCGGTACGCTCACGCCCGAGCTGATGACGCGGACGGCGCTCACGATCGCCCGGTTCCACCTGCAGGCCCCGACCATACATGCCGGCGGGGGTGCGACGAACCTCGCGGCCGTACTCGGCATCAACAGGGCCGGCTTCGGGACCAGCCATGTCTTTGACGAGACGGCCGTGGAAGCGCTCGATGCCGCGTTCCGGGCGACGCTCTCGCGCCACAGCGAGGCGTTGGACCGGCGCGAAGCCGCGGGCAAGGTGCGGCGCTGCCATGGCGACCTACACCTGCGCAACATCTGTCTGCTCGATGGCGAACCCTGCCTCTTCGATTGCATCGAGTTCAACGACCGGATCGCAACGGTCGACGTACTGTACGACCTTGCCTTCCTGCTCATGGACCTGTGGCACCGCGGCTTCCGGGACCTCGCCAACCTCGTGACGAACCGCTATCTCGACGAGACCGACAACGAGGACGGCTTCGTCCTTCTGCCTTTCTTGATGGCGGTAAGGGCGGCCGTGCGCGCGCATGTCACCGCCACGCAGGTGGAAGAGAACGGCGATCCGTTCGGAAATCTGACCAGCGAGGCCCGCGCCTATTTCGATCTTGCCGCGGAACTTCTAAAGGAACATCCTGCCCGTCTCATCGCCATCGGCGGCTTCAGCGGCTCTGGCAAGACGACCGTGGCCGAGGCGCTCGCCGCCTGCGTCGGAGCGCCGCCCGGTGCGCGCATCGTGGAAAGTGATCGCATTCGCAAGGCGCTGCACGGAGTTCCGCCCGAGACGCGCCTGCCCGACAAGGCCTATCGGCCGCAGGTCTCCGAACAGGTGTATCGGGAAATGGCATGGCGGACGGAGTTGATCCTCGCCGAGGGCGGATCGGTCGTAGCCGACGCAGTCTTCGACCGCCCATCCGCTCGTACCCGCATCGAGCGGGCGGCCAGAGATCAGTGTTCGCCCTTCCTCGGCATCTGGCTGGACGTTTCTCCCGAGGTGATGTGGCACCGTGTCGACCAGCGGCGCGGTGGTCCCTCCGATGCCACCGTCGATGTCTTGTCGCGGCAATTGCAGAGGGATCCCGGCACCATAGCCTGGCATCGCCTCGACGCGGCCCAATCTCCGTCCGCAGTCGTCGCCACCATCCGAGAATGGTTGAAGTAACCTTGGGCGGGCATTCGTCACGGAACCACGACAATCGTGCAGGCGCGCGAGATTCACCAGCTTCTATGAAACGCTGCCGAGGAGCCGCCTCGCCAGCCTGCTACGCGCCTCCGGCCTTTTTCGCGACATCCCGAACCTGCCGCAAGATGCGGTCGGCGAGGCTCCCTTCGCTCCCTGCAAATCGTCGTATATCCTCCGCAATGCCTCCTTCCATGGTAAGGAAACCGCGACCCTACCGGATATCCAGTTGGGCTATTGCAGCTCGCAGTGCTTGTTGCGGCATCTTTGTCAAATCCTTCGCAACCTCGGCGAAAATAGTCTGCCGCAGCGTTGGCGATATCCTCTGACGGAGCACGCCAAGCATCCGAGGCTCGGCGATGATCGCAAGCCGGTCGAACTCACGGTTGCGAAGACGGCGATCCAACTGCTCCAGTAGCATGTCGGCGAACCGTGCTTCCTGGTCCTTCACCGGCTCTGAACGATACTCCATGGATGACCGTCTTGCCCCTACCGAAGCGAAGCTGCGTCCGGGTCGGTCGGACATGATGTCGCGCAGTTGCTTATGCTCGATCTCGAAAACGATATCATTCACCTCGCCATCGGCCTCAATATCGAACACGGCGTTGCGTAAGACACGTGCCCGCGCGCCGTCCGCTATTAAAATCCAGGTCGTCTTGGCTTTCATGGCTTGCGTATCCGTCTGCTCTCCGAAAATCGTATGCACCGCGTCGTACAGGTCCGACCTCACACGGCCGCGTACGGCCCTTGCGCGTCTTCGCGCTCGGAACTGTCGCGAATGGCAACATAGACGTCTTCGTGCGCATGATCGTTCCGGCCAGCCCTGCCCGTGACGATCGTCGTACCAGGAACAGTAACATCGACCTGGACGCGATACAGCTGATCTTGACGATCGTGCCGATGCGGCGCCTCGATGACAACCACGCAGGAGATGATCCGGTCGTGGAAACGAGCCAAGCGCCCGATTCTTTCGCGAACCACTCCCTCCACCGATAGTAAAGGTTCCATTCCACGGAACCGGATTTGCGGCTCGGTCTCCATTTGCCCTGCTCCACAGCAGCGATAGTCTGGAACAGCGGCGCTGGTCACGCTTTGATCCGAGTCAATACCCGTCCAGGGCGCCGCGGCGGTTACGATGGTCGAGACGGCTACCCCCTCGCCGGGACCTTCGGAAATGACGAGGAAATGGTAGTCTCCAGAAGTCATGCAGCAGGCGATCAGCTTGCCCCCCGGACTGTGCGAACGGCTTGCGGACAGCTTCCGCCCGGTCCTGAGATTTCGCCAACATTCCCCGTATCGCTTCCTAAGTAAATCGGCCTGTGTCACGAACAGTGGCGTCGGATGAACTCCCATGTCTTCGAGGTGAATTTGGAAATGCTTTCGGACGATCTGGCGGATCCTTTCATTGATCCGCGTCAACGCCGATCGGTTTTACGGCGGCTATATTTATGGAAATGCAGTTGTGGATCATCAGTCGGAGCAGGTTCGGCTGAAGCAATCGCCGTCGGTGAACTGCGCCCTGCCGTAAGAAGCGTTCAATACACCTTGTTAAATGATCATAATATTACAAAATAAATGGAGGTCAGAATGAAACTTATACTCATATCTGTGCTGACTTTCATCCTGGTCGGCTGCGCCGAGACCTCTCGATACGAAAATGTGCCTGGGCACCCTTACATGACAGATAAAAGCTGCAAACGAACTCAGCCGCTAGGCAAGTTCGATGAGAGATGCGACTGCCCCAGGAAGGGTTATCCTAATTCTTGCCCCTTTATTCCCGGAATCAATTCCTGAGGCATTCAGCTTTATCGATTTCGCTGGCACGGCTAACTGCATGTCAGGTTGGCGCCGACTCGTCCCGGCTGTGCGTGACGGTCTCGTGTCCCGCGAACGCCTTGGCGGCCTTGGAGATCGCGACGATCCGCCTAAGCAGCGGGTTCTGGCGATCGCGGCCGTCGGTCATCTCCCTGATGGCGTGCGCCATCTTCCAGGCGGTGGACTGCTTCACCCGAGCTGTTTCCCCAAGATTACCCGCCGCTGAGTTTTTCCGCCACGTTGGATCAGAGTCCGGCCTTGAATGAAGGACAGACGAATGAAGCGGAAGCGGTTCACGGAAGAGCAGATCGTCACGGCTTACACAGCAACCGGAGCCACTATCGCCGGATGCGGATCGTACCCGGTGACTTCAAAATCCTCAATCCGATAATCGTCTATACTTTCTGGTCGCCGGAGCAAGTTCAGTTTCGGGAAAGGCCTAGGCTCGCGTCTTAACATCTCCCGAGCCATGTCGATGTGGTTCAAATACAGATGCACGTCGCCGCCGACCCAAATCAACTCGCCGGGGGTCATATCAACTTGCTGAGCGACCATACGCAAAAGGGCCGCTTGCTGACAGATGTTGAAGCTATTTCCAAGGCCCACGTCGTTGGATCTTTGGCCGACAAGCAGGGAGACGCGTGGGGCACCCTCTTCGATCTTGCTCACGTAAAACTGGTAGGTCATGTGGCATGGGTACAGAGCCATTTGGTCCAGCTCTGCAACATTCCAAGCATGAAAAAGCATTCTACGGCTGGACGGATTCCGCTTAAGCGTTTCGATCACCCCAGCAACTTGGTCATGCTCCTTGCCGTCGCTGTCACGCCATCTCCGCCACTGTTTTCCATAAACAGGGCCTAGGTCGCCCCATTGCGCGGCGAAATCGTCATCTTCTAGGATTCTCGCTTCAAAATCGTCCTGCGATATGTTTTCGCCCGTGGCCTTCCGGTACTTGTCGAGTGGCCAGTCGGTCCAAATGCGCACGTTTTCCCGAAGCAAGGATTGTATGTTGGTTTGCCCGGTAAGGAACCAAAGCATCTCTCGGACAGCCGTTTTCCAATACACGCGCTTCGTCGTGTACACCGGAAATGTGCCATCGGATAAATCGAAGCGCATCATCGCGCCGAACGTCGACAGCGTGCCAACCCCGGTGCGGTCGAGGCGGCGATCGCCTCTTTCAAGGAGATGCTCCACGAGGTCGAGATACTGACATTCCGGATGACGGGCCATTTTCTGGAGTCCGCTGATTCGAGCAACAGTGTGGCGCCCGCGACCAACCCGCGCAAGTCGCCGATGGGGTTGCTAATCCGGACCGCGTCAGGTCGGCGATGGTAGCGGTACCCTTGAGGACGAAGACGAAACCCCTTTAGTCCCAACTGCTTAGTACCGAAGGTACATGTTTCAGGTGCAGCTTTTCATGGTCCTGACCGGAAAGCCGTCGCCGAGATCGAAACGCATCCGGTAGCCGAAGGCCGAGCGCGTTCCGATGCCGGTCCGGTTGCCCCGGTCGGCGCCGTTCTCAAGCACATGCCGCAAAAAGTCGAGATATCGCCGCATCGGCTTCGTTTCGGCGGGGGACGCCCAAGGCGCCAAACAGGGCGACCACGTCCGGCTTTCCAAAGGCAAACCGGCAGCCGCCCCTGTCCAAAGGCTGCCGCCGGCTTACGCGGTCAGGGTCGGGACCCTGGTCAGATCGTGGCGAGCTTGCCGAGTTCCTTGGCGACCAGGTAGTAGAACGTCACGCGTTCCTTGCTGCGGTCGGCCGACATGGCCTGGGCGACCTTGGCGACGGCGGCCTCGGCCTTGGCCGCATCGACGCCGAGCTTCTTCACGCCCCAGTTGTCGCGAACGCGGTCGAGTTCCTTCTGGTCGCTGGCGGCGACCAGCGAGGAATCCCTGTTGCGAAGCGCGATGCCGAGATGCTTCACGATTTTGTCGACCACCGCGGCATCGGCGCCGGCGTCGTATTTCTTCACGTCTGCAAGATAGTCGGCCATGAAAATTTCCCTCGTCGGCGCCACCGCCGGAAAGATGAGGTCAGCGGCGCGCTGTCGCAACCATGCGTTGGAAGATTCGCCTCATCGCGCAAACCTTGATTTGCGCCAAAGCCCGAGTCAAGTCTCGGCGACCCACTTTGCGCCGCGCAATAACGGCGCGCGCGGGCTTTCATTTTCCCCGATCGGTCCCTATATTCGCTGTGTCGGCTCGACCGACTATGGCGATAAACAGGCGATGCAATAAGCCGTTCGGACCCGGGGGCGGTACCCGGCGCCTCCACCAAAAGCCGCTCGCTTCACCGCAAGCGGCTTCTGATGGGGGCGAAACAGGATCGACGAAGGTGTAAAGATCGTGCTTTTGCCCGGCATTGTACCACCGTTATCGGGCTAAACTTGATAGTTGCCAACGACAACTATGCGGAAGCACGTCTCGCTGCTTAATGCGGTGCGATAGCTTCAATCAAACTCCTAGGGGTTCGCACCTCTAGGCGGGGTTCGGAGGTACCTGGCAACAGAAACCTCCACTTCCCTTCCCCTCAGGACCATCGTCCCGGCCCGTGCCGGCGCATTGCCGTGCCCGCTCACGCCGTGAGGAAAACCATGGACCACGACCGTTTCTTCGTGCTCACCGGCGGGCCGGGCGCCGGCAAGACGACGCTGATAAAGGCCCTGCGCAGCCGGGGTTTCGCCACCACGGAGGAAGCCGGACGCGGCGTGATCCGCCAACAGGCGCAGGCAGGCGGCGGCGCATTGCCCTGGGCCGACCGCGACGGCTTCGCCGCCGCGATGTTCGACTGGGAGCTTTGCTCGTACCGCCGGGCGGAGCGGCGCAAAGGGGCCGTGTTCTTCGACCGCGGCCTTGCCGATACCATCGGCTATCTGCGGCTCGAAGGGCTGGAGATCCCCAGCCGGATGGAGGAAGAGGCGTGGCGGCTGCGCTACAACGCCCGCGTCTTCATCGCGTCGCCGTGGAAAGCCATATTCGGTCCCGACGAAGAGCGCCGGCAAAGCTGGGAGGTCGCCGTGCGCACCTACGAAACGATGGCCCTCACCTATCTCGAGTTCGGCTACACGCTGGTGGAACTGCCGCGTGCGCCCGTTCCGGAGCGGGTCCGGTTCGTCCTCGACCGGTCGGGACCGGTCCGTTGACCGCAAAAATGCGGCATCACTGCAAAATAATATCGACGGCGGCTCTCCACGGCCCATCAAGGCGATCTATATCCGGTTTACGTCGCCCCCAAGCTTCATTACAGCTAGGCCGACGATTCAAGGGAATGCCCGTTTTATGGCCGACGACCACATCCGCTACGACATCCTGGCCCAGGAGGCATTGCGCGGCGTCATGCGCAAGGTCCTGGCCGAAGTCGCGCGCACCGGCCTTCCCGGCAACCACCACTTCTTCATCACCTTCCTGACCGGCGCGCCGGGCGTGCGCATTTCGAGCCGGTTGCGCGAGCGCTACCCCGAACAGATGACCATCGTCATCCAGTTCCAGTATTGGGATTTGAAAGTGTCCGACACCGGCTTCGAGATCGGCCTTTCCTTCTCGGACGTGCCGGAAAAGCTGGAAATCCCGTTTTCGGCCGTGCGCGGCTTCTACGACCCCTCGGTCAATTTCGAGCTCGAATTCGACGTGAAGACCGAAGAGGCCGCAGCGACGGAAGAGGCGGCGGAAGCCGCCCCGCCGGTCGCCATCGCCCCGGAAAAGCGCGCCGAGACGAAGGGGGCCGCGAAGAAGAGCAAGGCCGAAAGCCCGCAAAAGACGGAAGAGGCCGCCCCCGCCAAGGGCGCCGAGGTCGTTTCCCTCGACGCCTTCCGCAAGAAATAGCGCAGGCCGGCGCGGGGCCGAACCGATGGCAGACATCGTCAACCTTCGCATGGTCCGCAAGCAAAAGGCCCGCACCGAAAAGGAGCGCGAGGCCGAACAGAACAGAGCGCTCCACGGCCGCTCCAAGGCCGAGCGCGAACAGCAGCGCCGGACCAGCGAAAAAGCGGGAAAATTCATCGACGGCCATCGCCTTTCCCCCGAAACCGGCGAAGAATAGGCTGCGATGAGCCTCATCGAAAAACGCTCGGTGAGCATTCGCGGCCACCGCACCAGCTATTCGCTCGAAAAGCCGTTCCACGACGAACTCGCCGCCATCGCGGCCTCCCGCGACATGCCGCTTGCGGCGCTGATCGCCAGCGTCGACGAAACGCGCCCGACCGGGGCGAACCTTTCCTCGGCGCTGCGGCTTTTCGTGTTGGACCGGGTAAAACGCGCCGCTGCCGAACGCATCAAATAGCTGGAAAGTCAGAGAGATAGGCTTCCGGCTTGATTCAGTTCGGAAACCGCCGTTCATCCGCCGCCGAGCGACTTGAGCAGATTCTCGATCGAGAACACGCCGGGCTTGTTCGGCGACGGGGGCGCGGATGCCGGCGGCGGGGGCGCCGGCCGCTCGGGCGGCGGGGCGACATCGGCCGGCGGCAGCGGCACGCGTTCGACCTCGGACGCCTGCCCGGCCTTGCGGCGCTCCGCCTCGGCCCTGGCCCGTTCGGCTGTGGCCTTCTTCGCCGCTTCTTCCTTCGCCGCCCGTTCGGCGGCAAGGCGCGCCTCTTCCTCCGCCTTGGCCTTGGCGGCGGTTTCCGCTTCCAGCTTCGCCTTGTAGTCTGCCGCAGCCTTCGCCCGCGCCTCGGCCTCGGCCTTCACGCGCAACGCCTCCAGCCGCTTGCGCTCCTCGCGCGCGGCCTGCAAGTCCGTGTAGTAGCGAACCTCGCGCCTGAGCCGTTGCTTTTCCAGGAGCACCGCCTGCATCGCCTCGACCCGCCGCTGTTCCTTTTCCAGCGCGCGCTGGGTCAGGAACTGCGCCAGCGGCGCGCTGTCCAGGACCCGCCTGGTCCCGCCGGGCGGCCCCTCGAGGCTGAAACCGATCGTCGGCTCGGCGCCGACAAGCGCCTCGTCGCCCGGCTCGTAGGTCACCCCGCCCCTGGCCGAGACGGTCGCCGCGCCAAGGTCGGCGGACAACTCGGCCGAGAGCGTCGCCGCCTTGTTCCGCAGCGTGAGAGGCGGCGCCCGAACCACCCCGTTGGCGACGGTGAAGGCGAAGTCGGCGTCCTCGGCCGCGAAGCTTCCCGCCGTGGCGATCGGCGGCGCGAACCTTGCGACGCTCGCCGCGTCGATATCGCGGCCGACGGCATCCGCCTTGGCGAGAAGCGCCGCGAACGCGTCCGGATCGAGGCCCTCGACGGAAAGGCCCCTGAGCAGGGCCGTGCCGGAGCCCGACAGCGCTGCGATCATGCCGTCGACCGACTTGCCGCCGGCCGAAAGCTCTGCGGCGAGATCGGCCTTTCCGGCAAGGCCGCTGTCCGGCAGCGCCCGCGCCAGATCGGCGCCGGCAAGCTTCATCTGGCCGGAAAACAACCCCGTCCCGCTGTTGTTCTTCAGCTCGAAAGCTCCCGAAAGCACCCCGCCATGGAGCTTCGCCGCAAGGCCCGAGACACGGATGCCCTCCGCATCGAGCTTCAGCGCCAGCGTCGCGTCGTAGGCGCTGCCAAGGGCGCCCGCCAGAAGGGCTGCCGTGGTGACGTCGAGATCGGCGGAAAACGGCGTGGCGGATTTCTCGCCGAACGGCACCGTCGGCCACGGCCCGCTGCCGGCGGCGAACGCATCGGCGCCGAACAGCGCCGTCACCATCGGTTCCAGATCCAGTTCGTCAAGCACCAGCGCGCCGGAAAGATGCGGCAACCCGTCCTTTTCATCCACGTTCACGTCGCCGGAGACCGACGCTTCGTTGATCGCGCCGGACAGGCCGGTCAGCACCAGAAGGCCGTTGGCATAGTCGGCATCGGCAGAAAAATTCGCGGCTGTCCCGGTTCCCATGCCGGGCAGCCCGAGACCGGTCGTCATCAGCCACGGCTCGATATCGGCGGCCTCCAGGCTGGCCTTGCCCTTGAGCGCAAGCCCCTGCGCCGTGGCGGCCACCGTGCCGTCGAAGCCGGCGGCGGCATCCAGCCCCGTAAACTTCATCGACGTTTGCAACTCACCGCCGAGCGTTCCCTTGGCGGCAAGCTCCATGCTCGCCTCGCCCACCAGGCCGAGCGGCAGCACCGGCAGGCCGCAGAGCGCCAGAAGCGCCGTGGCGTCGCCGTTCTTCGCGCCGAAGGTGAGCGACAGCGGCGCCTCGCCGAGGCGGCCCACCACGCCCTGCCCCGAAAGCGACGCCGAAAAGGCGGTCCCGCCGGCATTTCCCTGGGCGCTTACGGCAAGCCCGGTCGTGCCGTCGCCATTGGCGGCGGCGCTCGCCACCACGTCGATGCGGGCGTCCTGCAACAATTCCGGATAGGCGGCCACGCGCTCGGCCAGCCCGTCGAGCACCGCATTGCCCGGATACTGCCGCGCCGCCGTCTCGACCAGCGGCCTCAGGTCGACCGCGACTACCGAGGCATCGAGGTTGCCGGCCGGGCTTGCCGGGAAATCCGTGATGCGGCCGGTGGCGCTGATCGACGCGCCCGCAAGCCCGCCGATCGCAAGCCGGTCCACCTCCAGGACGCCTTCGCGCAGGCGAAGCGCGGTGTCGAGCGTGTCGGCGGCAAAACCAGCGGCGCTCACGGGACCGGCCTTGATCGCGAAATCGAGGTCATGGTCGGAAAAGCGGTTGGCGCCGCGTTCGCTGACGAACAGCGACGCGAACGCCGCCAGCCCCTCGACGTCGAGTTCGCCGCCGGCAAGATCGATCCGCATCGCCGGCCGCGCATCCGCCGGCGTCAGGGAATCGAGGCTGCCGGAAAACTTCGCCTTGCCGAGGATAAGCTCGAGGTCGCTGAAGGTCTGGCGCTGGTCGGTCATCTCGACGCTGGCCTTGAAGCCGGCGGCCGGCAGCCGCCGGATCGCCTCGTCCACATCCTTCGACAGCCAGGCGGCGAAGCCGGACGGCTGTGCCACCGCCAACAGCAGCGACCCGGAAAACCGGAGCTTGCCGTCGAGGCCGAGCAGCCCATCGGCTTCCAGCGTGGTGCGGCCGGGCAGCGTCGCCGACAACGACTTTATGGCCCAGCCGTCCGCCGCCGGCTCGGCCGACAGATGGACGTCGCGGATCGTGGTGTCGCCGGCGAGCACCGCCGGCAGCTTCACCTCGACGGTTCCGGGCATGGCCGGCTTCGGCAGGGCGAGCAGCGCCCGCTCGAGGGCGGCGATGCGCTCGCCGAGCGTCAGCCCGGCGCCCTCCTCCCCTGCCACGGCTTCGTCGAATTTGACCTGCGCGCCGCTCGCCTCGACCGAGAACCGCGGCGTCTTGCCAAGCTCGACCAGGGCCTTTCCGTCCGCCGAATAGGGATTGTCCAGCGGCCCCGTCTCGAACCGGAACTCGTCGATGCCGAGCCTTTGGTGGTCGAGCGAGAATTTGCCGCTCACCCGGTAGCCGGGCGCTGCCTTCATCGTCACCGTCTTGCCGTCCGTGCCGCGCAGTTCGGCCTCGCCGCCGCCGTTCCCGGCGATCCTGAACTGCCCGGAATAGACCACTGCGCCGCCCTTCATGCCGGCATTGCCGTCGCTCTCGATGGTCAGCGGATAGGCTTGCGGGTCGAGTTTCAGGCGGACCCGCATCTGCCCGGACGGCTCCGCCCTGCCGGTGGACGCGGCGAGCCTCGCGGCGAGCCCGTCGAGCTTCAGCGTGCCGTCCATGCGCCAGGGGCCGGCGAGCGACCTGGCCGATATGGTGGAGTTGATCTCCGACAGGAGGTGGCTCCTTTCACCCGCCCGATGCCGGAGCGTGATCTGCCCGTCCGTCACCGTCAGTTTCTCGATCGACACTTGGTTCAAGTCGAACGGCGAGGACGGCCGGATCGCCCAGTCCACGGTGCCGTCGGCCGCGATGTCGATGGTGGCCCTCGGCCGCACCAGCCGCATGTCGAAGATCAGCACCTCGCCGCTCAGGAACGGCGCAAGCTCGGCGTCCATCGAAAACGTCTCGACGGTCATCGCCGGCCGGCCGTCCGGGCCGCCGGCCACCGAGACGTTGGAAAACGTCACCGAGGGAAACGGCAGAAGCCGTGCCGTCGCCTCGCCCTCGACGGTCACCTTGCGGCCGAGGATGGCGCTCGCCTCACGCTCGAAATCGGCACGGTAGCTGGTCCAGTCGATAAAATACGGCCCCACCAGCGCCGCGCACAGCACCAGGACCAGAAGGCTTCCGACGATGACGAAAAGGCGGGCGAGCATCAGCTCCGATCAATCTTTCGAGGTCGTGCGCACTCTACCTGCATCGCGGTGTCGATAAAGAGGTAAATTGGCTCATCGGCCGGCCGGCAATATCTTGCCCGGATTGAGGATATTGTGCGGGTCGAGCGTGCGCTTGATGGCGCGCATCACCTCCAGGCCGTAGCCGTGCTCGCGGGCCATGAAGCTTACCTTGCCCTGGCCGATGCCGTGTTCCCCGGTGCAGGTCCCGTCCATGCGCAGCGCCCGCAGGTTGAGCCGGGCCACGAATTCCTCGACCTTCGCCACCTCGGCGGGGTCGTCGGCGTCCATCAGCACCAGCGTATGGAAATTGCCGTCGCCGGCATGGCCGACGATCGGCGCGACCAGCCCCGCCTCGGCGATGTCGGCCTCGGTTTCGGCGACGCATTCGGCCAGCCGCGAAATCGGCACGCACACGTCCGTCGACAGGCCCTTGGCGCCGGGGCGCAGCGTCAACGACGCCCAATAGGCGTCGTGCCGCGCCTTCCACAGGCGGTTGCGCTCCTCGGCGACGCCGGTCCACAGGAACGGGCCGCCGCCGTTGTCCTGCGCGATCGCCCCGAAGGTCTCGGCCTGTTCGGCCACGCCCGCGTCGCTGCCGTGGAATTCCACGAACAGGCAGGGGCTTATCGGATAGTCGAGATGCGAATGGATCTTCATCGCCTGCATCTGCAACGCATTCACCAGTTCGATGCGCGCCACCGGGATGCCCATCTGGATGGTCGCGATCACGGTGTCGCAGGCGGCCTTCAGCGTCGGGAACGGGCACACGCCGCCGGAGATCGCCTGCGGGATGCCGGAAAGCCTGAGCGTGAGCCGCGTGATAATGCCGAGCGTGCCTTCCGAGCCCACCAGAAGCCGCGTCAGGTCGTAGCCGGCGGAGCTTTTCTTGGCGCGCGCGCCCGTCGTCACCACCTCGCCGTCGGCCATCACCGCCGTCAGCGACAGCACGGTGTTGCGCATGGTGCCGTAGCGCACCGCGTTGGTGCCCGACGCCCGCGTCGCCGCCATGCCGCCGAGCGAGGCGTTGGCGCCCG
>ERZ778017.1668-NODE-1668-length-20745-cov-96.810778_pt1 | contig 20745 bp, 16 predicted proteins | sample MGYA00375747_ERZ778017 | MGnify/ENA primary metagenome ERZ778017 (study PRJEB29350, sample SAMN05509838) | bioreactor metagenome | biome: bioreactor; material: wastewater | place: South Africa: University of Cape Town | collected 2014-03-17 ...
GACATCGATTACCTCGCCATGCTGCACGTCAAACGCAGCGCCCACGACTACCTGCTTGACCGCCTTGGCTTGACCGAACGGCAGAGCACCTACCTCAGCGATTACGGCCACCTCGGTCAGGTCGACCAACTCCTCTCGCTAGAGATCGCGCGTGACAACGGCACCCTCAAGCCGGGCGACCTGGCGGTTGCCGTGGCGGCAGGTGTCGGCTACGTGTGGAACGCCATCGCGCTCCGATGGGCGGGCGCTGACGGAGCGCAAGCTGACGGGGCGCCAGCTAGCGGGGCGCCCGCATGATCCTCGACGTCGCGGCCCGGCGCGCCGACCTCACCCCTGAGCGCGAGGCGCTGTGGTGGGACGGGCGGTGGTACACGTACTCCGAACTCAACGAACGCGCCGCGCGCACCGCCGCCCTCCTAGCCGGCATGGGGGTTCGCAAGGGCGACCGCGTGGCCATCGCGGCGCACAACCACATCGGACACCTCGACCTCATCCTCGCTACGGCCAAGCTAGGGTTCATTTTCGCCCCGCTCAACGTGCGCCTCGCCCAGCGCGAGCTCGAGGGGCTAGGCGCCTACCTGAAGCCGAGCGTCGTCCTGCACGACGCCGAGCACGCGCCGGCAGCAGCCGCGGCCGCTGGTGGCGGCGCGGTGCTCGATTTGGAGGCCTTCTGGCGCGAGGCGGCAAGTGGCGCTGCGCTCCCTGCCGTGCCTCGCCCAGATTTGGGTCCGGAAGACGTGCAGATGATCCTCCTGACGGGCGGCACCACCGGCCTGCCGAAGGGCGCCATGCTGCCGTACCGCCAGAACTTCTACAACGCCGTCAACACGGTGTTCTCGTGGGGCTTGAACGAGAGCGACTGCGTCGTGCAAGCGACGCCCTGCTATCACGCAGCCGTCAACGCCTTCACCACGCCGTTGTTCCAGGTCGGCGGGCGCACCATCCTGCAGCGGAAGTTCGATCCGGAAGAGTACCTGCGGCTCGTGGAGGAGCTAGGCGCGACCGTCCTCTTCCTCGTGCCGACCATGTACGCCATGGTCGCCAACGACCCGAGCTTCGCCACGCGCGACCTGAGCAGCGTGCGCTGGGCCATCTCCGGCGGCGCCGCCTGCCCAGAACCCGTTCGTCACGCGTTCGCCGACCGCGGCGTGCGCTTCCGGCAGGGTTACGGGCTGACGGAGGCGGGCGTCAACTGCTTCGCCATCACCCTAGAGCAGGCGCAGCGGCGGCCAGAGTCAGTTGGCAAACCGCTACTGCATGCGGAAGCGGCCGTGCGGCGGCCGGACGGCAGCGTCTGCGACCCTGGCGAGGTCGGCGAGCTCACCCTGCGCGGGCCCCACGTTTTCCTCGGCTACTACGAGCGGCCGCAAGCTACAGACGAGGTCATGAGGGACGGCTGGTTGTGGACGGGCGACCTCGCCACCACGGACGTCGACGGCTACTACACCGTCGCAGGAAGGCGCAAAGAGATGTTCATCTCCGGCGGGGAGAACGTCTTCCCCACCGAGATCGAGAGCGCCCTCTACGACCACCCAGCCGTCAACGAGTGCGCAGTCCTTGGAGTGCCAGACGAGCGCTGGGGCGAAGTCGGCGTCGCGTACGTGACCCTGCGTCCCGGCGCGGCCGCCTCCGTGGAGGAACTGCGCGGTCACCTCCTCGCGCGCCTGGCGCGCTACAAGGTCCCGAAGCACATCGAACTGGCTGAAGAGCTGCCGAAGAGCGGCGCAGGCAAGATCCTCAAGACGACGCTGAAAGAGCGCTTCGAGCGCTCCCACCAAGGAGGGGAAGCATGACGGCAGGACAGCGGATCGGCGTGCACGTGTCGCGCCCAACGGGCGGCGCAACGGCCGACCTCACCATCGATTACGCCCGAGCTGGCGCTGGCGCCCCCGTGCTGCTCGTGCATGGCAACTTCGCCAGCCGCCAGTGGTGGCTCGAGCAGCTGACCGACCCGGCGCCGGGCCTCGACCTCATAGCCCCGGACCTGCCGGGCTTCGTGCGCTCGGACCCGCTGCCAGGCGCCTGGCCGACTAGCGAGTGGGTTGACGCTTGGGCAGACACCATGGCCGAGTTCCTCAAGGCGCTCGGCGTCGAGCAGGCTGGCGTCGTCGGGCACAGCCTTGGAGGCGCGGTGGCGCAAACGTTGGCGGTGCGCCACCCCGAACTAGTGACGGCGCTACTCCTCGTTGACGCCGCGCCACCTGCCGGGTTCGTGACGCCGGAGGCGCACTTCCCCGTGCTGAGCGCTTACCGCACCAACCGCGAACTCCTGACGGCGGGCCTGAGCGCCATCACGCCGACCCGCCAACCCGACTACTTCCCCGCGTTGATCGACGACGCCATGGGCATGGACGAGCGCAATTACCAAGGCAACGCCAGGGCCCTCGGGGAGTACGACCTCAGCGGCCGCACGGCAGCCGTGACGGTGCCAGTAACCGTATTGCACGGCGGCAAGGACCTACTCGTTCCGGCGGCCGCGGCCGTGGCCACCGCCGACGCCTACCCGAACGCCACCCTCATCACCTGGGAGGACGTCGGCCACTCACCGCCGCTCGAGGCGCCAGCCGCCTTCCGCGACTTGCTAGCCAAGACCTTCTCGGGGGGCGCCAAATGAGATGAGCCCACCTGCTACCGCCCAGAGGCCCCACACCCATCAGACTCCTGGCATCGCCCGGAGACAGACCTTCCAAGGAGGAAGCATGAAGCGCATACTCGCCACCCTCGTCCTCGCCGTACTCGCCTTCGCTGCGGCGCAAGGCGTGACCATCGGCGTCCTAGCGCCCCTAACCGGCGGCGCAGCCGGCACCGGCCAAGCCCAGAAGGCCGGCTTCGAGCTGGCCCTCGAAGAGATCAACGCAGCAGGCGGCGTACTCGGCCAGCCACTCAAGATGATCATCGAAGACACGAAGGCCGACCCCGCCACCGGCGTAGCCGCGTTCGAGAAGCTCATGACGGAGGACAACGTCGAGTTCATCGCTGGCGGCTACTCCTCCGGCGTGACCCTCGCCCTCGTCGAGTCGTTCAAGACCTTCCAGCCCATCGTTAGCTGGATCGGCGGCGCGGTCTCCGGCATCGGCATCGACAACTTCGACGGCATCGAGGAGCTCCTCGGCCAAGAGGAATGGTTCTTCCACATCCACCCGTGGGATTACGCGAATACCGAAGCCTCGACCGCCTTCCAGGTCTACACCGGCGTAGACACCGTTGCGCTGCTCCACGAAGACGGCGCGTTCGGCGGCCCAGGCGCAGCAGGCGCCCAGGCGCTCCTGGAAGCAGCCGGCATGAAGGTCGTGCTCAACGAGGCCTTCAAGTCCACCCTGACCGGCGGCACGGGCGACTTCCGCGCTGCCATCAGCAAGGCAGCGGCCAGCGGCGGCGAGATGCTCTACTGGATCGCTTACGACGGCGACGCCCAGCCCCTCGTCAGCCAAGTCCGCGAACTCAACTACCACCCCAAGTACATCTTCGGCGCCCCTCCGGGCTGGCCGTCCGACTTCGACAAGGTGCCGGAAGCGCAGTGCGTTACCGGCATGATCGGCTACCTGCCCAACCTGCCCAACCCCGAAGCCAAGGCCTTCCTCAATAGCTACCAGGCCAAGTTCGGCACGGCGCCAGACAACTACATGGCCGCCCTCGCATACGCCAACCTCTGGAGCTATGCCGACGCCATCAACGCCGCCGGCACCACCGACCAGGCCGCCGTCATCAAGGCGCTGCAGGAAGGCACCTTCCGCTCGCCGATGGGCGACTGGAGCTTCAAGCCCTCCATCGAGGCCCTGCACCAAGGCTTCGGCTCCGAGATGTGGTTCATCTTCCAGTTCCAGGACGGCGTCCGCGAGATCGTCTGGCCCGTCAACATCAGCACCTCGCCGCTGCAGACCTGCCCGTAAGGTTCGCGGCTAGCAACTGACAAGCACCCGCCGGGGAGGGAGCGACCCTCCCCGGCAACCCATAACCGCGAAGGGACCCGCACGCTCCAACCTCATGGACTTATCTCTCTTACCGCAAGCGCTCGTCTCGGGCGTCCTCGCCGCCGGCCTCTACGCGCTGGTGTCCGTTGGGTTGGCGCTGGCCATCGGTGTCATCGGCATCGTCAACTTCGCGCACGGCGAGTTCTTCATGGTCGGAGCGTTCCTCGCCTACCAGCTCTTCGTCAGCTTCGGCTTCGACCCTCTCTTATCGCTACTGTTCGTGGCGCCCGCCCTGTTCGTCATCGGCGCCATCATCTACTTATCTTCCATCCGCTTCGTACTGAAAGCGCCAGAGCTGAACCAGATGCTCCTCACGTTCGGGGTCGGCATCATCCTGCAGAACTTGGCGCTGCTCATCTGGGGTGGTGACCCGCGCACCATCGCGCGCGTGCCTTACCGCGCCATCGGCTACAAGCTCGGCAGCATCAGCGTGGGCCTCGTACCGCTTGGCAGCTTCGTCATCTCGCTCATCCTCATAGCCGCCCTCTACTGGATGCTGGCGAGGACGCCCCTCGGCCGCGGCATGCGCGCGGTGGCGCAGAACCGCACCGGCGCCGGCCTCGTCGGCCTTGAGGTCAACCGCATCTACCTGATCGCGTTCGCCATGTCAGCGCTCCTCGCCGGCATGGGCGGGGTGATGATCGCCGTCATCCAATCGCCGACGCCAACCATCGGCTTCGGGTTCACGCTCAAAGCGTTCGCGATAGTCGTGCTTGCTGGCCTCGGCAACATCCGGGGGATAACCATCGCCGCCATCATCGTGGCGTTATCAGAGTCGTTGGTCGCCACCATGGTGCCCAACGGCGACTCGCTGCGCAACGCCGTCTTCTTCGCCATCATCTTCGTGGCGCTCGTCGCGCGCTCGCGCCGGGCCTTCTAGGGAGCGTCATGAAGCGCCGCATCAACCCACTAGGCCGCGACCTGCTCCTCGCGCTGCTGTTCTTCGCAGTGCTGCTGTTCCTGCCGCCACTGCTACGGGCCGCGTTCGGGCGCGCGTCCGTGAGCTACTTATCGCTCGGCATCAACGCCCTCGTGCTCGCCACGCTGGCGCTCTCGTGGGACTTGCTCGCCCGCACGGGCCAGTTGTCGTTGGCGCACGCCGCCTTCACTGGCGCGGGAGCCTACTCGACCGCCATCTTGCTGCGCATGGCTGACGTACCGCTCTGGCTCGGCATCCCGCTAGGTGGCGTCGTCGCTGCGCTGCTCGCGTTGGCGTTGGGATCGGTGACGTTGAGGCTTTACGGCATCTACTTCGCCATAGCAACGCTAGCCTTCACCGAGGTCCTCAAGACGGTCGTGCAGGAGTTGCCAACGAAGATCGCGGGCGGCGCGCCAGGCATGAACGTGACCGCCCTCTTCAGGCCCGCGCTCGCACCAGGCATGGAGCGCTGGGAGCTGGCCTTCGTGCGCAACCAAGGCTACTTCTGGGCCTACGCCGTGCTACTGCTCATAGCCGTCGTCATCTCCGTCTTCATCCAGCGCTCGCGCTTGAGGTCGGCCTTCACGGCCATCCGCACCAACGAGCTCGTGGCTGGCGTCATGGGCGTCAACCCTGCGCGCCTCAAGCTGCTGGCCTTCGTGCTCTCCAGCTTCGTTGCCGGCACTCTTGGAGCGGTAGAGGCTCACCGCCTCGGCAGCGTGAGCCCGGATGGCGCTTTCGCCGTCTCCACCACCGTTCTCGCCCTGGTGACGCCGATATTCGGCGGTCTCTACACCACCGTCGGCCCCATCCTCGGCGCCCTCGTGCTGGCTGGCCTCGAGGAGACCCTCAAGCGCACGTTCGCGGACGGCTACCTTATCGGCTACGGCATCGTGCTGGTGGCGTCGATCCTCTTCATGCCGCGCGGGCTCGTCGGGCTCTTGAGTGGCGTGGCCAGGCGCCTCAGGCGGCACGGCGGGGACCTGGAGGGCGGCATGAGCAGTGCCCGCGCCATAGCAGATGAGCCGTTCACTGCCCCGGAGGAGACGCCATGAGCGCGGCGCCGCTCCTCAGCGTCACGGGCCTAAGCAAGAGCTTCGGCGGGCTACGCGCCGTGCACGACGTCAACTTCCAAGTCTTCCCCGGCGAGATCTTCGCCATCATCGGACCGAACGGCGCCGGCAAGACGACGACCCTCAACCTCGTCTCCGGGCTGTTGGCGCCCAGCGCTGGCAGCGTCGCCCTCGCGGGGCAGGACCTCACCAAGCTGCCGTCTCACAAGCGTTGCCACCTCGGCCTCGGGCGGGCGTTCCAAGTCGTGCAGCCGTTCCCCGAGATGACCGTGCTCGAGAACGTGCTCGTCGGCGCCCAGTTCGGCTCACCTAACGTGAGCGCCGCCGAGGCGAACAGGCGCGCGGAGGTAGCGCTCGAACGTTCCGGCCTGGCCGCCCTACGCGACCAACCCGTCGAGGACCTCAACCTCTTGCAAGAGAAACGCCTCGAGATCGCCCGCGCGCTGGCCACCAAGCCGCAGGTGCTGCTGCTCGACGAGGTCATGGCTGGCTTGAGGCCCGCCGAGGCGCGCCTGGCAGTAGAGCTCGTGCGCGCCGTGCGCGCCGAGGGCGTAACGGTCGTGTTCATCGAGCACGTCATGCCGGTCGTGCGCGACTTGGCCGACCGCGTGCTCGTCATGGACCACGGCTCCGAACTGGCGCTCGGCACTTACGCGGAGGTGACCGCCAACCGCATGGTGATCGAGGCGTACCTCGGCAAGGAAGAAGACGAAGCGGAGGACGGCTTGTGAGCAAGGCCCTTGACATAGAGCGGTTGCGCGCGGGCTACGGCAAGATCACGGTGCTGTGGGAGATCGACCTACACGTAGAGGCCGGCGAGCTCGTGACGATCATCGGCGCCAACGGCGCTGGTAAGACGACGCTCCTGCGCGCCATCAGCGGCCTCATCCCTACCAGAACCGGCAGCGTGAGCGCGTTCGGCAACCGCCTAACGGGCCTTAGCGCCGCGCGCGTGGTGCGCTCGCAAGTCGGCCACGTGCCAGAAGGGCGGCAGCTCTTCCCACTCATGACGGTCGGCGAGAACCTGGAGAGCGGCGCCGAGTACCTGCCGCACGCGCGCGCCAACGCCAAGCGCAACCGCGCGTTCGTTTACGAACTCTTCCCCCGCCTGGAGGAGCGCCGCGGCCAGCTGGCTGGCACGCTCTCGGGCGGCGAGCGGCAGATGGTCGCCATCGGGCGTGCCCTGATGAGCAACCCGCGCCTACTGCTGGTCGACGAACCGTCGCTTGGCCTCTCGCCTTCCCTCGCCCTTACGGTGTTCAAGGCCCTCAAGCACATCAACGAAGACGGCGTTACCGTCGTGCTGGTCGAGCAGAACGTGCAGCAGTCGCTGCGGATCGCCGACCGCGGTTACGTCCTCGAGAACGGGGAGATCGTCAAAGAAGGCACGGGCCGTGAACTCCTCGGCGACCCCGCCGTGCGCGAGGCCTACCTTTCGATGTAGCGCCCTACTGCGCTAACAGTACGGGAACGTGCAGGGCCGCATCGTTCTGCGGGAGGTCAGATGGGTTGTCGCGGGCCAGCACGATGGTGGCTGCGCCGCCACGGTCGCCAGCCTCGAAGGCCACCTCGCCCTCGAACGGCACGAAGTCGGTCGTCATCCAGTCGCCCTGCGCCGAAACGCTGCCCTGGCCGATCACCGTGCCGTCTTCCGCCACGACCGTCACCGGGAACGACCCCTCGAAGTACCACTGCCCGACGGCCTCGCCGCTGAGTCGCAGCGGGCTCGTCACGCTGGCGCCAGGCCGCGGCGTCGCCAGGCGGATGAACGGCGCCAGGTCGGAGGTGCCAGAGGCCGGCCACGTTACGCTCCGGGTGCCGGACGGTAGCTTCAGGCTCACACGCTCGAGCGCGTCACTCAGGTGACCAAGCACCGTTTGGCGGTCAGCGGCGGTGAACTCCGTGATGGTGCCCGTCGGATAGTTGCCGAACTGCGACTCCACGACGCGACTCGTGAACTCGTAACAGCTTCCCGCCACGTACAGGCGCCGCAGCTCGCCGTTGGCGTAGGTGCCGGCCGCGCCGTCCATGAGCCCGGCGAAGCGCGCGGTGGACGCGGCGTCCGGTCCCTCTGGTTCGACGACTAACCCGGGTTGTAGCGACTGGTAGCCGGACGGTTGAGCCAAGAGACACGAAGTCTGCGACGTGAGGTCCGCGCGCAGTTTGGTGGCCGTGCCAGCCGCCCTGAAGTTCGTGCCAGCGTAGCTCCCTTGGGGCAAGTAGAGGCAGTAGTCGAACCCCTCGTCGCACGGCGGGATGGTGGACGTGGCCAGCAGCGGCTCGCCCGCGACGGCCAGGCTGAGGTCGGCCGGCACTTGCAGGGTGACTACGCCGCCGGTCAGCGTCAACGAGGTCTCCGGGGCGAGGGTGTGGGTTGGCGTGGACGGTGCGGCGGACGCGGACGTGGCCGCCGGCGGCGTGCCAGCGGCTGCCCGCCCGGCCGCGGCTGCGGTTGCGGGTTCGGTTGCGGGTTCGGCCGCGGGTTCGGCCGCCGCCGCTGGCGGCGCTTCGTTGGATTGCGGCCGGGCGGGCTCGCCAACCAGCCGCGTGACCACCACGGCGACGAGCGCGATCACGATCACCGCGCTTAGGAGTACTGAGTACCTGCGCTTCATGGACGCCATGTTGCACGCTTAGCAGGTGTGGAGGTCTGTGCGCTCCGCCCCTGGGCCTCAGCAGTCCTTAACGTTCCGCGCTAGTGACCTCATGCCCGCGCGGCCGCCAGTCCAGCCGCCACCTCGGGCAGCACCTCACCCAGTCCGGCCTCCAGGCGCAGGCTGGCCTCGGCGTCCGCGCGCGTAGGTCCTTGGTTGACGACCGCCACAGGCTTGCCTTGCGCGATGGCTGACTTCACGAAGCGGTAACCGGAGAACACCTCGAGAGACGAGCCGAGCACGAGCAGCGCGTCCGCCGCCGCCAGCCAGTTGCTCGCCTGGTCAACACGCACGCGCGGGACGTTCTCTCCGAAGAAGATGACGTCCGGCTTGAGGACGCCGCCGCACACGGTGCAGACAGGCACGCGAAACCCCTGCGTGAGGGTGTCTGCAAGCGCGGCGTCACCGTCCGGGAGCAGCGCGACCTGCAGGTCAACGAACTGGGGGTTGAGGTCAAGTAGCCGCACCTGAAGATGCTCGCGGGCCTCGCGCGTTCCGCACTCAAGGCAAGCGACTAGCGCGAGGTCGCCGTGCAGCTCGATGAGCGCCCTCGTGCCCGCCTTGCGGTGCAGCCCGTCAACGTTCTGCGTGACGACGCCCGTGGTGAGGCCCAAGCGCTCGAGTTCCGTAACGGCGAGGTGCCCGGCGTTCGGCTGCCGCTCCGCCATGCCTCCCCAACCGACGGTGCTGCGCGCCCAGTAACGGCGCCTTGCCTCCTCGCCGCCCGTGAACTCTTGGAACGTCATCGGCTTAGGCGCAGGAGTGCGGCGGTGAACGCCGCGGTAGTCGGGGATGCCGGAGTCGGTCGAGATACCCGCGCCCGTTAGGACGAGGCTCCGGCCTCCTGCGAGGAAGGACGTTAGTTCCTCCACGCCAGCGCGCTCGTTGCTCATGACTGATGCTACCGAGCGCGGGACCTCGCAGGAGCCGCTCGCGCGACCCTAAAGCGGTAGCATCGCGCATGCTCAACCACGACACCTACGCCGCGCTCATCGATCAGGGCCGCAGCGCCGGAGCCGACTACGTGGAGGTCTACGCCGAGCGTTGGCGTCGCCGCCTGCTCCGGTCCATCGACGCCAACGTCGAGGAGGCCACCAGTAGCTTGCTCTACGGGGCTGGCATCCGCCTGTTCTTCGGGACTGACGTCGTGTACGGCTACACGAACGACCTATCTGACGCCGCGCTTGGCGAGCTCCTCGGCAACCTGCTCGCCGTACGCACTAGCGCGAACGGCGCGGCCGGCGTGCCTGACGCTGAGGGCCGCGGGGGCCTCGACCTACGCGTCCGCGACGCCGGCCCGTTCGTTCACGCGCCAGCAGTGCCGTTCGACGCGCGCAGCAAGGCGTGGCGGCTAGAGCGCCTGCGCGAACTCGACGCGGCCGCGCGCATAGCGCCGGAGGTCAAGCAGGTGGAGGGGCGGCTGCTCGAGTGGGAGCAGGACGTGTCGGTAGCTAACTCGGATGGCGTTGTGGCCGACGACCGCCGCGTGCGCACGCGCCTGATCGCGCAGGTCATCGCGAGCAACGGCGTAGATACGCAGTCCGCGCACGAGGGTCCTGGCCTCTCGATGGGGTTGGAGCTTCTCGACCTGCACCCCCCAGCGGCGATCGGGCGGCGCGCTGCCGAGGTCGCGCTCCTCAACCTGACCGCCCGCAAGGCGCCCGCGGGCAGCATGCCGGTAGTGATCGGCAACGCCTTCGGCGGCGTCATCTTCCATGAGGCGCTAGGGCACCTGCTAGAGACGACGGCTGTCGCGCGCAACGCGTCCGCCCTCACGGACAAGCTTGGCGAGCTGGTGGCGTCAGACGTCGTGACTTACGTCGACGACGGCACGACGCCACACGGTTGGGGTTCTTCGCGCTTCGATGACGAGGGCGCACGGACCGAACGCACGGTGCTCATCAACGCGGGCGTGCTCGAGAGTTACATGGTCGACCGCTGGGGCGCGCTCATGACTGGCTATCGCCCAACGGGATCTGGCCGCAGGCAGGACTACACGTACGCCCCCACCTCGCGCATGCGCAACACCTTCGTGCTGCCTGGCACCACCCCGAAGGAAGAGCTGTTCGCCGGCATCGAATTCGGCCTGTACGCCAAGTCGATGGGCGGCGGGCAGGTCATGCCTGGGTCGGGTGAGTACAACTTCGCGGTCGACGAGGGCTACCTCATCCGCAACGGTCAGCTAGCCGAGCCCGTGCGTGGCGCCATGCTCGTTGGCAAGGGTCCCGAGTCGATAAAGCGCATCGTCGCCGTGTCCGACGACGTCTCGACTGCGCCAGGCATGTGCGGGTCGCTGTCGGGGTCGCTGCCTGTCGAAGTGGGTCAGCCGCACCTGCTCGTCAGCGAGCTGATCGTTGGCGGCGAAGCCTGACCTCAGCAACTGCTGCTACGGCGCACGAGGTGAGTGCTAAGCAGCGTGCTACCAACTAGTGGTTGGCCAGACAACTGCGCCATCAACTGCCGCGCGGCGCGGCGGCCCAGCTCGACGACGTCGGCGGCCACCGTCGTAACGCCGGCCGCCTCCGCTTCTGGCCCATCACCGAAGCCGACCACGGCCAGGTCGTCTGGCACGCGTAACCCAGCCGCCAGCACCACGGCTTGCGCCTCGATGGCCATGAGGTAGTCGGCCGCTATCACGGCGTCGCACTGCCCGCCACCTGCCAGGAAGGCGGCGAGGGCGTCGGCGGCTAACCGCGGCGTGAACTCGCCGCGCAAGTAGTTCTCTGGCGGCACCGTCAGGCCGTGGCGCACGGCCTCGTCGCGGAACGCGGACTCGCGCTCCTGGCCGTCTAGCTGTGACGTGTCTCCCCCAACGAACACCGGCAGGCGCCTGCCGCAGGCCTCCACCACGTGCTGCATGAGCAGGGCGACGCCCTGGTGGTTGTCGAACATCATGGTCGGCAGCTCGAGGTGCTGCGTGCCGTGGCTTATCAACGTGACGGGCAGTCCGGACTCCGCCACGACGGCCAGGTCGTCGTCGGCCACGGCGTTCGCGAGGACAAGCACGCCGCTTGCGCCACTGATGGCCTCGGCCACCTCCGCCCGCACGGCGTCCGGCGAGCGCAGGCCGACCAGGGGGTGGGCGGCGAGGCCAAACCCGTTGGCGGCCGCCACCTCCTCGGCGCCCTGCAGCACGCTCAGTTGGAAGACGCCCTCGAGGTTGTTGACTAGTACGGCGATGGTGCCTGCCGCGCGCTTCACGCGACCAACCCAAGTTCCGTGAGGTTAGCTAACGCAACGGCGCCCATCGCGCCAAGGCGGTTGGAGTAGGCGAGGGTCAACTCGAGGTCGTCCAGCGCCCCTTGCCCGAGCAGCAGGCCAGCTTCTGCGGCCAAGCGCTGCAAGAACACCTCGCCTAGGTCGGTTACGCCGCCAGCTAACGAGACCTGGGTTGGCTGCAGCAGGGAAACGATCCACGCGAGCGGACGGGCCAAGCCAGCCGCGAGCTCGAGCACGAGCTGCCGTGCGGTTGCGTCACCGCGCTCCTCCGCGCTGCGGACGTGCAGGTAACGCAAGCCACCGCCGCCTGGCAGCGTGCTGTGAGACTCACCGCTCAGTTCGGCCGCGCGCAGCTTGAACGCCGTCCAGCCTAGGCGTAGTTCGTCGATCATCGGCCCTGACAACTCGCTGCCGAAGTGCGCGCCGCTCGGGTGCAGCACCACGCCAAGCTCGAGGTCCTCATCGAGGATGAGGGTGACGAGGTTGCCCGCCTGGGCGTTGCTCTGCGGCCCGAAACTATGCTGCCCGAGCGCGCAGAGTTCGGCCAAGTTGCCGACGTGCACGGGCACGGCGAGCCTGGTGGTGAGGAGTTCGGCGAGGGGTGAGTCGTTGAGGTTGAGGACCGCCGACCTGCGCACGACGCCGGTGCCGGGCCTCACCCTGCCGGGTACGGCAACGCCGACGGCGAGCAGTGGGGCGTCTAGTTGCGGCAGCAGCGCAGCGACGACGCTCTGCACGGCGCTAAGGACCGCCTCTTCGCCAGTGCCGCGCAAGTCGAGGACGTGAACGGCGCTGCTCTCGCCAGCTAGGTCGGTGAGGACGGCGCTCACGCGCTCACCGCTCAGCGCGACGCCTATCAGGTGGCGCGCGCGCGGGTTGAACGCGAGGAGCGTAGGGCGCTTGCCGCCGCTGCCGCTGGCGCGCCCGAGGCCTTCCTCGACGACGAGGCCCTCGTCGATGAGTTCGCCAACGAGGTTCGAGATGGTCGGCTTGGTCAGCCCGGTCACGGCGGCGAGGGCAGCGCGGGTGTTGACCTCGTCCTGGTAGAGCATGCGCAGCACGAGGCGGCGGTTGTGGTCGCGCAGTTGCTCACGCGTTGCCTTGATGGGCGTCATGGGCGAACCATACCGAGTTAGCGGGCACCCTCAGCGGCGTCCAGGCGGAGCGCGCAGGTGGCGGGCCGCGCGGCTCTGAGGGCGTCCCAGGAGGCGGGGTCCTCGCCGCCGAGCCCCCAGATGGCCACGCCGCCAGTCGGCGCTTCGGCCTCCCCGAGCGCCGCCAGGCGGCCGACCGTGGTTGCACCGTCTGACACGTAAACGGTCTGTCTTGGCAGGCCGGTGACGTCGAGCTCGACCAGTAGTTCGAGGCTGTCTGGGTCGCGTTGCGGCGTTAGGCCGAACTGCGTGATCATGCGCTCCGTTGCCTCCCAGGTCGTGGCCGCTGCGGGCGGGCTGCCGCGCTTCCAGGTGTAGCCGTAGAACGGCATGCCGACGAGGAGCTGCGTCTGGCCAACGGCCCCAAGGCCGTACTCGACGACCTTGGAAACCCAAGAACGCGGCGCCACCGGCCCAGGTGGCTCGTTGCGGTTAGTGAAGTCGTACGTCATGACGTTGAAGAGGTCGGCCGCCGCCGCCAGGCGCGGCCAGTCCTGAGCCGCCGCGCTGGGGAAACCGGTCGGACTAGCCTCCGTCTTGGCGTGGACCGTCACCGAGAGGAGCTTGCCGCGTTCATGCAGCGCCGCCCCGAGCCGCTCGACGAAGCCGCTGAACGCAGCGCGCGTTTCGAGCGGGAACATCTCGTAGTCGAGGTCAAGCCCGTCGAAGCCGCCGTCGTCGACGAGGGCGACGAGGGCTGCCACGTGAGCGCTTAGCAGCGGCTCTGACATGAAGGTGCTGTGGTTGGCGAACACGCTCGGCACGACGAGCAGGCCGGCCGAGCGCCAGGTCGCGACCTGATCCTCCCAGTTGGCGCCCGCTTGCGAGAGGATGGCGCCCTCGGCGTTCGGCGTGAACCAGAACGGGAAGACGACGTCTATGACGTCTGCGTTGGCGACGATGGTGTCGTAGCCGCCGGGGTGGTCGGACGACGGGTACCAGACGGCGACGCACCAAGACGGCGGCGTGGCGGCTAGTGCGCTAGCCGCCGCGAGCAGGCAGAGCAGCGCCGCCAAGCGCCTCACGGCCGCGCCCGCTCGTCGGTCAGCGCGGCCGGTGGCACGGCGACCGGCAGCCGCCCTCTCCCCTCCAACTCACCGCACAGCACCCGCGCCACCGCCTCCGTTTGAGGTTCTCGCCTGCCGTAACTGCAGATGGCGCGGCGCACCGCGCCCGCCGCCGCTACGTCGAGCGGGTTGCGGAGCGCTACGAGGATGGGGTCTGAGCCCATGGCGACGAGGCGCCGCAAGAGGCTCAGTTGCGCCTCGTCTCCTGCAGCGTTGACGGTGGCCACCACCACCTCGCCACCGCCCGCAGCGCGCCAGGCAGCCACCTGCCCGGCAACGGCGTCCACGGCGGCGGCCGGGGCGCTGCGCTCGAGCACGACCTCGGTGGTGTCTGGCACGCGCGCACGCAGTTGCGCGGCAAGGCAGGTAGCCCCGCCCGGCGCCGTCTCGGCGGGCGTGAGGGCGCCGGCAGCCACGCTGACGACGAGCACCCGTGCCCCAGCGGCCAGTCGCGGGTCGCCGCGCACCACGGTAATGGCGGCCTCCGAGCTGACCCGCGCGACCTCGCGGTGCGCTTGGCTGCCGATCACCGACAGGGGCGGCAGCTCGGTTGGCAGGCCGCGCCTGACGGCCAGCACGCGTGCCGCGCTGGCGGGGTCCGTCTCGGCCTCGAGCTCACGCACGATCTGTTGCTGGTCGGGGAGGTGCCCAAGCATCGCGAGGTCCGCGCCGGCGCGCAGCGAGCGCCTGGCGCGCTCAACGCCAGGCAGGTCGCCAACTGCGCTCATGTCGAGCGCGTCGGTGACGACCACGCCGGCGTACCCCAGCTCGTCTCGCAGCAGCCCCGTGAGGACGGCGCGCGAGTGCGTGGCAACGGCGTCGTCTAGCGCCGGGTAGATGGCGTGGCACGACATGATGGCGGCAACGCCTGCCTTGATGGCAGCCGCGAACGGCACGAGCTCGCGCCGCTTGAGCAGCTCGAGCGGCGCGGTGATGACGGGGGTGGAGTGGTGGCTGTCTAGCTGCGTGTCGCCGTGACCAGGGAAGTGCTTGGCCGTCGCTAGCACGCCGTTACTCTGCATGCCAGCGATGAGGGCAGCCCCGAGGGCGGCGACTCGCTGCGGGTCGTCACCGAAGGCCCTCACCCCCAGCACGTCGCTGGCTTGCTGCGTGGCGAGGTCGAGGACGGGCGCGATGTTCATGTTGCACCCGAGCGCCAGGAGTTCGCTGCCGAGCACCTCGCCGGTGCGGCGCGCCAACTCCACCGACCCTGCCGCCCCTAGCGCTAAGTTGCCTGGCAGCTCGGTGGCGCCGTGACCGACGGCCATGAGCTGGCCGCCTTCCTGGTCTATGCCGATGATGGGGGGCGGGTGGCCGCCAGCAGCGGCGGCGGCCATGAGGCTGAGGTTCAACTCGCGCAACTGCCTCAACGAGGCGACGTTGAAACTGAAGAGGCACACGGCGCCGACGGCGCCGGATTCCAACGCGGCGAGCACCCAGGCGGGCGCTTCGTGGCCGCGGAAACTGATCATGCATGAGCTCATGAGTGACGTCAGCCTTTCGAGCCCGTGAGGGCGATGCCCTCGGTGAAGTAACGCTGGGTGAGGATGAACACGACGAGGACGGGGATGACGAAGAGCACGCTGGCCGTCATGATGTCCTGCCACGGAATGGGCGACTCCTGCAGGTTGTTCTTCTGCGCGACGTAGATGGGCATGGTGAACAGCTCGGCTTTCTGCAGGTAGAGGAGCGGCTGCACGAGGTTGTTCCACTGGCCGACGAAGAGGAAGACCGTTACCGTCGCCACGGCTGGCCGTGAGAGCGGCAGGATGATGAGCCACAGGAGTTGCAGTGGGTTGGCGCCGTCTATGAGGGCGGACTCGTCCAGTTCGCGTGGGAGCGTGAGCATGAACTGCCGCAGCAGGAACACGAGCGCCGCGCCGCCAGCGAAGAAGCCGGGCAGGGTGATGGGGTTGAAGGTGCGCAGCCAGCCGAGTTCGTAGAAGAGCACGTACTGCGGGACGAGCGTGGCTTGGGCAGGCAGCATGAGGGTGCCGAGCATGAGGCCGAACACGAGGTCGCGGCCGGGCCAGCGCAGGCGGCTGAACGCGAACGCCACGACCACGAGGCTCGAGACGGTGCCGAGGAGCACGATGAGCACGGTGTAGAGGCTATTGCCGTAGGCGCGGTAGAAGTTCTTCTCTGCGAGCTGCTTCGTGTAGTTCGACCACTGCGGCGTCTCAGGGAAGATGCTGAGTTGCGCCTGGCCTACCTCCTCCACGGTCTTGAGTGACGTGCCCGCCATCCACGCAACCGGGAAGAGGAAGAAGATGCCCGCACCGATGAGGGCGGCGTAGAGCACCAAGACGCCGGTGGCGCGCCAACTGCCGCGCCAGAAGCGCATGCCGACGCGGCGGGTGTTGCCCCGGCTGCGTGCGCCGGGGAGGGCGCCAGTGTCATTCATAGTGGACCCACCTGCTGTAGCGGAACTGTGCCACGGTTAGGAGCACGATGAGCACGGCCAAGATCCAGCTCGCGGCGGCGCCCTGAGCGATCTCTAGTTGCCTGAAGGTGCGGACGAACAGGAAGTACGCGGCCGAAGCGATGCTCTGCTCCGTCAGGGTGTTCTGGATGATGTAGACGGCCTCGAACGTCTGCAATGCCGCGATCAGGCCGATGACGACGTTATAGAACATGGCGGGCGAGATCATCGGCATGGTGATGTTCTTGAACTTCTGCCAGCCCGTCGCGCCGTCGACGCTAGCTGCCTCGTAGAGGGAGCGTGGAACGCCCTTGAGGGCTGCGAGGAAGATGAGCATGCCCGCGCCCGAACTCCACATGGTTATGAGCACGAGCGACGGCTTCGACCAGAGCTCGCTCGAGAGCCAGAGCGGCACGCGGTTGGCGTCAGGGAACTGGGCTACGACTTGGCGGAAGAGGGCGAAGTGGTGGTTCGCCGCGCCCGTTGCGGCCGCCACCGCGTCGTAGGCGGCGAAGTAGCGCACGCCGTCGGTGGTGGCGGCGATGGCTAAGAGCCCGAACAGCGCCCCGACGACGCCCAGCAGCCAACGCTGCCTTGACGCACCACGCCCGTAGCCGACGATTGCGGCCACGCCGACGAGCACGGCGAGCAACCACAGCGCGGACGGCGCCTGCGCCGCGTAGCCAGTAGTCAGGTAGTCGAGGTCGCCGGCGGCGCGCAAGCTCGAGCGCTGCGTGATGAGGTCGAAGAGCGTGCCGAGGCGACCGAGCACGCGCGGCACGAAGCTGCCGCCCGTGATGGCGCGCACGGCGAGGAACACGAGCAAGATGGCGCCGCCGATCTCGACCAACGTGCGCGCCATGGTGCGCCGCGTTGCCTCGGAGGCCGTGAGGAAGAGGGCGAGACAGGCGCCGAAACCGAGCAGCGCCGGAATGGTGTACATGAGGGGCCCGACTGGGTCGGCGCGCGAGACGCCGATGAAGAAGGCGTTGAAGCTCTCGACCACGAAGATGAAGGAGCGGTAGAGCCAGTCGAACGGCGGGAACATCTCGGCGAAGCGCTTGAGCGTGACGTTGATGAAGCCGCCGTTGCTCGCGAGCATGTAGCGCCACGCCAGCAGGATGGCTGGGCCGCCTGCCAGGATGACGGGCACGTAGAACACGAGCCTGAAGAACGCCATGCCCCGCAGCGGCTGTGCAACGAGGACAGCCATGAGCAGCGCCGTCGCTATCTGCAGCGGCACCCCGACGATGGCGTAGTAAGCGGAGTTGTACATGGCCTGCACGAAGCGCCTGCCGTACGCGCCAGCGCCCGCGAGGAGGGAGCGGTAGTTGTCTAGGCCGATCCACTCGATGGGGCGGCCGAGTTTGTAGTCGGTGAACGAGTAGTAGAGAGATAGCACGGCGGGTCCGAGGACGAAGATCACGAACCCGAGCAGCCAGGGTGAGGCGAGGGCGTAACCCCAGAAGACTCGGCGCCGTTGCAGCAGGCCAGCGCCGCGGGCGGCGCTGATGCTCATGGCCAGCCGGCCGACGAGGTAGCTGCCTAGGACGATGAACGCTACGGTCCCGAGCGACCAGTACAGGTTGTTGAGCCGGGCGGCTACGGCCAGGTCCATCGTCAGGTGGTCCTTCGCAAGATAAGCGTGGGGGCGCCACTGTGGCGCCCCCTTCGAGGGTCAGAGGAAGCCGTTGTCCTCGAGGATGGCGTCGTACTCCTCCTTGAGGGCTTCTTGGGTGGCGGCTAGGCTCTGTTGGTCCGAGAGGAACATGCTGATCTGCTCGGCGAGGAGCGGGCGCAGTTCCGCGCTGGCGCGGATGTCTGAGAAGGCGCGGCCGTAGTCGACCGCGGCGTCGAGCATGGCGTTCCACACGGGGTTAGCGCGGAGTTCGTCCCAGGCGTCCTGGCGCACGGGCGTGAAGCCGGCGACTTGGCTGAGCTGGATGGCCTTGTCTTGGCTGCCGATGAACTTGAGGAAGGCGGCCGCCAGTTCTGGGTCCTTGGCGTACGCGGGCACGGAGAGCCAGTCCGTGAACACCTGGATGAGGGGCTTGCCGTTCGCGCCCGCGGGGTACGGGCCGATGGCGATGTTCTCCCACAGCGGGTCGGTGGTTGGGGGCATGTTCCACATGGGGAAGATGCCGCTGATGACTAGGCCGGAAGCGATGGGGTAGCCGTTGATGGGCGGCAGGCCCGCGGTGAGTTCCGTTGGCTGCACGGCGCGGCGGCGGTCGTACATGAACTGCAGCGCTTCCGCGGTGGCCGCGCTATCGAACGCGCTGCTGCCGTCGGCGTTGTAGAGCTCGCCGCCTGCGCTCCAGACATAGGCGATGAACTCCTGGGAGTCGAACAGCCCGCCACCGATGTCCATGAAGCCCATCTTGGTCATGGCGCCGTCCGCTACCGCGGAGTTGTCCGCCACGAACTTCACGGAATCGGCAAACGTGAGGGGCGGGATGGCGTTAGCGTCCGCCGCTAGGTCGGTGCGGAAGAACATGGGCCGCGGGCTCATGAGGAGCGGGAGGCCGACCATGTGCCCGTCGTACGAGGCGACGCTGAGCGCCGCTGGCAGGAAGTTGCTCAGCTCGCTCCAATCGGCAAGGTACGGGTCGAGGTTGGCGAGCAGCGGGCCGAAGGTAGCCGCGTACTCGGAGCCAAGGTAGACGATGTCCGGGCCCGAGCCGGTGGTTATCCAGCCTGCCACGGCTGCGTCGAAGTCGCCCCAGCCACCTGTGAGGATGTCGAGGGTAACGCCGGGGTTCTCGGCCTCGAACTCAGGGAACGCGACGTCGCGGAACCAGGTCATGGTGTCCTCGGTCAGGCCGGTGATGTAGATCTCTAGGTTGCGTTGCGCGCTGGCCGCGCCGAACATTAGCGAAACGGCGGCCAACAGGGTCAAGAACTTCTTCATCTATGCCTCCACGGTTCGTTTGGGGCTCGCCGGAGCCTACCGTTGCTTGGCTCCGAGGTAGCTGGGGGCTGGTCTCGCTGCGGGCGTTCACCTCCCTGCGCAGTTAGTAAAGCAGCATTACTTACTATGACTGGCTAAAGGGTAGGGGCTGGCACCGCGCTTGTCAAGCACCCCGTGATAGGGTCGCTGACAACGCGCCAAGGGCGCCCGCGACCGGGCGCCGCTCAGGAGTCGCACGATGAACGTGACCGAAGCGAAACGCTGGCTACTCACGGAAGCCGCCAAGCGCGGTGTCGCACTAGAGGTGCTAGCCACCAGCGAGAGCAGCTTGAGGCTAGAGACGCGCGGCGGCAAAGCGTCAGACGTCCACTCGTCCACCAAGGCCGGCATCGGCCTGCGCGTGGTGGCGGAAGGCCGCACGGGTTACGCCTCGACCGAGGAGCTAACCGCCGACGCCCTCGCGTGGGCCCTCAACGAGGCGATAGAGAACGCTTCGCTAACCCCGGCGGGCAACGCCGCCTTGCCAGCTGGCGGGCAACTCGGCCGCGTCGACCTCCTCGGCGAGGGCCTCTCCGCCACCATCAAAGACAAGCTGGCCACCGCGGCGGCTTTCGAGGCCGGCCTCACCCAGGACCCGCGCCTGCAGTCCATGCAGATGGGCCGCTACATCGAGTCGGAGCAGCGCATCGAGATCGGCTCTAGCGCCGGCGTAGACGGCGGTTACCGCGCAGGCACCGCCGCGCTCGTGGCTGGCGTGGTCATGCGCGAAGGCGCCAGCGTCAAACAGGGTTTCAACGTTCACGCGGAGGGCGACTACCACCAGCTCGAGCCCGGTCGCACCGCGCAAGAGACCCTGACGAAGGTCGGACGCCACCTCGGCGCGAAGGCGCTAGTGACTGGCCGCCGCCGCGCCACGTTCGAACCGGACGTCGTCGGTCAGCTCCTCCAGCTCCTCGCGTACTCCCTCTCAGGCAAGGCCGTCGCCGAGGGCAAGAGCCACCTGGCGGACAAGCTAGGGAAGCGCGTAGCCGCGCCGCTCATAACGCTCGTCGACGACGCCACCCTCTCCCACGCGCTCGGCTCGCGGCCGTTCGATTCGGAAGGCACGATCTCACGACGCCTAACCCTCATCGAGGCGGGCGTGCTGCGGTCGTTCATGCACAACTCCGCAACCGCCAGGCGCACGGGGCAGAAGAACACCGGCCACGCGTACCGCACGTACGCAAGCACGCTCGAGGTGCGCCCAAGCAACCTAGTACTCCAGCCCGGCAGCGGCGTACCAGCAGGTGACGGCGTGACAGTGACCGACCTCATGGGCGTCCACGCTGGCGCCAACCCCATCAGCGGCGAGGTGA
>ERZ778017.1669-NODE-1669-length-20745-cov-4.863606_pt1 | contig 20745 bp, 6 predicted proteins | sample MGYA00375747_ERZ778017 | MGnify/ENA primary metagenome ERZ778017 (study PRJEB29350, sample SAMN05509838) | bioreactor metagenome | biome: bioreactor; material: wastewater | place: South Africa: University of Cape Town | collected 2014-03-17 ...
GCACGAAAACAACGATGCCCACACTGACGACGTTGATCTTTCGCAAGTGATAGCGACGTCGTTAGATGTGATTGCCAAGTCAGGAACCTCGTCAAATTGTGACGATGGTGCCGATGACTTTAGTAAATTGCTGCAAAATCCCACAGATAATGACCCCCACGAAGGTAAGGACGACCTAGAGTTGGAGAATGCCATTGGAAATGTGTTCAACCAGTTTGAATTTAACAATATTGCCAACGATGAAGTACGACCTGGTTTAGATGATGGTTCTCACCAAACCGAACCGGGTGATGGGTCTGGGGCAGATGAAGCTGAAGATGCTAACAGTAAAGCCGATGCATTGGATGAGGCTATTGGAAATGCACTCAAGCTGGTTATGGACAGAAAGTATGATGATGATAATGATGCCGGCGATACTAGTCTTGATTGTGCTATAGGTGATGCGTTTAAGAGTGCCATTGCTGAAGAAACCAAGATAGAGACCGAGGAAGTAAACAAGAAGGAATCTACAGTAAATGTATCTGGATCCAAAGAACATTGTGGAGACGGAGAGAACGAGCGCATAAATCATATAAACAGTGATACTCATTCAGATATACCGAGAGGTGACGTGAATCCCAACACCACAGAATCCAGTCACGAATACCACGAACACCACAACGATGGTGGGAAGAGTAACGATGACGACACAAAGTTGGAAGACGCCATAGGCGATGCATTTAAAAATATCTTTGAAACTGCCCTGCCCCAACCACAAAGTGAACCAGAGACTTCCACCGACAAAAGTTCGAATTCCAATACGACTGACAAACAAGACGATGGAAACGATGATTGGAATCTACAAAACGCCATTGGATATGCATTCAAAAACGCCATTGGATCGGAAACAGAAGGCTCAGCTTCTAAGAGTGATTATGTCAATATTCGTGGCGAGCAAGATCACGACAAAGCCAATCTAGACGAGGCTATTGGTGATGCTTTTAACGATATATTTAATCAAACGACATCAGAGAAGACAGAAAAAGAAAAAGAAACTTCACAAACATTACACCATGACCATAATTCATCTCAACATAGTCACGAATCTGACGTTGACTTGGACGAAGCTATTGGAAATGCATTCAGAGATGTTCTCCCGCAACAAACGAACAACGAGACAAACACCGATGCTCAGACAGATGACAATGATCTTGAACTTGCAATAAGCTCTGCATTTGCTGCAGCTACCCATGAAGAGCCTGCGGCGGTGGACGCCAATCGCAATAATGAAAAAGGAGAATATATGGATGACAGCGAGCTCAACCAGCTTATTTCAGCATCGTTTCAAAAGTTGTTGGGTGATAATAAAAATCAAAACCACCAGGATCATGGAAAAGATCCAAATAGGTCACACGAAGATGACGACATTCACATGGAAGATGCAATTTCCCAGGCATTCAAATCAGCTATGGATGGACACAAGCTGGGGTCAGATGATCATAGTCGAGAGCAACTTGATTTTTCGAATTTGGTACAAAATTTGATGGATGAAATGTCAAATGAGGGAAATAGGACAACAGAAAGTAGGAAAGCAAGCGGTTCGTCGGCAAAAAATTCAGACCAAGTACATAAAACTCATTCGAACATGTCTGAAAGCACTAGTCAAGCAAGAGAAATGCCACAGATTGATGACAAAATCTTAGCGCATTTTCAAAATGAGGCCTACAAGGAGGATATGTCTAGAAAGCATTACTCTAGTAGCGGACACGATAAATCAGTGACAAATGTGGAACCAGACACAGCTTTCCCATCTAATTCCTTAAATAGTCAAGGAACAAATCAAAAGGAAGAAGTGTTGGAAGAACTACAAATGAATGATATTTTACAAAATGCATTTAACATGGCAATGCAAAACCCCAATGAACTCCTCGATGATTTGAAGTCTGGAGAAGGGGATGACTCCACTTCAAAGAGCCTAATTCCACACGTGTCAAATGATTTAAGTACAAAGCTAGCATCAACCTTGGCAAAGTTTCCGCATTCAATTTCATCTTCAACTGCTAGCTTTTTGGAGTCATTAAAGCTTTCAAATATTATTGACTGGACAGATAGAGATTCAACTACAGAAGGAAGCTCGACAAACAAAACAAACAAAAACATTCCGGGGTCGTTTGGGCAAAGAACATCATTGACGGATGTAAACACTGGCAAATCGTTGGAGGAAGAACTCAAATCTGATAACATTGCTGTTTCTCAAATGAGTCCACAATTATTGAACGTGATTGGGTCGATAACCTCAAGAATAGCAAACAGTGGAGTTACGACACCATCGGATGCCAATATCTTGTCAGTTATAAGAACAATGAGAAACGCATTCTCCACGAGCCTAAGCGATTCACGTACTACACCAAAAGACGCACTTTCTGTTGCAGAGATCATTGCTGGCTACAAGAATAAAGATGAGCGTGATAGTATGATCCGCTCACTTTCTCTTGCTAAATGTTATATTGATTCGTCTGCAGCGAAACCAGATATGACGGTTGCAAAGTCTCTTATTGAAAATGTTTTGAACAAGTTTAATGCTGAACCAAGCATTGCGAATAGTTCATTACCCCTGGGAAATACGTCGGAGTTGATCTCGTCGATCAACAATTCAATCCTTTCATTTATTTCCAATGCGACAACCACATCAAAATACGCTAGATCCACATATAGCGAAAAGTTCAAAACAGATTCCGTTGAATATAAAGAAAAGATTAGAATCGAGAATAGGGAAAGAAAAAAGAAGTGGAGAGAGGAGAATGCGGAAAGAAACAAAGACAACGATTTAAGATCAAGGGTATTAAAGCGTGCAAATGCAATGTTTGGTGATGATGATAGCGAAGCAAAACGAGCATGGGTTGAGGAAGAGTTTGGTAGAAGAAGAGAGAAAAGAATTGCAAAACAGAAGAAGGATGATGAAAAGTTGACTGGTATGTACATGCAAGAAGGAAAGAGCATGGTTAAAGCTACCACTAAGGAGAGCTCTGATTTGGCAAAGGATCCAAATCTTGTTAAACCAGTCACAGATATGTTCAACATTCTTTCTGCTTCCTCACAATTTGAAAATTCGCAGGCTGCTTTATCAGCTACATCAATAGCAACAGCGGCTGCTGCTGCAGTCTATACAAATAAGAACCCCGAGGTTGATGTAAAGCTTGTGAATTCAGCAGTTACATCCATCTTGAGTAAGTTATTCGACGATGCAAATTCTTCTGGTTACCGAGACAAGCTCACCACCTTTACAAAAGGTACAAACCATTTGATTGGATCAAAGAATTCTCTGACCTCACCAGTAGAATCAATTCGGGATTCAGATATTAGTTCATTGATGAGGAGCAATTTTGGTGGTACCAAAGGTTTCATTGATCGTTTGTCTCGGAAAATCAAAGGCGTATCCTCAATGGTTAATGATAATCCATTATTAGAATTACACCATCTAAATCTACATGAAAAAAGAGAGTCTGATGGTATTCTTCCATATCCAAAGAAGTACAAGGTGGATGAACAATCTCTTGTGGATTCAACTTCCAGAACCAATTCTGATGCGGGAAATCAGAAAGATTCTGGATCTGAGCTGTGGATTTCAAAGAATTTGAAAATGCCTCTGTACAGAAAGCCAAATTGGAACTACGCAACTGTAAGAGATTCCATTCCAGACCACCCCACGTTGACATTACCAGTTTCATCTCCGTTCATTTCAAACAAAAGTAATTTTGGTTCTACATCAGCCGGTTCGTCAAACCTTGGTTTAAGAAAGCCTGGTAGCTTTCAAAGACCAGCTAATAGTTTAAGATCGAAAGGAAATGGCGTAGGATTTCCTGCGTTATATTCCGCGTCATATACACTGAAATGAACTTAATGATTACGACATTTAATTCTACACTGTTTAATTATTTATAATTTTTTGGCATTTAATAAAAGCAATCCATTACTAAAGTGGTTCAGTCTCTTTTTGTAGCCACTTGAGTGCTCTAAATTCTCCCATTGATGTCAACTTTTCTTCAAAATCATTACGGATACTTCTATGGTACTCATTTATCCATTTGATTTCGACAGAAGAAAGATACTTTGTGTCAATTAACTTCCTACAAAAGGGAACTTTAGTAAGATAAGCAAATCCAAGGAATGATTCGCCAAATCTTGTTTTAAAATCCTTAGTTTCAATGATTTCCAACTCACTTTCAATACGGAATCCTACCTCACCATCAATGTAATAGCCAGGTTCATCTGTTACAATTCCCCCTGGCTTAAAAAGAACCTGGGAGTTGGGACCTCCACTTGTTGTCAGAATATACAATGGGCCCTCATGAACATTTCCAAAACTTCCAACTCCATGTCCAGTTCCATGGTTAAAGTCTAAACCTTCATTCCATAAAGCTTGTCTCGAGTAGGAATCAAGAATTGTACCCGTGGTTGCAGAATTTGGTGGGAATTTTGCCATGGCAACTGCCAAATGTCCTTTCAAGACTAATGTATAATACTTCTTGTACTCCGTCGATATACCGTCATATCCAAATTTGAAAGTTCTTGTAATATCTGTTGTACCTTCTAAAAAGTGGCAACCAGAGTCTAATAAAAACACTTTTGATGGATCAATAACGGAATTGTTTTCTTTTGTTGGGGCATAATGTATAATTGCAGCATTAGCACCAGTTGATGCAATTGTTTCGTAAGACAATCCTTTGAAATTTGGAAATTTAGTTCTAATTGTGAATATCTTACAAGCAGCATCATACTCAGTCAACTTTCGTTTTTTACGTATCAATTGATCTTCCAACCATGATGCAAACAAAATGAACACCAAAGAATCCTTGAGTTGGGCTATTTTTGCATTGAAAAGTTCAGTAGTGTTTTTAACAAGCTTGAGATTGGATATGACTGAGTCGTGAAGTATCCTGGAACTTGGAATGATGGAACTGATGGTTTGAATTAATGCATATGTTGAATCTGATTTCGAAGGTAACAACCAAAGATCATTAGATCTCTCACATTCAAGCGTCATTTCACCCAAGTCATTAAAGAAGTCATTATAATCCTTTAAATGTAAGTTTTCAATTGATGATAAATGGTTTTTCAAGTCAGTAGAACCATTGTCAACTTTCTTTTTGTTAATGTATAAGTATACCGAATCGAGAGTCACAATTGCATAAGAGAAAAATACTGGGTTGAAAGGAACGTCGCGATCTGACCGCAAATTAAACAACCACGCAATTTCGTCTAGCGATGTCACTATCAAATGGCTAGCATTGTATTTATCTGAGGACAATATAATTCTAATTCGAACCAATTTGTCATGAGTAGATTCTCCCGAGAATTTCAATGGTAAATGGTAGACTGGTTCTTCAGATCTAACTGGTTGATCTGTCCATATTTCATCAATTAGATTCGTTTCCAACAATGGTCGAAACTTGAATTTTCCAGATTCACGAGCTGCCTTTTCGAAATAGTTTCCCATCTCAACATTAATCAAACGAGGGTCGCAAGACAAAACGTTGGAAAATTCGTTTTCTGATGCATGGCTGATTGCAAAAGCTTGCCAAGTCTCGTACCCCTTCGTGCCCTGTTTTAATAATGACCAATATCTCTTGTCTAATTGCTTTTCAGCTTGCAAAAAGTACCTTCCATCAGTCGATAATGCAGCCTTACCAGTCAAATTATAGGAATTTTCAAGTGTAACAACAGCAATTCCAGCAGATCCATTGAATCCAGATATGTATTCTCTTCTCCTATCTGTCAATGCAGTGTATTCCGACTGGTGTTCGTCTTCGGAAGGAATCAAGTAAACCCCGATACCATGCTCCTTCATCAATTTCCGTAATTCCGTCAACTTCGCTCCAGAATCGTTGGCCACGGTTTGTAAGCAACAATTATACGGTAAATCAACCACTGATTCATCATCGTCGGACTCTAGGTCGGTGTTGTCATCTTGTACGTGCTTAGCAGTGAATAATTGTAGGGGTTTGGCAAGAACAGAAGATAGTGACAAGCACGAGCTCGACTTGCTATCTACAACTTCATACACATCGTTTCGCAATAATGGAATCTTTTCCAAATCAGACATCGCTTCAGAACCAAAGTATATACTTTCTCAGCAATTGTGTTAATTCTTCCACCCTGTAGTGCCGTATGAGTAAAGGAATGATGTCAAGAATAACTAGTTAAAATTCGTAAAAATTGAAAATGCACAACTAATAGGACCAATATATCGCAGTTAAAGTCAATATTAAACCACTGTACAGCAAATATACTTCCACTGGTAAAAAAAGGGTCATAGGTGGCTCCAGGTTCCAGTAACCCTAGACTGCAAATAGGGCATCCTGTACCGTAACGCACGGACTTTGTTTGAATCATCTTTATGGTAGCCCCACAGATTCTTTATCTTTATTTGCAGTACTTATCTCCCGCCACACCAGTTGGGGGACGGAAAATCTCGATCAGGTACTGAGAAAATGTCGTTTGATCCAATGTCGCGAGATGTCTCGCGTGTTTTTGTTGCAAAAAGCTACTTTTATAATGCAACAAGAGGACGCGTTCATCTATTCTTAACTTGCAAACAAAACCGATTAATATGGGGAGATTGATTGGATTGGAGTTATATAACTTTAAATCTTATCAGGGGAAGACGACGATTGGGTTTGGATCGTCGTTTTTCACGTCAATTATTGGCCCTAATGGGGCTGGGAAATCAAACATGATGGATGCCATCTCGTTTGTTCTCGGAGTCAAATCTTCACACTTGCGTTCTCACAACATCAAGGACTTAATTTATAGAGGGAGATTGTATGGAGACGAAAGTGACGACGATGGGAATAGGACCGTTGCTACGCGTGCTTATGTGATGGCCGTGTACGAGAAAGATGATGGGGAGATTTTGAATTTGAAACGGACAATTGCTGAAAATGGGAGCAGCGAGTATCGTATCAACGATAAGGCAGTGACAGCATTGAACTATTCTACGGTATTGAAATCACAAAACATTTTGATTAACGCAAGAAATTTCTTGGTGTTCCAAGGTGATGTTGAGAAAATCGCGTCGCAATCGTCCAAGGATTTGACAAAATTGTTGGAAACCATTTGTGGGTCTAATGAGTTCATTCCTCAGTTTGATAATTTGAAAGAAGAGCTCGAAAAAGCTCACGAGTTTTCCAATTCTGTATTTTCCAGGAAGAGAACATTGAACTCAGAATCAAAGCAATATAAAGAACAATTAGCAGAACAACAGGAATTCGAGGAAAAGTTGTTTGAGAGAACAGAAGCGGTCAAAAAAATCAACCTCTACAAATTATACCACAATGAACTGAAGCATTTGGCTTTGCAAGATGATTTAAAACGAGAAAAGGATTCAATTAAAACCTGCAAGAAAAAGCTTTCTGATCATGAAAAATCGTACAAACTGTCACAATCTGAATATTCAAAATCTGTCCTAGAGCTCAAAAAGCATGAAAAATCAGGAAAATCCTTAGCGACTGACATCGAGAACAACAAAAGATTATTAGTACCGCTTAATGCATCCAGACGATCGCATTTGAATAAAATATCTTCTTTAAAAAACAAAATCTCCGATATCACAACGGACCTTGAGAGACAAAAGAAATCAGTTGAAACAGTTGAAAAGAAATTGAGAGAAGCGAATAGATTGTATGATGAGTTTCAAACAAAGTCTGTATCATCGACATCGTCAATATCGCATGAAGGGCAAATGGAATACGAGGGCCTAAGATCGAAGTATTTGGCCAGTGGCGGATCCGAGCTAGAAGAACAGGTTGCGTTGTTGACAAACGAAAGAGATGTATTGAACGCAGCAATCGAGAGTCTCGAAAACCAGAAAAACGAAGCGGAAAATAGAATTGAGGAATTAAATTTTATACTTAATTCAGAAATTAAATTGAAGTTGAACGAGACCACAGCGGAAATCAATGATATACTTGCTTTGAAACAGGAGAAAATAGATACCCGAAGCCGGCTTATAAAAAGGAAAGATGAACATAATTACAAGGAATTGCAATTGAATTCCCAGCTTCGAGATGTATTACTAAAGCTAGATGACTTGACATCGCAGCAACGAGAGTCAGAAAAGCAACGAAAACTTCGAGAAAACGTTTCATTGCTCAGCAAGTTGTTTCCAAAGGGAGCCATAAAAGGTCTTGTGAGCGACTTGGTTCGTCCATCCAAACAAAAGTATGAAAATGCACTTCTGACCATACTTGGAATGAACTTTGATTCAATCATCATCGAAAGTTCTACAATTGCATATAAATGTATTGAAATATTGAAGGAAAGAAGATTAGGTACAGCAACCTTCATTCCATTAGACTCCATCGCAATTGAACCAATCAATTTGAATTACCTCCGTTCATTGGATGAAAATGTTCTTCCAGGGGTTGATATACTTGAATATGATGACAAAGCAATTGAACAGGCTGTACAATATGTTGTTGGGGATTCATTAGTAGTCGAGAATATAGATGTTGCAAGAAACTTAAAATGGAGATCCAATTCAATAATAAATAATAAAATCGTTACATTGGATGGATCAGTCATTCATAAATCAGGGTTGATGACAGGTGGGCTTCAGCAACAAAAACAAAGTGCTATTCTTAGTTGGGATAAAAATGAATTGAATAAATTAAGCGAGCTCAAAGATGATTTAACGACACAATTATCCAAGTTAGCAGATTCTAAACCTAAAGAACTAGAAATAACAACGATAGGTGATGAAATTACACAACTTGATGACAAGCTTCCAATACTTCGAAACCAAAAGGCTAGTTTGGAAAGAGTAGTTGAAGATCGAGATTCCGAAATTTCTTTTCAAAACGAATTAATTTCTGGGTTTTCAAAGTCATTAGCCGAAAAGAATGAAGAACGAAACCAAATGATTGACCAGATCAACGAGGTTCAAAAGGATATAACCAAATTGCAAGATGAAATCTATTCCGATTTTTGCAAAAGATACTCGTTTGAAAACGGGATAGATGATTACGAGAAATTGCACGGTTCGTCATTAAGAGAAAGAGCAAAAGAAAAACTAACTTTTGCAAGAGCGGTATCAGTATTGACCAACAAATTAGCGTTTGAAAAGAATAGATGCACTGACACCGAAAGAAGAAAGGTAGATCTTGAAGCACAAATGAAAAGTTCGGAAACTGAAATGCTTGAGATTATCAACGAGAAACAAGAAATCGAAAACAAGGTCGACCAATTGGAAGCAGAATACGAAGTTTTATTACAAGAAAAAGAAAGCTTTTCAAAGAACTTACAAAAAAAGTTGAGGAATTCAAAAGTCTTGGAATCCACATATAAAGAGATCGAGAATGAATTGACAGATTTAAACAAACAGATGACCCAAATAGAAGAACAGCTTCTCAGTGTTGATACCGATAGAGTTAACCATCTTAAAAGTTGTAAGATTCAAAATATCAATATACCCTTGAAAGATGGATTATTGGAATCAATTTCCATTGGAGATAATTCCGACTCTTTGGTTGAGGACATATATGATATTGAAATAGATTATTCTGACCTTGACCAAAGATTGCGTGAGAACTATAATTTAAAAACAGAAGCTAGCCTAGAAGCAGATTTGCAAAATATAATAGATCATTTAGAGAAACTAACTCCAAATGCAAAAGCAGTTGAAAGATTAAAGGAAGTTGAAACCAAAATTAAGGAATTCGATACTGACCATACAATTGCGAGACAAAAGGAAAGAAAAATCGCAGAAAGATTTCAACAAGTCAAGACTCAGAGATACGATAGGTTTATGGAATCATTCAATCACATTTCCAAAAGGATCGATGAAATTTACAAAGAGTTGACCAAATCAGCAAATTCTCCATTAGGAGGTTCAGCATACTTAACGTTAGAAGATGAGGAGGAACCATACAATGCTGGAATCAAATACCATGCTATGCCACCTATGAAACGGTTTAGAGATATGGAATTATTATCTGGAGGAGAAAAGACAATGGCAGCGTTAGCTTTATTGTTTGCAATCCACTCTTACCAACCATCGCCTTTCTTCATTCTCGACGAAGTTGATGCAGCTCTCGATAACGCAAATGTGACGAGAATTGCTAACTACATTAAAAAATCGGCTGGTCCAAACTTCCAGTTCATTGTGATTTCATTGAAAAATTCTTTGTTTGAGAAATCTGATGCGTTAGTTGGTATTTACAGAGAGCAAAGGCAGAATAGTTCACGAACTGTTACATTGGATCTCAGAGAATATCCCGAAGAAGAAAATGAACCCCAGTCTGTTACTGTTGCTTAAATTAACGAGATCCAATTAGTGTGTATAGTTAATATTTGTCGCGAATTTTTTTGTTGATTGCAACAGATGAGCTTAAACTGGTGATGTCTTTCAAGCAGGCAAGACGATTTGTTGGGGTTCCCCCTAGTCTACTACGTCGTCTGCTTGGATCAAGTAGCAGAACGTCAATATTTGTTCCCAGATCATCATTAAATGTCACTGATAAGTTTGTAGTACAAGCGAGACCATCGAATAAAAAACCCACTGATGTGAGACAAATGGTTAAGAAAGTGACGAAAAAGTCGAAAAAGGACACAAAAGACTCAACTAGCAGAGCTAATATCTTGTTCTATGAAATCCAGGACGCTTTACTGAAGTTTAAAGAAAAATTTGGCACCTCATTATCATTATCTCAAATTACAATTCAACCAGAATTGCTTGAAGTGTTTCTTTTCACAAGAAACAGACCCCTGGTAGAAATACCGTCGGTCGAGATAATATACCAGACGTCAGAAGGACACGGCTTGGCCATCGTTCCACAATCACTTTATGCTACTCCATTTATGGAGAATCAAACTGACATTTTCAATTCATATACCGTGATCCAAGTACCAAAAGCAATTGTGGGAGATAAAGTGAGTGTTAAGCTTCTAACTCATCATGATTACTATTGTGAGTCAGAAATGTTGGAGATCGTAAAGCCATCACCAAAGAGAAACCAGAAATTGATTATTTGTGATAAATTTGAAAGTTGCACTGGTTGTCAATTTCAAATGCTTCCTTATGAGGAACAATTAGAACATAAATCGTCGATTATCTCTAGAGCATACAAGTTTTTCTATCCAAACTTGGAAAAGGAACAACCTCAACTTGGTTCCTTTGGTGTAGTTACGGGTTCCCCAATGCAATACGCTTATCGAAATAAGCTTACACCCCACTACAAGCGCAACAAGAATTATGTTGAAGGGAAATTTGATATTGGATTTATTCACCCGAATCCCACAAAAGGAATCACCGATATCGACTACTGTCCTATTTCGTCACCAACAATAAATCAATCTTTACAGTATTTCAAACGCAAGCAGTTTGAAATTGAAGCAGCTAAAGAGTACAACCCTAGATCAAATCTTGGTGGACTTAATTTGAGGGAAAGCGTACACGTAAATGCTGAGACAGGTAGCCATAAGAATATTTGTCTTGAAGGTGGGAAGAAAATCATCACCACACTAGTTGAAGAGAACATATTCCAATATGAATCCGATTTGTTTTTCCAAATAAACCCATCAATTCTTCCTCTGGTTTTTGACTTTATAAGATATCATTTGAAACAATCGGAAACAAAACTCCAGTACTTGATCGATAGTTATTGTGGGGTTGGACTCTTTGGTATTTGTTTGGCAAATAACTTTCCTGGGAAGGTGTTTGGTATTGAAATTGACCCCAATTCTATCAAATATGCCACTAAAAATGCAAAACTTAATGGATTAAAGGTTCCAGATAAAATTCAGTTTATTGATGGAGATGCTGAAACCATGTTTTCATCTCCAGAATTTGTCAATTCTGGAATTGTTGGTGAACAATCGGTAGTAATAATGGATCCTTCGAGAAAAGGATCCACAAACCTGTTCTTGAAGCAATTAGTACAATTGAAACCAAAAATGGTCGTTTATGTGAGTTGTAATGTCTTCACACAAGCAAGAGATCTCGCTGCATTTAACACATTCCTGAAAGCCCAGAACTTGAACTATGTAGTCAAGGATATAGTTGGATTTGATTTCTTTCCACAAACAAGACATGTGGAAACTGTTGCTATTTTGGAACTACAAGAATAACCTGTGAATATACCATTTCCTAGACTTCAATGGATATATATTTTGTACATAGCTAATCATCACTATTTTTCAATAGTTCGTCTATAATGTCTATAAATGCATCAACACCCCATTCAACTCTGGCCCGTTGTTTCTTTCCATCGATGATATCACTGTTGCGTACTTTATTTTGCAAAAAATATTGAATTCCTCGGAGCAAGGTCTGTTGTTCCTTTGCCTTCAATATCATTTCAATTAATAGCTTATCTTCAAACTTCATATCTTTAGCTCCACGACTTACACCAACATGACGTACTTGAGACTTCTTCCCAATTTTGTCCAACAATGTAATGAACAAGACCTCCATGAACAATACAACATTATTGTTTGCTGTCAAGAAGTTCACTGTTCTTAATATATGAAGAGGCAACGACCCTTCTGAAATTAAAAACCCGTAAAATCTTCCCAAATTTAACGTACGCTTTAATTTGTCATCATCATTCTCATCATTGTCATCAAAACCAAGGAAATCGTCGTCATCGTTTGCAGAGCCTTCCAATTCCTTTAATAAATCCCACATCATAAATTGGAATGTTTTTCTGTACGAATGCTGTTCACATAATTTCTTTGCCAAAATTCCATAATATGGATTCCAGGCAGGCTCAACACCAGCACAACGAACGAGAACTCTGGGAATTTCACGCTCTTGGGACCTTTTCAACGCGAGCTTGTCTAATTTGGTGACAGCATCAATGTAATCAGTAGCACTCATGATCGAAACAAAAATAGCTCTTCTGATATCCGTGTTCATTCTTTGAGCTCTTGCGAGTTCCATCCAGTTTGGATCAGCTTGATCAAGAATGTCATTCAACGCAATCTCATTGACATTCGAATCCCCTGATTCATCGTTATCATGTCCCTTCCAAGCAGAACCAATTAACCACCATTTACCTCTTGTCTCGACACTGTGAATATCATCCAATGAAACTTGAATTGGATCACTGAACTTGTTGTTATTAATAGTGGCTAAAAATTTCTTCAATCTAATTGACAAATTATGATTGGCTTCATTGGAAATCTTGAGTTTGTTGTTTTTCAAGGATGAGATCGTCTCTATTAAAAATTGAGTTCTTGTGTTGAGTCGATCCAGTGGTACATTTGCCACAGATTTATTCATTTCTATGATGATTTCTTTTAATGAATTTGGATCATCAGAACGCATTTGATTTCCAGAGCTTCGGATAAGTCTCAATAAAAGGTCGGCATTAGTTTCATTGAGGTCTTTCAATAAAGTTTTTATAATATCGTAGATTAACTTTGATGAGATCAATTGGAAAAGATAGACAGATGATATAAGCGAAACCATGTTGGAAGATTCTTTTGATTTAGTATTGTCTTTGTAACAGGATTCAAACTTTTCTATTAAAGTCTGAATAAAGTATGCTCCAAACTCAACTCCTTGTAATCTATGAATTGCAACAATGAGGGATGCATGCAAATACACAAAAGTGTCCAATAATCTCCCTTGCTGAATAACACTATCCATCACCATGGTAGTCAACTCTTCGTTAACTCTTTGTCTTGGGTTGTTTAAATATAATTCGTTAATTGTGTTCACGATTGATGAAATATTTGATTCAGACAACTTATTCAAAGGACCTTTTATTTCCTTCCTCAACTTGAGTACCTCTTCTGAAACCGCATTATTCTCAAGGGCTATCTTTTTACGTAATGCTGGTGGTATATATTTACCTTCAGAGCTAGCTTCTTTTTCAACTGGAGCCACAAACGGATTTTCCTTCGTTTCAGCTTCTGATTCGTCTGAATCAGAACCATCAAAACCTTCAGAATCAGAGTCCTCATGATGACTTTCCTCAGTTATATCTTCATTACTGCCTTCTGATTCTTCCTCACCAAAGTCAAGATCAAGACCGTCTAGTAATCCACCAATTTCATCGTGCTCATCAAGCTTGGTCAATTTACTTTTGGCGCCATGTTTCAAGCCCAATTTTTTTGCGTAGTATGCTATATCTTCTTCATCCCGTCTTAATAACTCTTGCTCCTCAGCAGATAAAACTGTAGTGCTTTTCTCCGGTCTGTTTGATTTCTCAGTTTTTGCTTTTTTTGCTTCTTTTAATGCTTTTAGTTTCTCTAATGGATTCTCTTCATCATCTTCATCGTCTTCATCATCTTCATCATTATCCAGTATGGAAACATCAGAGCTCATCTCTGAATCCTCATCCCCAAAGTCCAAATCTAATCCATCAAGCAAACCACCAATTTCATCATTTTCATCAAGCTTTGTAAGTTTTGACTTAGCTCCTTCCTTCAAACCCAATTTTTTGGCATAGTAGGCAATATCGTCTTCATCTCGTTTTAACAATTCTTGTTCTTGTGGAGTGAGAATAAGAGCTTTATGTGATTTTTTAGATTCCTTCTCTTTCTTGGAATGGGTTTTCTTGGAATCCTTAGACTCTTTGGATTTTGTGGAACTTTTAGACTGTTTACTTTTGGTTGAGTTTTTCGCTTGTTTTAATGCTTTCAATTTTGCAAAAACGGCATTTTCATCTTCATCTTCATCTTCATCTTCATCTTCATCTTCATCTTCATCAAAATCCAGTCCAAAATCTTCACCTTCAAAGTTTTTGTTAGGATCATCACTAAAACTGTACTCGCTATCAGACAACTCATCTTGCTTGACAATTCGCAAATCCTGGGAATTATTCGACTTTTTCTGTTTTAATGCTTTTAATTGGGCCATAACATCATTTGCATCTCCAGAGTCTTCTTCGAAGCCTTCAAAATCGTCTTCATCAAACTGTGCGAAATCTTCATCTTCCTCATTTTCTTCGTTTTCTGATAATGAATCGTCATCCAAATCATCTGCTTTGACAATTCTAATCCCATCATTTCCATTATTTACTCGTGATTTGTTCTTAAGGGCAGCTAATTGTGCCAACGGATCATTAGAATCAGGTTTGATTGTTATCGATTTCTGCTGTGTAGTCTTGTGCTTTTGAGAACCTGACACTGGCTGTGATTTTTGACTTGTTTTAATATCTCCACCTTTTACTCTTTTTTGTTTTTTGAGCTGACGTTCCTGTTGTCGCTTCTCTTTACGTGAAAGTGGTTTCTCCTTCCTCTTCTTTCTGTTGGCCAAACTAGTAAATCTTTCGTCATTTTCGTATTTTTTTTCATCAATTTGATCCACAATAGACTCAGGAAGTCGTATCTCGTGGGAATCCCCCTGTCTCACCATATCTACACTGCTCCACTTAAAATGCAATTGTTGCAAAATCACTCATCTCATCTGAAGCTAGAAAAAACAGGATGAGGTTGGTAGCGCAGGAAAACCGTTTTTAGTGCTCACATTCTGAGACTCTGGATGGTAGCGCCACATTTGACATTTAGTCCTCTGATAATCAAGTGACAATTCAACAATTAGACGAATGAAACCTCGGAACTTGCAAGATGAAATGGTTCAAGTTTGATCTAGGCAAGATGAAGATAGACTTCAAGCTTCTTGGGGATTTGTTTGTTTTGACAGGTGCAGGGTTGTCGATGTACTATTTGTTGAACCACATTCTTAGTGATGTTGTAGACAGTGGTGTAAGGAACCGAGAGCTGGAACAGAAAAGCAAGGGGATTTTGAAAAGATTACAATCGACCAATCCTGAGTTGAAGAGTATCACATTCACACAATATGAGAAGGCGTTGTTAAACTCTTTAGTGACACCCGAGGAGATTTCCGTTACTTTTGACGATATTGGTGGATTAGAAGAGATTATTGACGAGTTACGTGAAGCCGTCATATTGCCGTTGACCGAGCCAGAGTTGTTCTCAGCGCACTTAAGTTTGATTCAACCACCCAAGGGGGTTTTATTCTACGGTCCTCCAGGGTGTGGTAAGACGATGTTGGCCAAGGCTATTGCCAAAGAGAGTGGGGCATTTTTCCTTTCCATAAGAATGTCTACGATTATGGACAAATGGTATGGTGAATCGAACAAATTAGCAGATGCCATTTTCTCGTTGGCAAACAAATTGCAGCCATGTATCATATTTATCGATGAAATTGATTCGTTTTTAAGAGACCGTTCTTCTAGTGATCATGAGGTTAGTGCGATGTTGAAGGCAGAATTCATGACTTTGTGGGATGGATTAAGGGCAAATGGTCGTATCATGGTTATGGGAGCCACTAACAGAAGACACGATATTGACGAAGCATTCTTGAGACGATTACCAAAGACGTTTGCTATCAAGAAGCCAAACTCCGACCAGAGACGGTCGATCTTGACAAAAATTTTAAAAGATGCAAAAGTTGACGACGACGAGTTTGATTTGAAATACATTGTTGATCACACCAGTGGATTCAGTGGATCCGACTTACAGGAAATGTGCCGAGAGGCTGCCATTTTACCAGTACGAGAATACATCAAACAAAACTATGACTATAAATCTGGGAAGTTAAGCAAATTTGCTGAAGAAAACGGCGAAGAGAACTTGCCGGTTAGACCATTGAGAACCAGCGACTTCATCAAAACTGCCATTCCAACGGCATCGATCGACTAGTGGTGGTTTTACTGGAATACCTAAATAGTGTGGTTACCCGGCCGAGGATTTTTTCATATAAATAGCAGCGAATCCGCACGTAATTCGGACTAGGATAAAACGTAGATGTGGACTAGAGATGTATAGAAATATATGACGTGGGACAATTTATCACTGTAGAATCGGCCCCTTCGAAGATTGGTATACTTTGCAAGTAGTATGCCGATTCAAAGCGGGGCCAAGAACGATATCACGACTAATTTAGCTTTTATTTCTCAGTATAATCAAGGAATTTATACGCTAACGAAGTAGAACTGATGACTTTGTTATCAGGACAATTAGTTTGAGACATTGATTATTGAAAATGTAGGAAGTATTAATCTCTGTTATACTGAAAATGGTAAGATTGACCAAGAGAATCTAACAATTAACCACTGGGTGTACCAGAGCAATATTATACGCAGCGCAGCAAGGACAAAATTGTTCTAAGTTTCTGTACAGACCCAGTTTCAGTATCGAATCCAGGGAGAGAGATTTGCCACTGAGGGTCAAAGATCTGACAAGTACACGAGAACGTTTCAGAATCGTACGACACTCAATTCCACCAAGAGGGAAGTACAAAGTTACATAGTTCCCAGTACGAAGTAAATTTTGCTTTTACGACTTGTTACTCTGAGTGATGATCTTACGTGGTAGCAGGTTTTCAATGGCATTGCCATTGATGGGGGCCATGAGGGCGAGGGCCATGAGACCTTGGATCAATACCAGTAGAAACCCATTGTATCAAGCAAGATATCTTAATACAAAAAAGGAGCTTCTAATTGACGATGAAAATCAAGCAAATGATATCATTGAGATCAAATCCGAGTCCAATGCCAATGAATCGGATACTTCAGCAGAAACCACTGGGGTGATTGATAAGGATCGCGAAGAAATATTATTGTTTTACAATCATATCTACCCGGTATCGGTTTCTAACAGTAGAATCAAGCAGTATCTTAGATGGTGGCACTCGCCACTTCAAGCCCGGTTATCAAATGAGCAATTGAAGCAGATTGTTGAAAAGATTTCCTCTCCACTTCCCGAAGGGGCCAAAGCAAAGGAGTTTATTCCATTGAAACGAGATTGTGGTGCATTTGTCAAATTTACCATTCCAAGGTCATTATCGTCTGAACAGTTTGTAGGAGCTATTCAAGAAAATGTTCTGAATTGGGTAGATGAAGAACACGCCGTTTGGTATAAGAAGATTAAGAATCTTGTTTCGAACAATTACCCTTCAGTTTACCCTGTTAAGGGTACTCCATGGATTGAGGACTTGAGAAGATTTCCGTCTACCACATTGAAAGTCATGTTTGAAGGGAACCCACTTACAGAAGAAGAGCTTTATTTGTTATTCAGAAGATATGGGTTGATTGTGGATATTATTCCCGAGGACAAGTTTGCTACTGTTGTGTATCGTCGTGTTAGATCTGCTGTCAGTGCCAAAAATTGTATTACAGGAATTACATTAAACAAAGGAAAGACTGTGCTTCATATCCAGTATGTCAAAATTAAACGAGTCAATTATATTACTGACTTTATTTCTGCCCATCAAAGAATTACCATTCCCATCATTATCGCCTTATTAGCCGGGACTGCAGTTTTGATCTTTGATCCTATTAGGGAGTGGTTTATTGAAGAGAAAATTACCAAGAAGTATTCGCTTGAAAATCAGAAATTTGGCCGTATCCGGAAATTATTACTGTTCCCTTTTGACACCATTAAGGAATGGTATTGGAAGAGTTATGACTACTTTGATGACTACGTTCACAGTAAGGAAGAAATTCAAACTGAAGGAGAAGCAGCAAAAGTTATTGATTCCAACCTGATTTGGGTAGATAGGTACGAAAAGGCAAAACAATTAAAATTGTGGATATTTGAGAACGTCGGCACATTTATTATAGTCAAAGGACCTAAAGGGAGTGGTAAAAATGACTTTGTTTTAGAAAATTGTTTGCAGAAAGATGAAAAATTGAAGTCAAAGATTCTTTACATTGACTGTGACAAAATAGTTAAATCGAGATCTACCAACTCATTAATGAAAAATACAGCTTCCCAAATTGGATATTTCCCATTGTTTACTTGGACAAATTCGGTATCTCAGTTTGTTGATTTAGGTGTTCAAAGTATTACAGGTCAAAAATCTGGTTTGAGTGAATCCAAAGAAACCCAGTTTAAGAACATATTCGCGTTGGCTACTCAAGCAATTAGGTCCATCACTCAATCAGAGTATAAGAGGTATGAAACTATAATTTTGAAAAAGAACCACAAATTGGTAAATAAAGAGGAAGCAGTGGAACTTTTGAAATATGATGGTTTCTTACAACAACATCCTGAAACGAAACCAATTGTTGTTATTGACAAGTTCGGTCATAACATTCAGGACGAGCATGACTTTGTTCATCCAGTAATTGCTGAATGGGCATCAGGATTGATCCAAATCAATATTGCCCATGTTATTTTCATTACTAGTGATGTAGGTAGTATGCTGATTTTGAATGAAGCATTGCCGAACCAAGTGTTCAAACTGATTGTTCTATCCGACGCAAGTTTTGCGACATCAAAGAAATACTTACAAAATCAATTGAAAGTTGATGATGCCAGTTCGTTTGCCGCTTGTGTGGAACCATTAGGTGGTAGAATGCTAGACTTACAAGCATTTATCAGACGTGTGAAATCTGGTGAAGAGCCTCAAGTGGCATTACAAGAATTAGTGAACCAAGCTGCTGAACAAATTACCACGTTTTTCATAAACAAAGAAGGAAAGGAATGGGATCCATGTCAAGTGTGGGTAATAATGAAACTATTGACCGAGCAAGGCAGCATTGATTTCCAACTGTTACTCAAAAATCCATTGTTTTCTAGTAGTTACGACACTTTAGGTATACTTACAACTTTGGAGAAACATGATTTGATATCGTTGACTTATAATAAGGGTGTGTTGGACAAAATCAAAACAGGTAGACCCTTATACCAGTCTGCGTTCAAGAATTTAATTGAAGACAAACGTGTTTTCAGAATTTACGAACAAAATTATATTAAAAAGTTAATTTCAATGGAGAATGCAAAAATCAAGAAATTGGAAGAGGAGATTCAAAGTATATATAAAGCTAACTTGAAAAATCGAGTTGCGTACTTGAGTGACAAGGTTGATTCTTCTAACAAGAAAATAATGGATTATGAAAAGCAGGTTAAATCACTCAACGAAGCAGATCAATCCGAAGGTAAATTCTTAGGTTTGAAATTAACTTAATCTTACGTGTATTATACAAGTTAATGATGATGCAATTTTAGTATCTGCCTCCCTATATATAAAATCATAAACAAATACCATGTGTTTTGACAGATTAACTCAACAAACTGTTACTTGAAATTTCGTAGGTCATCCTCATACGAATAACTTTCATATCCTTCTGTGAATACTGCAAATCTCTATTACATGCTAGCAATCTCGCGTTCGTACAAGTGAATACTCCACAGTCAAATCCATTTGTCTGTTGCGGAGAGTTTCCATTAGATATCAACTCGTAATCGGGTATATCAACTGATAGTCTTTTAGCCTCGTGCTTCATATAATCTTCGAGAATTTCCAAAACTTTTCTATTCCCTGACGAAGTTAATGAATCGTAGTACGTAATTGAATTTCGAGTATTATCAATTAATGCTAATGCCCAATGTGTGTTTAAGATATGTATCGGAACTATAATCAAATTTTTCTCGAACAAATTCAATTTTCGCCTTTTTGCCCATCTTGCAACCCCTTGATAACCTTTTGATTGTAGAGTAGAATAAAAATGGGTAGTCCAACCGTATACTTTGGGATTATCAGCCATAATTAGGTTGATGTAAAAATCAATGACATTATCATTGAGCCATTGTCCATATGATAAAGTTTGTAAGTCAGATACCAGGATGTCAATTTGGAAATTTGATACGATTACTTTATTAGTTCTAGAGTTCCAAATGGCTTTTACTTTTTGAATTTGATTATCGGACAAAGGTGAAATTGCTGAAACCCTTTGTTTGGTTCTATCCTTCTCAACAGTTCCAACGTAGTCCTTATGCTTGTTCAAG
>ERZ778017.1672-NODE-1672-length-20723-cov-6.805351_pt1 | contig 20723 bp, 11 predicted proteins | sample MGYA00375747_ERZ778017 | MGnify/ENA primary metagenome ERZ778017 (study PRJEB29350, sample SAMN05509838) | bioreactor metagenome | biome: bioreactor; material: wastewater | place: South Africa: University of Cape Town | collected 2014-03-17 ...
AACATTAATCATAGAAACAGGTAAGCGCTCCTTTACATCATGTTTTTTCACAAATCTATTATTAAGCTACCGCTAGGTCAAGGCAGATATACATGCTAAAAATGATAAAAATGTGTGTTAGGTATATTAAAGCTTGCAAAGGATGTACTAATTTATACTTCTTTTGACACAATATAAGTGCTATATATACTTTTCCTAAACAATTCTAAATACAATAAAAAGAAAAAGATTCACACCTATCTTCTTTTAACTTACCAGTGTGTATAGCTTACTAAAGATTAATGCTATTGTGTTAAAACAACCAGCTTGGCCTATAAAATCTGCTAGGTGAAGCTGTTATATTATTATTATCAGCCGGATATTTTTCAATCTTTTTTAATTAGAGCTAATTTAGTGATGCGAAATTGTTACTTGTATCTCAAATACAGAAGTTTAAAAAATTAATGTATGGTTGTGAAATAAAAAAACAACTCATAGATTGCAGCATCTTCTAACATATTCAAATAGTATCTTATGTTTAAACTATTCTCTACTTTCCTCTTTGCAAGCCTTTTACTACTTGCTGGCTGCAAGACTGAACTAACTAACGAAAATATTGCTGAATCTTATACAGATAAAAATAAAACAACAGAGCAAAAAGCTAACGTCCAGCCAAATGACGAGCAATCAATAGCCATCGGTGGAAACCAAGTACAAGGGTTAACAGATGGGGCCTCATCTACACTTTCTATTAACAATCTACCTGATGAAGTGATGTTACAGGTCTTTAGTGAGCTATCCGTTAAAGATATTGCTCATGCAAGCGTGGTCTGTAAACACTGGCAAGCGCTAACTGAAGATCCTGTTTTATGGAGAGCAGTACGCTTACGTATTCAGGGAGACTACTTAGAAAGTGAAGCTACAAAACAACAGGCTATAAAACATATTTTACGAGTATACATTAATAGCCTTTCTGATGTTTTCTCTATTCAGAATTTAGTGCATAAGTATAAGCTTAATGAGCAGCATCCCTTTAAAATATACCAAAGTTTATTAAATAGGATTTCTGGCCAAAGGCCAGAAATGATAGATAATTATGCGGCACAAGGCAATCAAGAAGCTATTCAGCGAAAACTAGAGGGGCTTGCTAAGGGGTACTATGGCTATAAGAAGAATCCAGAAGCTGCTGTTGCTTTCATTGATTCTTTGACTGAGCAGGGTAACGAAAAAGCTATTGAGCGGAAAATAAAAGGGCTCGTTAAGGGTAGATATGGCAATGAAAAGAATCCGGAAGCTGCTGTTGTCTTAAATGATTCTTTAGCTGAACAAGGTAATGAGGAAGCTATTGAGCGAAAAATAAAAGGACTTGCTAAGGGTAGATATGGCTATGAAAAGGATCTAAAAGCTGCTGCTATCTTCAATGATTTTTTGGTTAAACAAGGCAATAAAAAAGCTATTCAGCGGAAAATAAATGGTCTTGTTCAGGTGTACTATGGCTATGAGTATAATCCCAAGGCTGCTGTTGTCTTAAATGATTCTTTAGCTGAACAAGGTAGTGAGAAAGCTATTCGGAGAAAAATAGATGGTCTTACTTTTGGTAAATATGGCTATGAGTATAATCCCAAGGCTGCTGTTGACTTGAATGATTCTTTAGCTGAACAAGGTAGTGAGAAAGCTATTCGGCGAAAAATAGATGGTCTTGCTAATGGGCACTATGGCTATGAGTATAATCCCAAGGCTGCTGTTGACTTGAATAATTCTTTGATTGAACACGGCAATGAGAAAGCTATTAAAAGAAAAATAAATGGGCTTACTTTTGGTGAATATGGCTATGATGAGAACCCTGCAGCTACTGTTATCTTAAACGACTTTTTAGTTGAACAAGGCAATGAAAGAGCTATTAAGCGAAAACTAGAAGGACTTGCTAAGGGGTACTATGGCTATGGAAAGAATCCAGAAGCTACTGTTGCCTTCAATGATTCTTTAGCTGAACAAGGTAATGAGATAGTTATTCAGCGAAAAATAGAGGGCCTCGCTAGTGGTAAATCTAGTAGTAAATATGGTTATGAGCAAGACCTTATTCAACTGCATAGTTGGATAGAAAACGCAGCAAGGAAAGGAACACGCTGGGCCTGTTACTTAAAAGCACAAGGGCTTAAGTATGGTATTTTAGGCTTTGCCCAAGTTCATCACGCAACTATACAGTATATCCTACAAAACCATATACCTTATTAATCCTTATTAGGATAGGAATTATCCATATTAAACAATAAACAATGTAAGCTGCCTAACCTTACTTAGTAACATATGGAACTAAGATGCTGTCAAGCATCAAACAACTGATAAAGTATTGATACTTTAATCCTCATTGCTATTTTGGACTGCTTTTTGTAGGTACGCTTAGTTCTTCTCATAAGAGATCAAGCTCTGCTTGACGCACTATTTCTACAAGTATTTCCGATAGGCCCACACAAATTAATGCAAATTTTTTACAGATTAGTTAAATCTATAAATCTATTATCTTGTACTATGGCATATCATGCTTATTATATCTTAAGAATACCTAGACAGACTAAGTTGCCTGTAAGTTTCAAAAATTACTAATTTTATGCTTTCTTTTCATGATGTGAAAGTAAAAAGTTAAGTATATTACATTTTGATGCTTAATTATTGGATGTAAAAGACCTTTCCATTTCATTCACAAGCTATATTTCAAATTACGCAAACCAATAGGATATGCCAGATCAACCCATTTTAGTTATAGCAGGAACCAATCGTTTCAACTCATTAACTTCAGCTTTAGCCCACTATTACGCTGATATGTTAAAAAAGAAATCTGCTTCAGCACATGTGCTAGAACTTGCCAGCTTACCTACCGATTTCATGTATAGTGCCTTATATGAAAATATTGGTAAAAATGATGCGTTTAACCAAGCTAAATTGCAAATGGAACAAGCACAAAAATACGTATTTATTGTACCTGACTATAATGCATCATTTCCAGGTATTTTAAAGTCCTTCATTGACGGGTTAGAGGTTCCTAAAACTTTTGCAGGAAAGAAATGTGCGCTCGTAGGGATTTCAAAAGGATATAGAGGTGGCAGCTTTGCACTCAGCCATCTTACCGATATATTTCATTACCTTAGAATGCATGTATATCCCCTTAATTTAACCCTTTCAAGAATAAGTGATAGCAAATTAGAAACCATTTTAGCTAACCCTAACTATGCTCAGCTATTAGAAGAACAAGCAGAAGGTATTATCAATTTTTAAATATATTCTTGTTTATTTATATATAGTACTCTTGCTGGCATTGTTAAGCTTGGATAGGTAAAGAATTAAAACTGAGCTATATTAACTTGAAATTAATATTTTGCTACAATAAAAGTATCCTAATTTAACAATGCCATTTTGCTCCATTAACAATGCAGTAACTAAAAAGAACGATAACCAACTATTTATATCTTTATAAATAATTTTGTGAGTTGTGTCTAACGTTAAACACAAGAATTTATTTTAAAAGTATATTACAAACAACCTATTATAACGTCAATAACTAATTATATTGGAAAATCAAGATAATCCGCTTATCATATTATTTATCTTAAACAAGTAGGGGGGGTATATAAACGAAATACATTAAACAACTCTCAATTTCCAATACACTTCTAAAAAAAATCAGGCAACTATATTGCTTATATCCACAATAAAGCTTATTATTTAAATATTGATCACTCCTATGTTCCAGGAGTTATAACTAATACATAAATTTTCAAAATAAGCTTTGTTAAATCTTATAAAATAAACATTAGTCTTAAAATGTTACACGCGCTAAGAATACATTCACTTAAATCAATAATAAAACTGACTAGTTTATATTGTGTACTGGCTGCAGCTTCTTGTCAGGAAAAATGTGAACCAAGAACCTTACATCATAAAGGAGCACATTTTAAATTAAAAGTACTTACTAAACATTTAGTCCGAGATGACAAAAAGATAGTGTTTAGAGTACAAAAAAATAAAGACAGCAATGCTATTTTACATGAAAATTTATTTTTACGATTAACTTGCAAAGAAGGACAAAGTGCTAAAATTGTGGATGTAAAAGAAGCAGCAATAAAAGTCGAAGAATTATCACCTGGGTTATTTGAATATAAGATACAGAAGCTAGACGAAGATATTAAAGATATAGAAATTCAAATAGATAAGGAAAAAGAACAAAGGGCCGTATTTGAACTTGAGTTAGTTTACAACCAAGAATATCAAGGCAAACCTAAGAAAGTAACTTGGGAATACAAAGATATTAGATTAGCTATCAAGGGACTTCCTAGCAAATTATATGATCATAAGAAAGAGCTTCCTTTCAAAATTAAAAGCAAAGGTAAAGACAAGCCAGATGAAGGTCAAATTGAACTCACATTTACAAGAAAAGATGGGCACAAAGCTTATATTAAAGGGCCAGAGGACTCACCCAATTTCAAATCTGACCATCAAGCAGGAATTTTTGAGCTATCTATACAACCAAAAGACTTTGAGGAGGTTAACAATACTTTAAGTATTGAAGTTGAACCAGGAGAGACTAAAGCTACATTTGATGTTCAGCTAGCTTATAAAGGCACCAAAATTGGAAAATCTAAGACAATTACCTGGGCAGCTAGAAAGGTTAACTACTCATTAAAAAATGTAACGCAGGATTTAAGGGGAAAGAATACGGAGGTAGAATTTTCTGTGATGCTTAAAGGGCATGAGCTAGAAGAGTTGGATGATAGCCTAGTTTTAAGAATAACAAAAACGCTTGATAGTAATGCGCGCATTATTGGTGCTACAGAAAAAGAAAGTGGAGAAGTAGATAAAAAAACCGGTAAGTTAAGAACATTTTTTGAGCTGCCTATAACCAAAGAAAAGCTAAAAGAACATTTAGAAGCAAAAGGCCAAGAACCTATCAAAGGCTTAACGATAGATGTAGACAAAGGAGATACACATGCACAATTTAAGCTACAACTAGTCTACAATAATATGAATGTAGGAAAGCATAAACTGGTAACCTGGCGAGCTGCAGATATTAGATTAGAACTTACAGATATAAGTAAAAAATTGATAGGTGAAGGAGAAGGACAGATTATTAAATTTAGCATAGATGACAAAGGAAAAGATAGGCCAGAAGAAAACAAAACAATCCTTAGAATACAAAGGCTTGTAAATACAAATGCTAAAATAGAACTGGCTCCTGTTAAGGCAACATCTGATACTGATGCTGAGGTGACATCTAATACTACTGCTGAGGCGGCATCTGATACTACTACCATCAAGTCTCTTGAAGTAGGCCCTGGTATTTTTGAGATACCACTTACTAATTATGAGATAGAATCTACCTTTATCGATAAACTACGTATAAGTACTATAAAAGGTGATAAAGAGGCTCAATTTAACCTACAGCTTTTCTATGATGGTATGGAGATAGGTAAACTAAAAACCATAACTTGGAAAGCTAAAGATGTTAGATTAGAATTAGCTGGCCTACCTAAAAACAAAAAAATAATTGGGCAAGAGAATACTGATATAACCTTTAAAGTAAAAAGCAAAGGTAAGGATCATCCAGAAGTAGATAAGCCATTGAGACTTAGAGCTACAAGGATAGAAGGTTATGATGCTAAAATAGAGGGTGAAGTTCAAGGAAAAAAGATTGAATCAAAAGGGCATGGTGTATTTGAATTAGAGTTAGATTCTATCAATATAGGCAATACTTTAACAGGGTTAAAAATAAAGCTTAGAGACGGAGAAATTAAAGCTAAATTTGAATTGCAACTTGTCTACGACGGAATGAAGATAGGTCAATCTCAAACTCTAACTTGGGAAGCTGAGCATGTTCAGCTTGATATTCAAAACTTAACAGAAAAGTTAAGAGGGGATACAAGAGATATCAAATTTACAGTAAAAAATAACGGCAAAAATGAGCCAGAAAAAAAGGAAGTTACCGTTCGTTTAACAAGAAAAAAGGGGTACGATTCTAAAATAGAGTATATAGGTGGTGAGGAAAATAAATTTTCAGATAAAGGAGATGGCCTATATGAGCTTAAAATAAATGTTGACCATTTAAACAGAGAAATTGCAGCCTTACGTATAGCCCCACGTATTGGAGAAACTAAGGCTGAATTTAAATTACAACTCGTTTATGATGGTATTGATATAAGTGATGCTAAAACTTTAATTTGGGTAGAAAAAGATATACAGTTACAACTAACTAACGTGCATAACCACCTAGGTGGAGAAGACAATAAAATAAAATTTACCATCGTTAATAAAGGACAAGATAACCCGGAGACTGATAAGTTACGTATAAAATTTATAAGGACTAAAGGACATCTGGCGTACATAGGTAGAATATCTACTGGAGAAAATATGGACCCAGCCCTGAAGCCAGAGGATGCCAAACAAACAGGCGAGGGATTTTTTGAATTCTTACTAAATAGTGATGATTTAGGTAATGAGATTAAGGACTTTGTAGTACAGACCAGAGAAGGTGAGCGAAAAGCTCAGTTTACCATGCAGCTTGTATACGATACCGTAGAAATAGGCAAACCACAAACCATTACTTGGGTAGAAAAAGTAATAGGACTATATATAACTGAGCTTTCCACTTTATTACGTGGTCATGGGGAGAAAAATACCACTATATCATTTAAAATAGACAGGGATGCAAAACATAAACAAGAAAAAAATAGCCTAGTAGAAGGAAAGTTAGCGGTTAGGTTTACAAGAAAAGCCGGAAAATCTACTACTATTATTGAAGCTAAACCTAATGCAAACGTCACTGAAGGACCATCTCGTGAAAGGTCAGGCATATTTATATTCGACATTAGCACCACACAACAAGGTAATTTACTTGAATATTTTATGATAAAGCCTGCAGAGTATGAAAAAAAGGCTAGATTCAAAATAGAATTAACTTATGATGGTAAAAAAGTGGGGCACCCACAAGAGGTAACCTGGACACCAAAAGACATTAAGCTTAAGTTGGGTGTAGCAAAAAGCCAGATAGGTGGTGATATGAAGCGTGAATTTAAACCAACAGATAATATACTAGAATTTACTGTACATAATAAAGGAAAAGATTCACCGGAACAAGGAGAGTTGATAATACGAGTTAAAAAAATAAACGGAATGTATGTAGATATCACTCTTAAAAATCAACCAGGCATTGCTGCTAATAGATTTAAACCAAATTCACAAAAAGGCTACTTTGATTATGAAATAGATATTAAAAAACTAGGTGTAGCTATTACTGATTTAATGGTACCAGTACCAACTATACCAATTGGAGAAGATAATGCTAAATTTGAGCTTGAGCTTATATACAATGGCATTTCAATAGGCAATAAGAAAACCGTGACTTGGAAAAATATACCATTAGCACAAGGAAAGAAAGAAACAGAGAGAAAAGAAAAAGAAGAGAGAGAAAACCAGAGAAGAGAAAAACAGAGAAAAGAAAAAGAAGAGAGAGAAAACCAGAGAAGAGAAAAACAGAGAAAAGAAAAAGAAGAGAGAGAAAGAAATAAAGTAGAAGAAGAAAAGAGTGAGAAGAAGGGAAATTAACGTATGAAAAGTTGGGCTTATAAGTAAGATAAAGTTATCGCAATAGATTAGTGTTATACCTATTAGCAAGTATGGGGCCGAGTATCAACAATATATATATATTATTTATTACTTAGGTTCCATACTTATAAGATTAAAATTCCTACTAGTAATATAAATTTAGGGAATTGGAGTGGGTTATGATATTATTGATACATTTGTATAGACTACTATATCAGCAAAAGTTTATAATTATCTTTTAAATTATAGAAGGACGCTAATATCCATATAACTTTATACAATTAAAATGGGCCCTAAATACATAATTAATATTCATAACTTGATGTTAAAATAGTTATTTAATTCACTTTAAAGTATCTATTTTAGCTACGAATAAAAATATAAATAAGAAGTGACTTTAGGTATGCCTAATAGTTAAACTAGTGCCACCCTATAATCTTTAAAGGATATATATATAGAAGTAATGAAGAAAAGCTATTCTTTTAATAAAAGACATTGTAGTAGGTCTCAAATAAAGAAATATATACTAGGGTTACTGATTCTCTTTTGCATACCTAATATGATGTATGCAAAATCTACTTCCAAGCTAAGGAAGCTTATTAACCCCATACATTTTAATTTTTCCATAGGATATGGAAAAACTTATTATCATAATCAAACTGTGGGAATAGCTGTTATAAAAAAGGACGGCAATCATTATCTCTATATTCCTTCCGAAACAAAGGTAGGATATTTAATCAGGTGGTTTAGGAAATCATATGTCCGCACATTACTATATGAGAGCGACCAAATATTGAATAACTTAGCGAATGATGGTAATACTAATCATTCTGTAAGCTTTAAAGGTAAAGGCAATACTTTTCCCATAACCCTTAGTGGCCATGTAGATATCTTTAAAAAATTTAGAGTTGAGTTAGGAAGTAGCATTTATATACATTTCATTAAAACATTACAACCCGAAGAAAAATATCGAGAAGACTTAGGTGACTATGTCGATCCAATAGGAATGCACTATGTGCTAAAAGCTTACTTAATGCCGAGTTTTAAGCTACTAGAAAACAATGCTTATACACTGCTACTTAACACACAAGTAAGCTTAAACTTTACTTATGGAAATATTATAAAAGATGCTACAGCAGCTCACAACTGGATTGTGCCTGTTCCTGTAGGAATAGGATTAACGCTGGAGAAACATATTTCAGAATATTTTAGCATATTTGGTAGACTCACGTATGAGCATAGCAATACTATAGATAAGATTCTACCTAGTAATTCTACTAAGGTAGTAAGCCTAAATCAACAAAGTGTATTTTTTCAGGTAGGTTTCACTATTAACTGTCCTGAAATACCTAGGTGTCCTTTACCTGGCTGCGACATAAATGTGAAACACAAACACTCAAACAAAGCTTATCGTGGAGTTTCTATGTTTACAGGAAAAAATTATTTAGGATACAGATTATATAACAAATAGTACAGTTATAATACTATATTCTATATAAAAAATTAGCTTAAATGTTATTTTTTCTTGTTAAGAAAAACATTTTGGCTATATTAGCAATTAGAGTAATATTTTAAATAGTTTAAAAACTGAGAATATGAATCAATTTGAGAGCCTATTGAAGCATGTTAAAGGCTTAGAAGACGATTTTGCAAAATTCTATGATAAGGGTAACAAAACAGCTGGAACTCGTATCAGAAAAGGTATGCAAGATCTAAAAGAAATGGCACAACGTATCAGACTTGATGTACAAAACAGAAAGAATGACGGTGCGTAGTTTATAAGTTAAGCATTTGCATAACATGTTATAAAAAGGGTTCTTGAAGAACCCTTTTTTTGTTATATATATAACACATCAACTATAAAGCATCATATCTTTATTAGCCTCTAATTTAATAGTAGCTTAATTGAATTAAATATGAAATATCAAGCCTTAACATTGTAAGGAAAATTATATTTCTCTGCAACAAAAAGATAAGCTATAGCTTTATAAAGACTCTATAATAGTAAATAATTAAACTACCTATACTATAACCAAAATAAGCATAATCTTTAATTTTCAGTATTATGGTTAGTTGATTAGTTGAGAAGAAAGTAACCTAAAAGAGAGCACTACAGTTAAATTGATGAAATAACAAAATCAGCAATAGCTTTATAAAATTGGCTATCTGTAATAGCTAACTCTTTTAAGAGAGAGTAGGCAGCAGATACAGATTCTAATACTAATTTATCAACATAATAAGGAATGTGAGTTTTACCTTGAGGGGTAAGCAAGTAATTTGTGTTGCCTGTCTGTTTATAGGCATGTTCATGATATGGAATACATTTTACATCTATTCGATACTTAGTGGCAATTCCTTTAATAGAAGGTATATTAGCATAATAAAGTAAACTACCTGCTTTAGGTATTATATCCGATAAATTACTTAGTGAACTAATATATTTCTCTAAAAGTATATCAGTTTTACAGTAATCCATATCTATACCAGTTATAAGCACAATATGCGGCTCATAAACCAAGCATTCTATACGTTGGTCAACAGAAGAAATAGCATGTGTATCTGCTTTTAAGAATATAACTGGTGCATCACTTAACTTAACAGAAGTATCTAGTTGAAGAATATTGGCTATGTAATCAAACGAACGTCCACAGTATTTCATAACATGTATAGCCATAGCAAGAACCATATCTGTTATTTTTGTATCTCCTACAACGACAATACGTTGTTTATCTTTTGCAAATTGTTGGTAAATATATTCGGCGTATGAATAAATAGGAAGTCCTAATTCTTGTGCAGCTTTCAATTCAACATTATCAGTATCTATTTCTCTACCAATAATAACACATGCTATTAAACTATTAATATTATCTTTAGAAAAGTTATATTGGTTGGGTATAATATCCTGGTAAGCAAGCCGACTTGACAGATCTTCTCTAAGATTTGTTGCACTACTACCTGTTACTACATACCCTTGCTCACGTAATACCAGAGCCAAATCTGCCATAACAGCTTCGCCTATTCCTATAAAGTGAATGCTCTTATGCATAATTAAAAAATTCTCCTATTAAGTTAAGTATTTCCTATAATAAAAAGAGTATGATATGTACATAGATATACCCAGCTATTATACAAACAAGTATAATTTTACTATGTTCCTTAACAAATCTCTGTACAGGCAGACAGCCAACGAAACTACTACCCTTTTATGCTTTACAAAGAAGTATATGCAATCAACAATAAGCTTGCTACGAAGACAATTACTGAGTGAATTGATTAATTTTTATCAATTGTTAAATTAAAATACTCTTGTTATAAAAAGTAGCAATTTTAATTTAACACAGCTTAGTTCTAGCTCTTTGCCTATCTTAAGACTAACAACACGCAACTTTTAATACCTAAGCTTATTATTCTACAAAAGTTAACCTGCCTTTTTATACTTTGAATACGAATTTTATCTCTTGTACTTTTGTTAATTGTATAGAATGGAGCACGATTCTTTCTTGACAGCCATTCTGTAGCATGTATAATACAATAAATACTTAACAAGTAATATGCTTTCTATATACTTCAAAGAGCCAAGGCTTTAATTGGGCCCTGGCTCATTAAATGTATTTATTAATAACCTAACCTATATTCTTATATAATTTTATACATCAATAGGCTACTCAGTTATAATTCTAGTATTCTATTTCTATATATTATCAGTAGCTGCCTGTTTTTCTCTTGAAGCAACTAAGTTTTCATAATCCTCCCTTAATCCTACAAGCATTTTACTATAACGAGGTAACCCAGTACCCGTAGGAATTAAATGCCCTACAATAACATTTTCTTTTAATCCCTGTAAACGATCTCTTTTTCCTCTTATAGCAGCTTCACTTAACACCCTAGTTGTATCTTGGAATGATGCAGCAGAGATAAAGCTTTTTGTGTCTAAAGAGGCTTGTGTAATACCTTGTAATTTTAGACGTGCAATAGCTGGCTGTGCGTCTCTGGCTTGTACAAGTGGCAACTTATCTCTTTTTAGATTACTGTTTTCTTCATGCAGACCCCTAGCAGTAATAATTTGTCCAACTCTTAATACACTAGAACCTCCAGCATCAAGTACTACTTTTTTATCTAACAGTTGATCGTTTCCTTCTCTAAATGTAAACTTAGAAACGGTTTGTCCAGGCAAGAATGTGGTGTCTCCTGATTCAATAACTTCTAGCTTGCTAAGCATCTGCCTGATAATAACTTCTATATGTTTATCATTAATCTTAACTCCTTGCAAGCGATATACAGCCTGTAGCTCTTTAGCAATATATTCTTGTACTGCTATAGGCCCTTTAATGTTTAGAATGCTACTAGGCGAAGTATTACCATCAGAGATAGGGTAGCCTGCTTTGATGTAGTCATTATCTTGCACCAATATGTGCTTAGAAAGCGGTACTAAATACTTCCTTCTTATACCATCTTTAGATTCAACAAAAATTTCACGGCTACCTCTTTTTATAGGACCATATGTAACAAAACCATCAATTTCACTTACAATAGATGGGTTAGATGGGTCTCTAGCCTCAAATAATTCTGTAACCCTAGGTAGACCTCCTGTAATATCTTTAGACAAGCTAACAACCCTAGGTATTTTTACAAGTGGATGTCCTGCCTTAATTTTTGCACCATCCTCTACTATCAAGCGTGCTTTTACAGGTATGTTATAGTTGATAGCTTCTCCTGAAGCTCCTTTTACAGTTATACTAGGATTCTTAGTTTTATCTTTAGATTCAATAATTACCTTTTCTTTATAGCCTGTTTGCTCATCATATTCTTCCTTATAAGTAATACCTTCCTCTATAGAGTGGAACTCAATTTCTCCATCAATACTTGTTAAAATAACAGCATTATATGGATCCCAATAGCATATCTCTTGTCCTTTTTCTATTAACTCACCTTGTTTAACACGTAGATAGGCACCATAAGGCACGTGTTTATGCATGAGTATTCTATTATCTTGAGGATTTAACAGTCGTACTTCACAAGATCTACTAATAATTACATCTATTTGTTCACCTTGTGGATTAGTAGTTTTTATAGTGTTAAAATCTTCAAACTGTAGAACTCCCTTATCTGTGGCTTGTATATTAGATTCAACAGCTATACTAGCTGCAGCACCTCCTACGTGGAATGTTCTTAAAGTTAACTGTGTACCAGGCTCACCGATAGATTGTGCAGCAATAACGCCAACAGCCTCTCCTATCTGAACTAGTTTGCCAGTAGCTAAGTTTCTACCATAACATTTAGTACAAATACCTCTTCTAGTCTCACAAGTCAATACAGATCTTACTTCTACGCTTTCAATACCTACTGATTCAATATGAGTAGCTATTTCTTCGGTAATTTCTTCGCCTGCATTAACTAATAGATTATTAGTAACAGGATCATAAATATCATTTAAGCTAATTCTGCCTAATATACGCTCAGAAATAGATTCTGCTACTTCATCTTTATTAATTGAAGTGTTAATAGTTACCCCACGCAATGTACCACAATCTTCTTCTGTTGTAATTACATCTTGTGCTACATCTACCAGCCTTCTAGTAAGATAACCGGCATCTGCTGTTTTAAGTGCTGTATCTGCAAGTCCTTTTCTAGCACCGTGAGTGGAAATAAAGTACTCAAGTACATCCAAGCCCTCTTTAAAGTTAGAAAGAATTGGATTTTCGATAATTTCACCTACAGAACCTTGTAGCTGCTTTTGAGGTTTTCCCATCAATCCACGCATACCACCTAACTGACGAACCTGCTCTCTAGATCCCCTAGCTCCTGAGTTCATCATCATAAAGATAGAGTTAAAGCCTTGTCTATCTTCTTCTAATTCTTGCATCAAGAATACGGTCACCTGCGTATTAACACGTGTCCAGATATCAATAATTTGGTTATAACGCTCATTATCCGTAATAAGTCCCATCAAGTAATTTTCCTGTACAGCATTTACTTCTTTCTGAGCCTGTTCAATAAGTTCAAATTTTATAGTAGGAACTTTGATATCATCTAAAGCAAAACTTACTCCTGCCTTATAAGCATTACGGAAACCTAAAGCTTTTACATCATCTAAGAATTGCGTAGCTCGTGAAGTACCTACTAACCTATAAACTTGGCTGGTAATATGTTGTAACTTCTTGCTGGTGAGCAATTCATTAATAAATCCTAGTTCCTCTGGCACATATTGATTGAAAACTACCCTTCCTGCAATGGTATCAACTATACGCTCAACTGTCTCTCCTTTTTCATCTTTGTCTTTGATTTTTACCTTAACCAAAGCATGAATAGAAACTTGGCCAGTATCAATACCAATAATGATTTCCTGTGCAGAGAAGAAGGTCATGCCCTCTCCTTTTACTGGATGTTCTGGAGTACTTTTTCTACCTTTTGTTAGATAGTATAATCCCAATATCATATCCTTGGTTGGTACAGCTAGTGGTGTACCATTAGCTGAGTTAAGGATATTGTGAGAAGCTAACATGAGTAATGAGGCCTCTGCAATAGCTTCATGGCTTAAAGGAACGTGTACTGCCATTTGGTCTCCATCAAAGTCTGCGTTAAAAGCCGCACAAACTAAAGGATGAAGCTGGATAGCCTTACCTTCGATTAACTTAGGTTGGAAAGCCTGTATACTGAGCCTGTGTAGTGTTGGAGCACGGTTCAGTAGTACCGGATGCCCTTTTAATACATTCTCTAAGATATCCCAAACAACTGGGGTCTTTTTTTCAACTAGCTTTTTAGCTGATTTAACCGTTTTAACAATGCCTCTTTCAATGAGTCTTCTAATAATAAAAGGTTTGAATAGCTCGGCAGCCATATCTTTAGGCAAGCCACATTCGTGTAGTTTTAATTCTGGGCCTACAACAATTACAGACCTACCTGAATAGTCTACACGTTTTCCTAACAAGTTCTGACGGAAACGTCCTTGCTTTCCTTTTAAGATATCACTAAATGATTTTAGTACTCTTGATCCTTCAGCAACAACAGTATTGACTTTTCTAGAATTATCGAACAAGGAATCTACAGCTTCTTGTAGCATCCTCTTTTCGTTTCTTAAGATAACTTCAGGAGCTTTAATATCAATAAGCCTTTTAAGCCTATTGTTTCTAATAATAACTCTTCTGTATAAGTCATTCAAATCAGAAGTAGCAAATTTACCTCCATCTAGCGGAACAAGTGGCCTTAATTCCGGTGGGATAACAGGAATAATACGCATCACCATCCATTCTGGGCGATTTGCTATTCTTGTCTTAGCATCTCTAAATGCTTCTACTATTTTCAGTCTCTTTAAAGCTTCTATTCTACGCTGCTGAGAGGTATCGGTATGTGCTTGCTCGCGTAGTTCAGAGGACAAAGTATTGAGATCTATACGAGATAGCATAAATTCCAATGCTTCGGCTCCCATTTTAGCAATAAATTTCTTAGGATCGCTATCATCTAAAAGCTGATTCTCGCGTGGTAACGAATCTAGAATATCTAAGTATTCTTCTTCAGTTAAGAAATCCATGTAGCTAAGTCCCTCTTCTGCCTTGATGCCGGGCTGTACTACTACATATCTTTCGTAGTAAATGATTTGGTCAAGTTTTTTTGTAGGAAACCCCAGTAAGTTACCAATTTTACTTGGCAAAGATCTAAAATACCATGTATGGGCTACGGGTATAACTAGCTCGATATGGCCTGTTCTTTCTCTTCTAACCTTTTTCTCAGTTACTTCAACTCCACAACGATCGCATATAATACCTTTATACCTAATTCTTTTATATTTTCCACAATGGCATTCCCAATCCTTTACAGGGCCAAATATTCTTTCGCAGAATAGACCTTTCATTTCAGGTTTATAAGTCCTGTAATTAATGGTCTCTGGCTGAGTAACTTCTCCACGAGATCTCTCTAAGATTGATTCTGGAGAAGCAAGACTAATAATAATTTCTGAGAAATCAGATTTAACTCTTGTGTCTTTTCTTGCTAGCATATGTATTTGTCTAGAAGTCTATTGGTTAATGGTTATGTAAGGATGGTATCCTTAGCTTATTTAAGTGTAATCTCCAACCCTAATCCTCTCAGTTCATGAATCAGTACGTTAAAGGATTCTGGTATTCCCGGTTTAGGGAAGCTGGTACCTTTTACGATAGCCTCATAAGCTTTTGAACGTCCTACTACATCATCCGATTTTATAGTTAACATTTCTTGCAAGATGTGTGCTGCACCAAAAGCTTCTAGCGCCCACACCTCCATCTCTCCAAAACGTTGTCCTCCAAATTGCGATCTACCACCTAGTGGCTGTTGGGTAATTAAAGAGTATGGCCCAATAGAACGCGCATGCATTTTATCATCGACTAAGTGGTCTAGTTTTAGCATGTAAATAACGCCTACCGTAATTTGTTGATCGAATTTATCGCCAGTAAGACCATCATATAAATCAGCTTTTCCAAATGCTGGCAGATTAGCTTCTGCTAACTCTTTGCTCACATCTTCTATAGTAGCACCGTCAAAAATAGGGGTAGCATATTTCTTACCTAGCTTTTCTCCAGCCCACCCTAAAAGTGTTTCATAAATCTGCCCCAAGTTCATACGAGAAGGTAAACCAAGCGGACTCAATACAATATCTACAGGCGTTCCATCTTCTAAGAAAGGCATATCTTCCTCTCTTACTACTTTAGCAACAATACCCTTGTTACCATGTCTACCAGCCATCTTATCACCAGCTTGTAGTTTACGTTTATTGGCAACGTATACTTTTGCTAATTTAAGGATACCTGTAGGTAACTCGTCCCCTATTTCTAAAGCAAATTTCTCTCTTCTAAAATCCCCTATTAGCGCATTTCTTTTGGTATTATAATTAGCTACCAAGTTTTTAATTAGTTCATTTTTCTTTTTATTGTCTGTCCAGTTATCAAGGATAAGCTCACCTATTAAATTGGTTTCTTCAGGGATATTATAATAGCTTTCGTCTCTGTATAAGTTTTTGCTTGGGAATAAGTTCTTTTCAATTAACTCAGTAGTAAATGGCTTACCTTTTGCTATTAACTCATCACCAAATTGATGATAGACACCTTGCGACTTCTCGCCCTCTAATAGCTTGCCTAATTTACCTATCATAATTGCACGCAGACTTGTTAATTGTTTTGCATGCGATTTTTTTAGCAGTTCTAGTTCCTTTTTTGCTTTAGCACGAGAATTTTTATCGCTTTTAGGCTTTGAGAATAATCGTGTCTTAATAACTACACCTTGCATAGAAGGCGGAACTTTCAGAGAAGCATCCTTTACATCTCCAGCTTTATCTCCAAAGATAGCACGTAAAAGCTTTTCTTCAGGGCTAGGGTCAGCTTCTCCTTTAGGCGTTATTTTCCCAATTAATACATCCCCTTCTTTAATAGAAGTACCAACAGCCACGATTCCATTTTTGTCTAGATTAGTTAATGCTTCTTCGCTTAAATTAGGAATTTCAGCTGTTAATTCTTCTTCACCAAGCTTAGTGTCCCTTGCTTCCATAGTGAATTCTTCTATATGAATAGAAGTAAACACGTCGTCTCTAACTATTCTTTCTGAAATAACAATAGCATCCTCGTAGTTATAACCCTGCCAAGACATAAAAGCCACCTTTAAATTACGGCCTAAAGCTAACTCACCATTTTCTGTTGCATATCCTTCGCATAAGATTTGTCCTTGCTTTACACGATCACCTTTAGCTACGATAGGCCTTAGGTTAACACAAGTACCTTGGTTGGTACCTTTCATTTTAAGCAAAGGATAAGTTATAGAAGCTCTTTCAAAGGATACTAGCTTTTCGTCTTCAGTAAGATCATAATTAACTATAATTTTATTTGCATCTACATACTCAATTACACCATCCTTTTCAGCACGAACCAATCCTCTGAAATCATAGGCTATGTGCTGTTCTATACCTGTACCAACAATAGGTGCCTCGGGCTTGATGAGTGGCACGGATTGACGCTGCATGTTTGAACCCATGAGCGCACGGCTAGCATCATTATGTTCTAAGAATGGAATAAGTGAAGCAGATATGGATACAATTTGGTTAGGTGCTATATCCATATAAGCAATATCCTCTGGCTCTACGATCGGAAAATCCCCTGCATATCTTGTCTTTACCTTTCCTTCTATAAAATTTCCTTTTTCATTGATTCGAGAATTAGCCTGTGCAATTTTTACTCTATCTTCTTGCTCGGCAGTAAGGTATTGAGTATTCCCTTCTACATCTACTACACCATTCTGTACCTTTTTATAGGGAGTTACAATAAATCCCATTTCGTTAATTCTCGCGTGTACAGATAAAGAAGATATCAAACCAATATTAGGTCCTTCAGGAGTTTCAACAGGACACAGACGTCCGTAGTGCGTGTAATGGATATCCCTGATTTCAAAGCCTGCTCGTTCTCTAGAGAGTCCGCCAGGTCCTAGGGCTGATATCCTACGCTTATGGGTAACCTCTGATAAAGGGTTAACTTGGTCCATAAACTGAGACAATGGATTAGTACCAAAGAAAGTATTGATAACCGATGAAAGTGTCCTGGCATTTACTAGGTCACTAGGCTTGAACTCTTCATTATCTCTTACATTCATCCTTTCTCGGATGGTACGTGCCATTCTAGATAGCCCTAATTCAAATTGGCTATAAAGCTGTTCGCCTACAGTACGTAATCTCCTATTACTTAAGTGGTCTATGTCGTCTACTGTAGCTTTAGAATTAATAAGTCCAAGTAAATATTTAACAATATGTAGGATATCTTCTTTTGTAAGAACACTAACATCCATGGCTATATTAATACCTAGCTTAGTATTAATTTTATAACGTCCAACTTCACCTAAGCTATATCTTTTAGTGCTAAAGAACAGACTTTGTATAGCCTCACGTGCTGTTTGTTCATCAGGTGGCTCAGAGCTACGAAGTTGGCGGTAGATTTGCTCAACAGCCTCTCTCTCAGAGTTGGCATTATCTTTATGTAACGTATTATATATAATTTCGTAGTCGGCAATATTGATATCCTCTCTATACAATACGACAGAAGAAGTACCAGACTGCAATATAAGCTCTACAGCAGTTTCATCAAGAATGGAGTTTCTTTCTAAGACTACTTCATTACGATCTAGTGTAATAACTTCGCCTGTATCTTCATCTATAAAGTCTTCAGTCCAAGACCTAAGTACTCGTGCAGCTAACTTTCTACCAATATGTTGATTTAAGGTAGATTTAGTAACTTGTATTTCTTCAGATAATTCAAAAAGATCTAAAATTTCTTTATCAGTACCATAGCCAATAGCCCTTAAAAGGGTAGTTATGGGGAATTTTTTCTTACGGTCTATATAGGCATACATGATATTATTAATATCCGTAGCAAATTCTATCCAAGCACCTTTAAAGGGTATAATACGAGCAGAGTATAGCTTAGCACCGCTGATGTGTTTACTTTGAGCAAAAAATACGCCAGGAGATTTATGTATTTGAGAGACAACCACACGTTCTGCTCCATTGATTATAAAAGAGCCTTGTGGGGTCATATAAGGAATGTTCCCTAAGAAAACTTCTTGCTCTATAGTTTCAAACTCATCATCATCATTATCATTACGTAGTAGCCTTAATTTTGCTTTAAGAGGTACAGAATAAGTTACTCCCCTTTCCACACATTCTCTAGATTCATACTTAGGAGCATCAAGGTTATAGTCAATGAATTCTAGTACAAAATTTCCTCTGGAATCTTCTATGGGAAAATGTTCTCTAAATACTTTGTGTAGCCCTTCATCAATTCTTTTTTCAGGTGGCGTACCTAGTTGGAAAAAATCATTAAATGACTTAAGTTGTATTTCAAGGAAGTCCGGATATTCAGAAACATTTTGAGTGGCAGCGAAACTGATTCTTGGACTTTTCATTTTATTCTTTTCTATCAAGGCTATAGAGATTAAAATTGTGTATAACAGAATTGCTGTACTCCTTAGATGCGTATGTTTATTTACACATCGTAGGAGTACAGCGTGTTAATATATTGCTAGGTAATTTAAACCTAAAATCAATATTTTTGATAACTGCTATAAAAATCAATATAATTGTCTTCAATAGGCAGTAACTTATGTTAAATACTTATTTCAGCTCAACTTCAGCACCTGCTTCCTCTAATTTGCTTTTTAAGGACTCAGCCTCAGCTTTAGGGGCACCTTCTTTGATAGGTTTAGGGGCAGCATCAACAAGATCTTTAGCTTCCTTAAGACCTAATCCAGTTAAATCCTTAACTAATTTTACAACAGACAATTTAGAAGCACCTGCTGATTTTAATATTACATCAAAATGAGTTTTTTCCTCAGCAGCTTTACTATCACCACCTTGTGCGCCACCGCCTGCAACTACTACAGGTGCTGCTACCGCAGGTTCAATTCCATGTTCTTCTTTTAATATAGCTGCTAATTCGTTAACCTCTTTTACAGTTAAGTTAACAAGCTGTTCTGCAAATTTTTTTAGATCTGACATTTTCCTCAAAGTTTAGTTAAATAAATAATTAAAAATATAGCTTAGCTCTTATTCGTTCCTATCTCCTAATGTTTTGATAATTCCTGACAACTGATTTTTGCCACTTTGTAATGCTGACAATACATTTGCCATTGGAGATTGAAGTAATGTAATAATTTCTCCAATAAGTACTTGTTTGGATTTTAACTGGCTTAGAGCTTCTAAGTTTTCATCTCCAACAAATAATTCACCGTCTATATAGGCACCTTTAAGAATAGGCCTATCTAGATTTTTTTGTTTTCTAAACTCTTTGACGAGTTTAGCAGGTACGTTGGCAGTTTCATTAAAGAACAAGATGCCTGAAAATCCTTTTAATACTTCATCGCGCAATGATGCATAAACATCACTAGCCATATGAGGAACTTCATCTAGAGCTTTCAGTATTAATGTATTCTTAGCAACCTTATATGTTACGCCGGCTTGGGAACAATCTCTTCTAAATTGATTGGTCGCTTGTACAGAAAGTTTGGTAGAATCTACTATATAAAAGCAATCGTGGCTCTTAAAACTTTCGGCCAATTGTTGTATAATTTCGGTTTTTTCTTTACGGTTCATTTGTTTAGAATCCAAAGTTAGTACTTGTATCTACATCAACACCTTTACTCATGGT
>ERZ778017.1679-NODE-1679-length-20653-cov-4.850811_pt1 | contig 20653 bp, 10 predicted proteins | sample MGYA00375747_ERZ778017 | MGnify/ENA primary metagenome ERZ778017 (study PRJEB29350, sample SAMN05509838) | bioreactor metagenome | biome: bioreactor; material: wastewater | place: South Africa: University of Cape Town | collected 2014-03-17 ...
GTAGGTGTGGGTTGAAGTGTAGATGGAATGTATTTGTAGGACAATAATGGCGGACCGCGATGCCATCAAAGGCTACCACGATTTAACGAGAATCTACCGCGGCGCCAGTAATTTCTACCACGATGCTCCTAGCTTCTACCACGATGCCCGTAGCTTCTACCGCGATGCCCGTAGCTTCTACCGCGATATCGTGGTAAATGCCGGATTTTTCGCGAGCCCCAGCCGCACTTGTAGACTACAGAGTAATCCGTCTACAGATTCAACTGTCACCGAGTGAACGTCAAGTACCCTATTGTTATTGCCCCTTCCCGTTGCATTTTCTGTGTTTGTTTGTATTCTCTTGGTGGTAGCAGCTATTCATCATGGCGAACGGCGATTTGGTATACTGTATTCCGCCCTACTTGCTCTACACATGTATTGGGTCAAACTTGCAGTCGGAGCTATTGGAATTTAACCAGTCGTTGGGTCTTTTAAACGTCATCAGTTTGTCTTCACCCAACTACTACTATGCTATTTCACTGCCGACAGACCCTGAAAATCCTTCAGAAACTGGCCGTGCTCAAGATCCCACCTCCCCAGGAAAGGACCCCACAAAGTTGAATAAAGACCTTGACCAAACGTCACCAGCTAGCGTGCCTAAGTCTGGTGGTATTGCGTCAGCAGTTCCATCCAGCTTCAGTGACGATTTCTGGTTGAACGAAATCATCAGACACAAAGTGATATACAAATTGTCGGTATTGGGATTGTTAGGTGATAATCCCATGTCGAGCGAGAAGGCCGACCCCGAATACTTATTTGACATTTTGCATCAATTTAAAGACAAATTCGACTTGAAAGCGGCGGAAACTTCTGACGATTCTGCGGGAGAAATCGATTTTAGCCCGGTTCTTTTTCGAGATATGCCTTCGTCGTACCATGGTTATTTGTCGATGCCACTTAATCAGTTGTTATCGTTGACGAACTTTAAAGCAAATCACAAGTATAATTACCCTCCTAGTTTTATCACAGACGGCAAGAAGTTTTTTAATTACCTGCTTCCAATATCTTGGATCCCGTTAGTTCCCAATAAGTACTTGCCATTGTTGAATAATAACTTGTTGCTTGACATTGTTAATAACGACGGATATGCTTCGATCAACTTATCTACAAACTATAATGCCCCTAAATTTGACGAAAACATCATCAAACGTTCGTTCAACTTTATATGTGAAAAGCTGATTAGTCCGGCAACCGGGATTTTTTACTACGAACTCGAAATCAACCAGGAGGTGACTTCTGCTACTGATTTCAAACCAATAATCGTGGTGAACGACTCTTCTGTATCTTCAGATTCAACTTTGCACGTTTCTGCGGGTTTTACAAAGAGAAATATATCGTTTGAGTCGTCGTCGTTGCCCAGCAACTTCCAGTCATCGCCAGACCGAATAGATTTACAGAAAATCGCCACTGATATTCTCTGCAATGAAAAGTTTCTTGTTGATGAACTGGTTAATAATGAGGTTGAAGCATTATTGACGACAAAGCCGGGAGAATTCAAAGGAAGTTTTGCCGTGAACTTTGAGAATCTGACATTTTACAATTCAATTAAAAGCACCCAATGGACTCAAAGAACTTCAAGTATCTCGAGAAAAAACGAGAATGGAAAACTTGATATTGGAACCCCATTCAAGACCCAATTGAACCAAGATAGGGCAGATAAAAAGTTGTACAAATTCGATACCGTTGGTTGTGGAATAAATTTCATTGACCAGTCAATATTTATTACATTGAATGGAGTATTAACCAAGATAATCACAAAGGATGAATTGGATGTAGCTAATCCTGTTGCCGATAAATTGTTCTACGATTCAAAAGAGAAAAACAACGAAACATCAATTTTCCCGATAATTGGATTCGAGTTAAATGATTGTCGCAACATAAAACCGGGACTTCCATCTAAATGTAGCATAAAGACAAACTTGGGATTCAAGGAATTTAAATTCAACATTTCCAAGTACGTGAAAACATTCAAAGATCAGAATCAAAGATACTTGGCGTTACTAGACAAAGACACAAAAATCTGTGATAAACTTTCATCAGTGGAAATCACAAGTCCCCATTTGAATGATGAGTCCATATCGTTAAACAAGTTAATCAAGGGATATTTGAACCATGAAGGTTACAACGAAACCTTCAAAGCGTTGAATAACGATCTCGAGAATTTGGCTCGAGAAATCAACCCAACCCAACAACAATTGAATGATGATTCGGCTATTTTAGAGAAGTCGCATGCTGGCAATAGACAACTCATTAAAAACTATATGATGAATTACCAATTCGATCATTTGATTAAATTTCTCGAGATCAACTACGTAAATGTATTTTCAACTACAAAAGGACAAAAAGTCGTATTCAACTTGAATGTGTTGGACTTGACATATAAGTTGAAACAATTCATTGAACGGAAACTAAACTTGAACAATTGTGAATTCGAGTTTGAATTTACGGAACAGAAACCCGAAGAGGAACTATACGACCAAGCATTTGCAAGAGTTACCGAATTGAGAGCAAAATACAAGGACAATGACAATGTAGAGGTAATCGAACAACTCGCCAGTTTATTATTGGTTCTCAAAAAGCAAGACCTTGAAAAGTTGCCGGTTGCGCAAATGTTAATAATGAACTTCAATAATGATGTCAAATCGCAGTTGTCAGAAATCAACAGAATGATCTTGAAATCGTTGGGGTTCAAGAGTATGTCTAATTTGGAAATGATTTTTGAAAACGTCAGCAAGAACATAAGATGTCTCACCTTGGAACATAATGACGATAAGTTCATGTTGGTTAATTTCGAAAAAGATCACATGGACTTGTGATAAATGTACGTTTTCCATTATTCCAATTTAACTTTCTTTGTTTTTGGGTTAACGTCACCTGAAGAAGTTGACGATTCCCGTTTAACGCCAGATTTATCTTGGTTCACTTCTTGTTGAGGATTGCGACCAGTGGTCTTGACAGGTGCGTTTTCACGATTTTCATTCTCACTTTCATTTTCATTTTCAACGTTATCAATTCCACAGTATTTCAATAAAACATCATCGTCCACGTCGAACTTTGGCTTCACATTGGCCAACTTTGTAATTCTATACATTTCGTACATCTTCAAAGCCCAACCACCACGTTCTAAGGTCGTCATATTTAGGTCCACTTTTGACATGAGATCGAAATAGACCGGCAACAACTCTTCAGTATACTCCTTGACGTTGTATTTGATCTTTGAATCTGGTCTGGTTGGTTCAACTACGTAGTAAAGGAAACTTTCATCACTAAAGAACGGTGGTGCTACAAGGGCATTTATATCAGCAAGTAGCGACAAAATCAAACTGGCAGTAGCTGGACCAACACCTTTCAACACACAAACCACCTTAAACGACAGTTTCACCGCATCAATGTAGTCAGAAGTGTTGATATCGGCCCAGGACGACGTTTTGTTAGATGTGAAAAATTTCAACCATATATTAAATCCGTCGGTAGTAGCCGATTTGACGAGATCGGGAGCATTGGAGCGAATGAGTTTGGGCAACATTGGTCGAAATTTCCCCTTGGCCAATTTCCAGTCCATAAGCAATGTCAATTCGTCATACTCCAACCACGTTTCACCCTTCGATTCCCATCGTGATCTGACGACGGAAGGAAGGGTGGTGGTGCGCCAATTGTCCAACTCCGCCAATGAATACTTGCCGTCGTTGTAACTCTTGGACGATTGCTGCGAAAACTCCTCGGTTATGTCGTGGTAGAGGGTGGTGCTGGCATTTTGTATAACGGGTGTAAAGAGCATTTGTTTGTCTCTAAAAATCAAATACGCGAAACCATAGTATATTTACAGTAGTGAGAAATCACTTATTTACAGTTCTAACCAAAGGAACGGCATCGGCCACCGTCAGCGCGCGGTAGTTCAATCTTTTGTTAGGAGTGAACGAGATCGGCATAGTGAGGTCCAAAATGACATTTTGGACAAGGGAAAATACTTGCGAGCTGAGCCAGTACAAACAGAGGGCCGCAGGAGCATGGGGGGCAATGGCCATAAGAAACACCACCGACATTCTCGAGATGTTGGATAACGCATCGGTCAAGGTAATTCTCAACTTTTTCCGTTGCGACTGTCTCAGTAGTTCTATAGTCTTAAACGTCCACTCGACGTTGGTCAAGGCAGTAATGCCAATGACCAACGGAAGAATGTGGTAGTTATCGGCGGCGGTGAGGTCGGTAATCCACCCTATTCCCTCGGTATATAGCGAAGTGTCTAGTGGCTTGTTTGACAATTTGTCCCACGTAGTCCAGCCAGACAAGTCTCGCATGGTTAACGACATGACGATCCATAACGGCACCTGGAAGGTGGGAAGAATGAAGTTCTTCCATAGCTGGATCGAGTGTTGTTTGAACAACTTTTTCTGTCTGGCCCGGGTTTCCTTTGTCGTCAACACGATGAGCTCCTCGTATTTCATCGACGCAAGGGGGTCGGCTACAAACGACGATGACTTTTGTTTGTTGGATTGGGCCTGTTTGACCTTTTTCGCCAAGTTGACCTTTAACACCGGGTTCATGGCAGAAATGATGGGCCGGAACTCACTTTGCTTCTGTAGACGTCTTCTCTGGAGTATGGCTAGCGGCAACGTCCACACCGACCGAAGGGTGAACGTGCTTATCGGTATTAATAACCACCATGGAATCCCACTGTAGGTATGAACTGCTTGGAGAGATTCGGTGAACGTCGATATAACTGCGTGGGGATCGGACCAAAATCCTCGAAACTGGTGCCGTTGGAATCCTCGAGCTTTTCTCTGTATGCTGGGCCCAACAAAGCGTAGCATCGTCCGGGTCGATATGGTGTGGTGCTAAGGTATAAGTTGTTGTGGTGTGATTGAAAAATTATAGTGTATATACCTAGAGGAAAATTTGTACGGTGAAAATTCACCATCGTGAATCCATCGTCGTATTCCACCACAACCCGAGCATTAGTCGACAAAACTGCGTTTGGCCATGTCGTCAAGAACAGAAAGAGCATGTATGTTATGTGGAATCATTCAGCCATTTAGAAAGTTCGTTGATCAAGGCTGTCCCAACTGTGAAAGTGTTCTTCATTACCACGATAACGAAGATGGCCAGGTCCAGGATTGTACTTCTCCGTCGTTTGAAGGGTTAGTGGCTCTTGGTCAGGACAATAAGAAATCGTGGGTTGCCCGGTGGTTGAGAATCGACTCGTTCACGCCCGGATTGTACGCCGTCAAGGTTAATGGGAAGTTACCACCACACATAGTTAGTGACTTGGAAGAACAAAACGTCATATATAGACCTAGAGACGGAAGTGCCGAGGACTAGTTATGAACATGTTGGTTTTTATTGCTGGACAGACTTGTTTTTAGTAGATCGTCACGTCCATTCACCACCGAGTTCTGGTCGAGAATTATCCATTTGTACTATACTATTCAATTCTATCAACTTTACATGGTTCGCGTGTATATTATTAATATAAAAGGTTCTACGATGCCAAATTGAACGATGCTTTGAACATGGTAAGTTCTGTAGTCAACTTTTCAATCGTCCTACTCTTGTCCCACTCATCACGATCGCGCCATACTATGTCCATGAGCTTGGCCATGATGATTTCGAGCTTTTCGATGTTGCATCCGTTTGTACAATCAAGAATGGTGTGTTGGAACAATTCGTCAACTTTGGCTTCGTCCACATTCAATTCTCTGTCCATGTCTACTCCGTCGTTGGGTTCAACTTCTGACTCGTCGGAGGTTTCGTTCGTGGCCTCTGGTTCTTCATGTGGCACTTTTCCATTGCTGACGGTTTCAGTCTTGGTTATTTCCATTGGAACTGGTTCGGTTTCGGTAATTGTTCCGTTTTGGTTGGAGATTTCAACTGGCTTGTTGATATCTTGATTGGCGATTTCAACTGGCTGGTTGATATCTTGATTGGCTATTTCAACTGGCTTGTTGATATCTTCGGACTCTTGCTGAAGAGTGGTCACAACAGCAGCGGTTTCGGATCCATTTAAATCTATTGCCGGTTGTAAAACACTATTCGTAAGTGCCTGCGGTGGAAGTTCGGGTTTTTGTTGTTCTTGTAGTTTTTGATGTTGTTCAAACTGCGCCAGTAATTTTTTGTGTTCTTTTAATAGTTCTTCTTGTCTTTTTGCTTCTCTTTCTCTTAATTCCCTACATGCCTTCAAAAACTCCGGCGTGGCGAAATCGTCAATACCGAATTGGGCATTGGTCAACATTTCATTTGCTTTTAAAATCCTATCCCGATCTCCAGATGTCATTGCATCTTTAACAATCAGCTTGATGTCTTTTAAAAACTGTTTTGGTTCACTATAATATCCGTTCCATAACCGTTCTTCAATCACATCCAAATCCATGTTGTAATAGTATTTACCAGTGGAGATCTCCCTAATCATATTCTCGTGCTCTTTGTCGTCAGACTTTTCATACAACACCTCGTATTGTGGGAATGGTGTATTCAAAACCGACGGGTCGAATAAATGATAGAGCAAGTTTTCATCAATGATTGGTTTTTTGAACCGTTTATATCTGGTTTTGAAAAGATCCATTAACACAGCAAGTTTGATTTTCAAGACATTCTTCAATTTTGTATCTTCGTATTCACGCATTTTCTTCTTCTTTTTGTCTAAAGCTTCATCAGAAGTCTTTTTGTTGTCCTTAAATACTTTGAGTTGTTTGAGCTTTCTTTTAGGTCTCTTTTCCAAATCGTTGATGAATTCATGTGGTTTCATATGTAATGCACGGTTTAAAGAGCTGAAAAATTCTTTCCTGCCTTCTCTTGATGGATTACCCAAACTTATATTGTTCATTGAACTATTGAATCCAAAAATACTCTTGATTTCTGGATCCAAGTTCTCTGAGTTAGTCTCGGAAACACCCAATAAGAGAACTTGTTCACTACTTTTAAGGTTTCTCAATAAACTTGTTAAAGTTGCTTTAGCGGCATAAGGAATAACTCTAAACCATATATCAATATTTGGAATGAAAAGAATTGATGGTTGGTGTCTTCTTGCTTCAATGAATGCTTGAACAATTGTCAGCTCTGGTGTTCTTGTATAGTCTCCAAATATATTTCCCATATCAAGAGACTGAACTTGAAATCCTTCAAGATAATTTAAAACCGCTGAACTGATGTATTGCTGTCCATTCCCTTCGTTTCCGCATATTAAGAGGTGAGGTTTACAAACCCTAGAATCTTGCAAATTTTTTAACAATTGCTGTTTAGCAAACCCACCATCAGCGTCTTTTACTGTAGGGTCCAAGTACATTGCCTCGTCAAGAGCAGTTGGCTTCTTCTTACCAGCAATTCCCACAGCATTTGGTAATAAACTATTCAACTTGGAAGTGACTTCATCTAAGCTATTCTTCAACAAACATGACAAATGTTCTGGTAATGGTGCTGAACCTGTTGATGTAGACCGAGCACTGGATGGGACAATTGAGTCCATGGCTCTCATGAAATCTTTAGCTATGACTTTGATCTTGGATGGATTCACTTGCAATTTATCATTACTCTTGTAAATCTGGGGATACTTTCTTTGAATACTGTTAAGTGCAGCTTCAGTACACAATGCTCTCAAATCAGCACCACCATATCCCTTAGTAAGCTCTGCCAACTTTTCAATAAATGCATCTTGCAATGGTGGGGTCCATTTACGAGTCTGGATTTTCAAAATGTCTTTACGAGCGTTGATGTCTGGTAATGGAAAGTAAAACTCTCTATCAAATCTACCTGGTCTTCTTAATGCAGGGTCAATGGAGTCTGGTCTATTGGTGGCACCAATAACTATAACTTGACCACGATTATCCATCCCGTCCATCAATGCCAATAATGTCGATACGATACTGGCATGAATTTGTTCTTGTTTTGATGATCTAACTGGTGCCAATCCATCAATTTCATCAAAAAAGATGATTGAAGGTTGATTCTTCTTCGCTTCTTCAAATAATAAACGTAACTGTCTTTCCGCTTCCCCGACCCACTTGCTTAGACAGTCAGCACCTTTTCTCATATAAAAGGTTATCTTTCTTTCAGCCGTTGAACAACTAGCAGCCAATGCTCTAGCCATTAACGTCTTACCGGTACCAGGTGGACCATGGAACAAGACACCTCTTGGTGGTGTTATATCAAAGTTTTGGTATAATTCAGGGTATAACAATGGTAATGCCACCATTTCCTTCAATTGGTTGATATAGTTATCAAGACCACCGACAACAGAGAAGTCAATATTCATGTCAACACCTAATGGGTCTGTATCGCTCAATGTGTTCTTCTGTTTATCTTTTGGGTTTGCAGAACCTGCCGATATTATTTGTGTGAAGTTTGGCTTGTTCTTTGCTGTGGAACTTGATACTTTTGTTTCATTTATGGCAACAATTTCGTCATCAGATGAATCAGAATCAGAAACGTTTTGACCAATTGCTGTCATATTGGTTGTGTCTGTTAATCCAGGAATTGGAATACCACCGGGCGGTATGTTGGTTCCAAAAAGAGATAAAACATCTGAACCTCCAAATGGACCAGCAGTCGGATAAAGTAATTTTCTATATTCAAATTTGTTGGAGTTTGGTTTCCGGCCCCTGCCCTTGTAAGAAGGAGATTGGTTTATTTGAGTGTCATTTGTGATTGGAGGAGGAATGGTGTAGTCAATTTTTGTCTGTCTATCACGTAATTTATGTTTCACGGGAGATGCAGTTGGCGAGGAATCGTAGAGATCGGCAATTTCTTGTTGAATATCTTCTTCTTCGGTTTCGTTGTTAAGATCTATTGCTGGTTCGGCAGATTTAGACCGGTCTCGTCTTCTTCTCTTTTTTGGGCGGGAATCAAAGCTGTAATCATTATTGGAATCGTCATCGTCTGTCGCTATGAAATTTTTCTCTTCAAGTTTCTGAAGAAATTCGTCATCATCGGACACGTTATCGTCCTCGTAGAATTCGTCATCAGAATCGATTTTTGATCTTGCTTTTCTATTTCTGGATCTTCTTGATGAAACAACGTGATCATCGTAATCGTCGTCATCGTCGTTGGGCTTTACTTCGTCGTCCTTTGGTAGAGAATTGGACCCATCACTCTCGTCATCGTCTTCGTTATAGCTCGCAACTACACCTCTAGTTCTTCTTGGCGGCAAGTGTTCTGAGTCATCCTCATCGTCGGAGATTCTTGTTCTATTTCTTCTTGTCATTTTCTACTCTTGAGTGCACCAAATAAGTGAATAACCAGTGATAAAATAGTCCACGAAAACTACAAATATTAACGCAATTGATAGCAAACACGAATGTCACCCAAATTCACCACGAAGTCGTAAACTGGAATCTAGGTCAATCTGGCACGTACAACTATTGTTAATGCGTATAGCTCTACTACTCTTTAGAAAAAGCTAGATGGTCTAGACAGTAAGTTCCACCGAAATCGACAATGAATCTTCAATATCACACAGATGTATCACAAATCAGTCCAACCGAGCCTTAAGTTGATTAACACGGAACTCAATCACCTCAATATACCACAGGCTTAGAATATTGAGTACAGTTATAGACGGTATAAAGGCCTCGTAATATCCGCAGCTGGAGTTGTATCAATATATCAATATCACACAAATCCACGCTACACAATCTATAGCACGACCCTGTTTAATATAACCAACAAATGTACACAGAAATGTCCGCACGATTTCTTGGTAGTCTGCGCTATTCTACTAGTCTTGATTATACATTTTGTTTTTCAAGTTTAACCTCAACGTCGGGTCGTGCGTGGTACAGGATTCTACATTGGCTTACCAATCGATTCAAACTGAGTCAAAAATCTACACTTTCAAGGCCACAAACCGATAGTGGTGACCACGTAATCATTGGATTGCTTGTTGGGGTAACCTTTGGGTTCAATTTGGTAAAATTTTTGTTGACGTAAAAATTTTACGTTTTTGATTTTGTGGTAAAAACTGGCGTTGTTGCAACCATTTTCCAGTTTTCGCAGCCATTTAATCAAGCAGCTACTCAGAGTTTCTGTTGCCGACGGTTAATCATTGCTCTCGTCCATGGTTCCTTCTTTGCTGTTCAATACAGGTACGATTGCCTACTCTATGGCAACCCCGTTTGTCATCAGTTTCCACCTGTGGGACGTTCTCGGTCAAGGCTCTCTACTTGCTAAGCTTCAATTCCAGCATAGATCTGTGCTTTGGTGGCAGAGAGGGGTGGTAGTCTGGGGTAGTCCGATGCCGTGCTCAAAATTTTTGTGTATTCATACGTATGAGTTGCCAATAAGCGAGGTGGGGGGTGGAGCCAGGTGTGGGAGTGCATCAGAATTTCACTGCTGCCTTAACTGTACTCTTTCATGGCTCGATTCATGTAGTTGTTGTATTCGTTGGTTGAATGGATGGTAGCGCAGAAATCCGAAAAGGGAATACGAGAACCCGTTTCGATTTCATAGCCCGTACATCTCCCAAATGTTTTCATGGTAGCGCCGACTGTTGAGCAGTGTCTTGTAGATCTTCTGTGGCTCCAACGAGGAATATTGGAGATCATCCGGAGTGTATCCCAATCTGGTCTTTTTACGTTATTTTATTTATTCTTTTGTATTTGGTTTTGTCCCGATCCAAATTTCTGGCCCAGACCCGAATCTGCTTTCAACTAAATTATACCAACAGCGCTACCATTATCCTAAATTAAAGTATGCTTTCTCAACCAGTATCGCTATCAGTAAGCGGTAAATACACAAGCACATTACACATTCTGATTCTCTTCGTTCTTAGACTGCAGAAGATGTGGCAGTTTAAAAAGCACTGTTCAAAATATAAAAGTTCCTGTACCACGTTTTGCAACCATAACTACTTTTTGCAACTATTCTTCATTTTTTGACAATATTACATGACTTTTCACTAAGCAACAAATGTCTACCAATTTCACAAGTCTTTACACTCTTCTGCCACATTGCACGTACTTACGCTCATGTTTTAATATATACTCGTTATTTCATAGTTCTCTATTTTGTTCTATTTACATTATTCCTTGGTTCTAATAGGCACTCTTACTATTGGAATGGGGTGGCTCTTGTTGTTGGCATTAGTACCGTATCTTTTATCTGCACCCACTCTAGCATATTGAATAGTGCGGTGTTCAGGAAGTACATCAAGTCTGTCAAGGATTTGGCCCGCTAACTTTGGGATCACGGGCTGAATCAAAATTGATAAGATTCTACAACTTTCACTGGCCAAAAACACATAATAACTCTGCAATTGCTGGTACATTTGCTTTGTTTCGGCATCTGTTTCTGATTTAATCAATTTCGTATAAGTCCACGGTTCACTGGCTTGGAACATCAAGTTTGCTTGTTCGGTGACAGCCCACCATTCATGGATAGCCTTCATATGATTAAACTCAACGAGTTTGTCATCCATCTTGCCATGTAAGCTGTTAAGTGAATTGATGAGCTTATTTTTAATTTCGATGATCTTTTCGGCGTTTTTCACTTCTGTTATCAATTCCTCTATATTTGTGAATTCACCATTGTTATAGAGATCGACAGATTGTTTGATGTTGAACGCTTTTCCTCCACATCTTGTCATTAAGTTTGCATATTTTCCAATTAGATTATCTCTTGAGTCAACGAAACTTTGTTCACTAAAATTACAGTCATTTTCGATATTGGAGTACTCAGCTAAAAAGAACCGCAACGCGTCTTGACCGTAGTATTCGTATGTTTCGATAGGATCAACAACATTTCCTATACTTTTGCTCATCTTGAACCCTTCACTTAACCAGTGTGAATGTACAACCACTTGTCTTGGTAATTCAATATCTCCAGCCATTAAGAAAATTGGCCAATATATACAATGAAAACGAATAATATCCTTACCAATGACGTGTGTTGCTGGCCATATATTTTCAGCCGGCGTGATAAACGCTTGAGTTTTGTCGTCCCTGGGAAAGGGGAATCCAGCTGCTGAAATATAGTTGAGCAAGGCATCAAACCAAACGTAGATTTTCTGTGATGGGTCGTTGGGAACTTCAATACCCCAAGTCAACCTTGAAGATGGTCTCGACACTGAAAGATCCTGTAAAGGAGCCTCCTTCAATTCTCGTAAAAGTTCGTTATATTTCACTTTAGGAATGATAAACTCGGGGTTGTTTTCCAAATGATCGATAAGTTGTTGTTGGAAGTGGCTCAACTTGAAGAAGTAGTTTACCTCATCCTGGTAAACCACTTCATTTTTCGTTTCCTTGGAAATCATCCTGCCATCGACTTCTTCAATTTGTGTCTCAGGATAAAACGTCTCATCGGACACAGAGTACCATCCAGAATGTGATCCCTGGTAGATCAACCCCTTGGATTCCATTAGTTTCCAGAAATACTTTACTGTCTCCACATGGTCTGGGTCTGTAGTTCTGATGAATCTATCGTACTTTATGTTCAATTTTTCTGCCAATACTTTAAAGTTCTGACTAACGTCGTCCACCAAGACTTTAGGCGAAACCCCTTTAGCCTCAGCCACAGCCTGGATTTTCAACCCATGTTCGTCGGTCCCCGTTAAGAAATACGCTTGTTTGGTACTATCTAACTTTTCCCATCTACTTCTAATATCGCATAGGGCCATGGAATACAAGTGTCCCAAGTGAGGTTTGGCATTCACATAGAATATCGGTGATGTCACATAGAACGGTTTAGTAGAATACCGTCTTGTGATTGACCCCAACCTCAAAAGCTGTTTCATTTTTGTGTGATTGGTAAAAAAGGTGGATTGCAATTATTGGAAATCACATCACTTTTTGCACATAATTTGTAGAACCAAGTTGCAACACCTAAATTGCAAATGGTACAAGTTTGCAGGTTTTTCAACATTTATATTTACTGCTATTCTGTCTACTTTATCCTTGGTTCAAACTTTATCTTTTTTGTTTATTATGTACATATTAACCCGATTTCTCTACGAATATCGCCATCAACGCAAACACAGAGTAGAACATCCCCAACGGATAAGCAATTAGCGGTCTGACGTTTTGCAAATTCAACACCACGACAAAGAACCCTGATGCTGAATAGGTACACCAGAACACGGCAATGGCACTGGCTATATACCCAATTAAGTTGTCTAACGAAACTATGACCCCGACGGAGCCCACCATCACTAAGGGCAACAAACAGTATCCAATGACCGAGGCGGATCTCAACAAGTCGATCTGGATATCATTGCTCATGAATTTGAATAAGTAGTGCAAACTGATGGTACCAAACAATCCCACTCCATAAATGTACCCGAATTGGATTTTTCCTGACAACAACATCAACGTCCCGAATAGTAAAACAAACAAGATTGGTCCGGCCAAGTCAGAATCGGACATTATATCGCTGGTGATGTTTTTGTTCAACGGGTTTAATACTGCCAATGTTTTAGTTTTGATGTGCTGAAAGTTGATCCCTAACTCTTCCAATAACGGAGGTTCGTTGGGATATCCCGAAGTTCCAAAGGCAGCAAGTATCCCTGGAGTCAAGCTGCCGCCGCCCATTACTCCACTGACGTCGATGTTGGCGCCAAAGCTGTTGTCCATCATTCCCATTGTGCCCGCAACATTGGCTCCAGGCGTAGGTTTGAAGTTATTGTCATTGTAGTTTGACTGGTAGAACTGCATGTTCTGTGGGGTGTTGACCTGCTGTTGGTAGTATGCCATGGTGAATTTGGTGGTTGGTGCTACAATACGTGTTTGGGATTAATTTCATACTGCCTTTGGTACTACATCGGTTGATTTGGCAAAGTCGTGTGAAGGTGACTTTCACACAAATGGCAACCAAGGCAGTATTCAGCAGGGAATGTGGACTCTAATTTGGAATATAAAGGTATTGCAACGACAAAGAGTGTAGGTACACTGAAATGCAATTAAGAAAGAAAAACGACTGTTAATAAGTGATAAACCGTTGAAAAAAGTACAACCCCGAAGCAACACGTCAGGAATTCAAATTTAAGATCCAAGAGAATCCGCATAAAATTGGTTAGATCACTAGATGCGATATCAGTATTCCCTCAACTGGCATTTTCTCCTTTCAATTGTACGGTTTGGTTGAAATCCACGCATTTTAATCTTATTATTATTATTTCGTCGCCTAATGGACCACCTATTTCATGTACTTTGCATAATTACAGGACTGTGGTCCAGTGGTTAAGCACAGCTGCAGTGCCGGAGTGGTTAACGGGTTGCCCTGCTAATAAGCGACGTAAGTCGCGGTAGCCGATAGGCAATGGTCTATGGCCTCGCAGGTTCGAATCCTGTCTGCAGCGGATTCTTTTTTTCAACTTTCTGTGAAGTCTCCAAAAATCACGATAATGAAAATCAGACTGAGCTTTTTTAGAGTGTGAGTTTTATATTCTTATAATAGAGCATTTTCAGTTGGAGATAGAATGTCACAGTCATTGGTTATTTTTTCACCTCAGGGTAAAGTGGAATACCAACTCAACACTAAGATCTCGCCGTTCAATGAGTTTATTTCATCACTTGTCAATGAGACAGTCATCAAGTTGGACACCAAATTCTTCACTAATTCGATAAACCTGAGACGATTTTACGGTTATACGAGAGAAAACTTGTATGCGGCATTATACTTTGATGCAATCATCACCATAGATTCTGAAAAGATCAAGTCGACTTTGAGTTCCATCTTGATAACGTTTGACAGGTTTCGCCAGGATGACGATTTGTCCAACCCCAAGCTCGATCAATTGATTTCGATGCAATTCAACAAATTAATACTGTTGAAAACAGAGGCTGTTAGCTCGTCCAATGCACCACAATCTCCAGCAAATAGTGGTACTTCCACGCCAGTCAAGAAATCATCTAACCCAGTACTGGGAAATAAAAAGATGAGAAAGTGGGATGGAGGTGAAATGGTTGAGGTGAACCCAAACCAAGTTCTTGATTACTCCCAGGGTGATGTGTCTGATGTGGCTGCAAATAACACTAATCTTGTGATTGATGACTCCAACTACGTCAAACAAAACGATATGGTTCTCGTCAACGAATTGAAAGATATATTACGGGAACAAAAGGACGAAGATGATGCAGCAGAAGCAGCAAATACATTAGGATTTGGTGGGAAGTTCCTCCAGAAAATATCGGGATATTTGGGAGGGACAATCAATGTCGAAGATGTTTCGAAAAAGTTTTACGATCAGTTGGTTTCCAAGAATGTTGCTGCCCCAATAGCAAAAACAATCATAGATAAAATCAACCAAAAACTCACCAACCAATCAGGAGTGACATTAAAAGTATACAAGCAAACTCTTGTGGATGAGTTGACCAAAATTTTAACACCAAACGTGTCTACTGATCTCTTGTACGATATCAAAAAAAATGCATCTAATCCTAGACCATACGTTATTTCTGTTGTTGGTGTCAACGGTGTTGGTAAATCAACAAATTTGGCGAAATTGGCGTACTGGTTTTTACAGAACAATTTGAATGTTTTAATTTGTGCTTGTGATACCTTTAGATCAGGAGCAGTGGAACAATTGAAAGTCCACGTAAATAACTTGCAAAAGTTGAACGAATCGTCGAGTTCTACTGCGAAAATTGACATTTTCGAAAAGGGATACGGTAGTGGTGACCATGTTGTTGCCACTGCCAAACTGGCAATTCAGTACGGTGGAGAGAATAATTTCGATATTGTGTTGATTGACACTGCTGGAAGAACCCACTCCAACACTAGATTAATGGCACCACTCAAGAAGTTCGGTGATGCTGCCAACCCTAACAAAATCATCATGGTGGGGGAAGCATTGGTAGGTACCGATTCTGTCGAACAAGCCATCAACTTTAACAATGCATTTGGTAGTACGAGAAACTTGGACTTTTTCATTATATCCAAGGTTGATACTGTTGGTGATTTGATTGGTGCTATGATCAATATGGTCATGGCGACGAATGTTCCAATTTTATTTGTTGGAACTGGTCAAACGTATAGTGATATCAAACGGTTGAGTATTGCTACCCTGGTTGATATGTTGATGAGTTAAAATGTATAAAGGCTACAAAAGCTGACTGCCCATAATATAGTAATCTACATTCCCTGAACCAGCTGTAGTAAGGAGACAATAGGCAGTGATTCACCCAGAGTAAACGATTAACGAACAGTTAAAATACGAAAATAATGCTGGATTCAAGCAATATTAACCCAAAGTTCGTTTGCACTGTATTCAAGAAAGTTCTAGAAAGAGGTTCATTGTGCCAAAATTGTGTTTTTGTCACTGGGCATTTGACACAACCTTAATTTCCACGAGAAAATTCTTCAGTGAAAGTGAAAAATTTACACATTAACGCAATGATTTCTACATCACTGCGTGAAATGCACAATTGCACCGTCGAAAAGTAAACAAATTTCACACAATGACGTTGACATCACACTATTTTCTGCCAGCGTTATTCACACCGCCGGAGATGACTCGGACTACCGCGGGGTGGCGGTAATGGTACTACGGCGTAGTACCATCTCCGCGGCGTGTTATTCGGAAATGGTGGTACGGTCTAATGTGGCGGTGTCATGCAAGTGAACATATGCTTGCAAATACAAAAGCCGAACCCTGACTGTGCTTTTACGTTGTCATCATAAACATGCGCATACAACCACAAGAGCGCACAAATGTCATATATGATTTAATTGAAGTGTAGTAATGGTTAGAAATCACGACTATCAACTATTTTTGAAGATCAACGTAGTCAAAGCTGGCGACTTGGCCTTGTCTGTGGCCGAAGGTCATCCCAAATCAGTAAACCCAGTGTTGGTAGCGAGTTTGAATGGTAATAAGAAGTCCACTTCGAAAAAGACTCACACGGTCCACCCAAGCTGGGACGACCAATTGCTCCTACCACTAAATATTCAGGACTATAGCCAGATCTTGACGTTGTCGGTGTGGGACAAGCACAAACGGTACAAGAACTATTTGGGAGAAGTACGATTATGTGTTTCGGATATATTTCATGCCGAGAACAAGTTTAGAAGTAAAACTGAGTTGAAATGGTACAAGCTATACTCCAACGATGTAGAACACTCGTTTGTCACTGGGTCAGTATTGGTGTCGTTTGAGTTGGTGGTCAAAGTTCCTACCAGGATGCTGCGATGGAGACGTAGAAATGGGCTGCAAGAAGTGCCAGTTTCCACACCAGAAGTTCCTCATATCAAAATCGACGCAGACTCCGATGTAAGCTCCAAGGTTGAGTCATTGAACATATCTGATTGTGAATCTGTAGTTTCTGGTGAGATCAGTAAATCACTGGTGTTGAACGACTGGATTCAATCGTTATTGACCCCAGACGACATTTTAACTATCAAACCGAACGACCAGGGATTCTACCATACAAATGATTTATTTGATGTTACTGATTCTGAACTAGATACGAAAAAGAAGAAAAGTCCGAACTTGAACCGATTGTCAGTAGAAAATGACGCTAGTTCTCTTTCTGATGCATCGATGTCGGAAACTGGATACTCCGATATTGGTCAGCCTGAGACCAAGTCAAAGAAGGCTAACAAGAAGTTGTTGAAAGATAAGAACTTTGAATTCAGTTTGAGAAAAGTCCATGGAGTTTTGTTCATCGAGATCGTCTCTTGCACCGATTTACCACCGTTGAGGAATGCAACGAGAACGTCGTACGACATGGACCCGTTTGTTGTGGTGGCATTTGGAAAGAAAACCTTCAGAACCAGCTGGAAAAGGCACACATTAAATCCCATTTTTAATGAAAGATTGGCGTTTGAAGTCCTTCCATTCGAGAACTGGTTTGATTTGCAATTTTCCGTGTTTGATAAAGACACTTTCACCTTTCATGACAAAGTAGGGTCTATTTCTGTGCCACTTAAGGATATAACAGACATGGCATCGATTACCACCGATGACGATTCAACGTTTGCTGTGAATGACGGTTATGCGTCAAACTACGAAAGTGACCAGCCAACGCAACCTTCTGTCAAGATCTTGGACGATGACAACTTGGTTCAAAATATCAAGAAAACTCGTTTCACTAAGCGCAAGAAGATTGTTTCTGAGTATGCCGATACCTCTAAATTTAAGACTTTAACATTGGCATTAGATCTAGACAATGAAAAGTTCAAGGGGAAATACAAACCTGAGTTGAAGATCAGAGTCCGGTTTGAAACATACGCCATTCTTAGACGCAAATTCTGGAAGATTTTGCTTGACCAATATCAAATTGAAAATGAGGATGGATATGACTCAATTGAGTTGATGTCAATGTTAGACACGTTGGGGTGCACATATAGTGACGAATTGGTTAAGCTGTTTTATGAAGAGAAGAATAAACTGATTTGGGGAGGTGACTTGTTGAGCAAACTGGAAATAATCAACTGTCTAGAGAATCATATAGACCTGAAGCCAAAAGATAGTCAAGAGAAGTTGTTTGTCTTTGAAAAGTGTCCTCTTTGTTTCCGCCAAAGGTTATCTCAAAAGGATGATATTGACATTATAACTCATGTCGCGATCTGTGCTTCTAAAGATTGGAGTATTGTGAACAAGATTTTGATCTCGTCTTACGTCTCGCCCCAAATTGCATCTAGAAAATGGTTTTCTAAGATGTTTATGAAAGTAACATATGGGAAATACAAGTTGGGAAGTCATTCTGCCAATATATTGGTTCAGGACAGAACAACTGGGGTCATTATGGAAGAGAAAATGAGTATTTATGTAAGATTGGGTATTCGGTTATTGTATAATGGGTTAGACAAGGCCAAAACCAAAAGAGTTAGAAAGTTATTGAAACAATTAAGTATCAAGCAAGGGGTTAAGTTTGACAATCCACTACTGAAAAATGACATTCTGTCGTTTGTAAAGTTTCATGGATTAGATATGTCAGATTGTGTGGAAACTGATTACAACAGGTATGCCACATTCAATGAATTTTTTTATCGAAAATTAAGGCATGGAGCAAGGCCAATTGAGGGTCCCAAAGAGCCCAGAATTGCTGTTTCCCCTGCCGATTGTCGGTGTGCAACATTTTCTACGGTTGACGATGCAACCGAGTTTTGGATTAAAGGACGTAACTTTACAATAGCGAAATTGTTCAATGGTAATTTCGATGGTTATGAAAATACCGACTTGTATAACGGTAACCAATGTTCTCTTGGTATATTCAGATTAGCTCCACAAGACTATCATAGGTTCCACTGTCCTGTGGATGGAACCATAGGAAATATAAAGTACATTGACGGTGAATATTATACTGTGAATCCCATGGCAATCAGATCCAATTTGGATGTATACGGAGAAAACGTAAGAACAATTATTCCGATTAAAACTGAAAACTTTGGCACAGTAGTGATGATTGCGGTTGGTGCGATGATGGTCGGTTCTACTGTTTTAACAGTGGAAAGTAACCAGACTGTTCAAAGAGGTGATGAAATAGGATACTTTAAGTTTGGTGGATCGACAATCTTGCTTCTTTTCGAAAAGAGCAAATTTACGTTCGATTCAGACTTGTTGAATAATTCAAACTCGAGTGTTGAGACATTGATCCGAGTGGGACAAAGTATTGGCCATTCGCCTGATGTAGAAGAATTGCCTAGAGATCGTGTTGATTTCTACAAGCAATCTAAAGATTTTAGATTGAGGTTGATTAGAAATTTAACTGGTGGTGGTAAAACAACAGCAGCTGAATTAGCTGAATGGGAATCTAAAAATATCAAAGTCACAGATGAGGACTTCCGAGAAATCGTTAAGGCTACAATGAATGAAAAATCTGATGAGGAAGGTAGCGATTTTGATGAAGAAGGTCTGATTTCTAGTGAATAATATAACAAAAGTATGACGTTCTATAGTATAAGTCGTTATATACGGTTTTAATAATTATGAACTTTAGTCTAAATGTAAATTATATGATTAACATCTTTCTAACAATTATTTTTGTTGACCACCGTACAAGGCTCTCCACTCTTCTACTTTCTTTTCGTCAATTCTCTTGAACAAGTATTGAGCTTTGCCGATATTGTGACCAGGTTCTAATACCAATTGAAATTCGTTGGTGATAGATAAGGCAGGAGCATTCAAAATTTCATTGATTTGAGCAGTTGTAGCTGGCATGAATGGATAGATAATGGCACTTACCAAGTAAATCAAGTTCAAACCAACACCAACAACTGCGTCAGATTTATCTGGGAAGTCGTTATACAAACTGTTGTCCAATTTGTTATCTTGTAAGAATTGGTTACCCCGAGAGGAAATAGCCATGGCAATTTCCAACCCACGTCTCAAGTTGACAGCTTCCATGTTTTCAATGTAGCTCTTGAGTAAGTTGTTAACATCGGTTTCGAAAGAGGCGTATCCAGGGATGTTCTTTGAATCATATTCTGGAACAACACCATTGTATTTAGCAATGACAAACTTAACTAATCTGTTGACGAAGTTACCCAAGTTAGCTAACAATTCAGAGTTGTTCTTGGTAACGAATTCATCCCATGAGAAATGAGAATCAGAAGTTTCTGGTCTGACAGATGCCAAGTAGTATCTCCAAACAGATGGAGAAATACCACTATCTTGAGCATTGTTACCGAAAACACCTACCCCTCTCGATTTAGAGAACTTACCACCTTCGTATTGCAAGTATTCGGTGGT
>ERZ778017.1682-NODE-1682-length-20614-cov-6.044020_pt1 | contig 20614 bp, 13 predicted proteins | sample MGYA00375747_ERZ778017 | MGnify/ENA primary metagenome ERZ778017 (study PRJEB29350, sample SAMN05509838) | bioreactor metagenome | biome: bioreactor; material: wastewater | place: South Africa: University of Cape Town | collected 2014-03-17 ...
CATCGAATATCAAAATCTCTATTGGAAAAGATTTTCCGGGATTACAATCTAATAAACCCATGAATTTCAGAAAAGTCGTCACTGTGAACAGGTTATAAAAGCGTCTTTGGCTAACAGAGGGAATGATGGGGAAGCCGGTCCAACATTTAATTGCATCGGGGTGGTTTCTATAAGCTCCATCACCTAGAACAAATATATTCTTCTGCAACTTATGGCTTGCTATTCTATTGAGTCCTTTACATGTATGTCCTAATGCCAATTTAGTACCTTGGTCAGTATAGTCCATGACAGTACCGAAAATTTCAAATGGTAGTTTCATTCCTGGTTTGAGTGATGATTCTGTTTCAATCAATTGATCTTCCAGATGGGGATAAGCACTGACATAGTTGGAACTCAAACGTACGTCAATCATTTCCCCAAGCAAATGTTGATTTTGTCATATCATTCAAAATTTAGGAGTAAGGATAAGAACTACATATATGAATTGGCTGCGAAAAATCCCCGAATTTCAATTACTTTTATGCATATACCACAACTGGGCTGCAGAATACGCACAAGAGAAATATGGGGAGGGAGAAGGCTAGTTAATTGTATGGTGCCATTCTTCGTGTCAGAATTGCATAGAACTAAACCTTCGACTTCTACATTATTTTGATGAGAATAGTATGTGTATTCTATTGTTCGCTATGCTATTGCATTTTCTCGGACTCTGTCTGTTCATCTTCGTAGTATAACATTAATAGCAAACAACATAAGATATTAAGTAAGTGATGTAACCAGTACGTATGTCTGATTCCATAGATTATGCTGTAGAAAATGAAATAGTAGCAATACCAAATGATGGCTGTAATCATGGTATTGGACAAAGTGGACGAGGTTTTGCTGCTTCTCGGAATGATTGTCATTCGACTATTTTTCTCAGTGACAATTATAATTGGAATGATAGAAAGAAAGTTGTGGTGGGATGAAAATGGTGTCGTCCAATTGACTGATAAATTGTGTACAAAGACAATCAAAATTGGAATATTTACCGGCAATATCCACAACATCAAGATCAACCATGAGAATTGATAGTTGAGCAAGTTGTCCAAGTTAGAAACCCTGTTGCTCCCAATTTCTCTCCCCTTGTCCTGTTTCGAAACAAATATCTTGATCAATTTGATTGCTTGAATACAGCAACAAACGATATACACGAATTGATAGGGAATATAGAATGGTACTGCCAACACAAGTAACGCTATCACCAAAATTTGACGATGTTTCCAGATATCTAAAATCAACTGAATCTTTGAAATTTTGTCCTTGGCAAGTATTGAGGCAGGGCTAATGTCATTAGATACAGAAATAGATGTGGTGGATTTGGAAGGCTGGTTTTCACTGCCATCCTTTCCTCCGAATCTCTTATTCTTTAGGATTGAGCCAAAAACTGCTCTTGATAGGATAAAGATTTGTGAGATCGCCATACCCATGAGAAACAATATATTGTAGCTGATGTACACTAAACCGATCCCTATAGTATAGAACAACGGACCCAAGAAAAACAAACACTCTTCTTCTAAGCCCAAGTAAAACGAATTCAATTTGAATTCCCTGTGCAATGCCAAGTTGATTTCATTGGGATCTCTAAGGACCACTGGATCAATTAAATTCAATACTTTTTGGACAAACGAAAACTTGACAATTGGAGTAAGTAATGCAAGAATTAAACAAATCCCAACAAAATTAGGCAAGCTTGTGGCTACTTGTAATCCTTGTATAAAGCTCGGGAATTTCAGAGTTTTTTGAAGCGTCCGTAATTGAATTGTTAGTACATATAACGTAACCAGAACACAGAACGCGCCCAACGCCAATCGATATCTAATCACCAAAAGTCTCAAACTTGTAAGCCAGTCTATTTTAATCTTAATATCTAATGGAATAGGCTCTGATCCTGCTGCGTCATTCCAAAGTTCAATATTCATTCCAGATTCCTTCCTAAAAGGTGTGTAAGGGGCGATACCATGCATCGTCATTGTAACTCTCTTATTATTTTCGATATCAATGTGCCACTTTGTCTCGTAAGGCTCACTTGACCATTGTCGAACAATTGGAGCAAATGATGAACTTACAGATTTGGGGATTTTGAACGAAACATCATATGCAAGTAAACTACTCCAAGCCCCAGGAACTTTAATATTTGCAGCTATTGCCCTATTGTTGGGTAATGATATTTGTGCCCCACTTGTTATTAAAGAAAATGAGTTGGTTCCAAGGATATAATTGGTTGAATCGGTACTGGAAACTTGACCCAATACAAACTCATGATGAGTAGATTTAAGCCTATCTGCGACAACTATAACATCGAAATTGTTCAATAACGTTGAATTCAATTTGAACCCATAAAATGGCAGTTTATCGCCGCCGTATGAAGAATCCTCTAGAGCATTTGTATGGCTGTTTGGAATTGGTCTTTGGTCCAAAGTAATATCAATACATTGCAACGATATGTATTCCGCTGTATTCTCTGTAGTGTAGTCATAAATTTCCTCACTTTTCAACGAGTCTGTCTTCGAGCAAATTAAAACACTGGGGTTGATGTATTCTGTTTTAGAAAATTCTTTCCACACAGTCATTGGGAGAGAACTAATTAATGAAAAATGACTGTCCTTATTAGATGGGAGTTGGAAAATATTAAAATTTGGATGCTTTTCATTTCTTTTGACGTCAGGGTTGATTCTCAATGCGTTTCCTGGTGTGATGAATGTAACCTGGGACGCATCCAAATTAAGTTGAATGTCTTTATCTGAAGTCACAATTTTCTTGTCTTGTGAAGTTATGTCCTCAAACCCAGTGAGCAAATGCTCTTTAAAGATTGATAGCCTTTCTGGCAAGCTGTAAGTTCTCGAAGGGCTGGAAAAATCGGCAATATCCAATAGAACTTTCGCAACCTTGTGACGCAATTGGTGACACCAGACTATAGCCAAATGATCGATTGGAGTCCATACATTTGGAATTCCCGTGGTATAAACTGTGAATCCATGTGATGGTGGAACAAGGAACCCCAAAGTGGTATAATCAGCTGGCAATATTTCGTCCAATAAACCCCCAGTAATTGAAATTAGTGACGTTTCTGACAAACGTTTCTGTGCTAATTCAGACATGTTGTTGTAGGCAGCATACCAAAATCTGTCTGTTGCTGAGTATAATTTCAAAATGTCCCCATCAAAAGTCAATGGTGCGGCAGCATGTGGCGAAGAAAGGGTAATTATTGTGTTTATGCTATTTTCAAGATAGTTTGGCAAAGTCATCATGACTCTCGCCACTACTCCACCCATGGAATGGCCTAGTACCACCACGGATTTTGGTGGGTTTTCTGTATTTGAATATAGTCCTAGGATGAACTTTATTGCTTGGTTCAAATATTCAGCTTGATCAAGCATAGTTCTTCCGTGGAATGCCGTGAAGTCTTCATTGAAGTCTGCGGTGAAGAAATCGAAATTTCTTGCGTTTTTGTTCAACTCGTCGCTATTTCGGTACTCTTCAAAGTAGAGGTTTGACGTTTCTGCTGCAATTGACCTCACTTGACGGTACGAGCCAGCATTTCCTGGAATAAATAGAATCGGTATACCGTCTAGCGACTCAAACCCGTTATCGTTTTGTGGTGCCGGATCATGGTCTTGCTCTCTGTAGAGGTAGAGGGAATATTTCGACGCAAACCTCGTATGGGTCTCGTCAAACCCTCTTATTCGCGCGTACGACGGTCCCATGTAACTCATTCTACAGCCGGGAGAGTCTGCTCCCGAAAGTGGATTAGAATATATGTATGCTATTAGCCCCAAGAGCCCTAGTCCCAACCATGATATCACAGGAAGGGTGTTTTTCCTCAACCCCATGTGAACAACTCAACGTAATTGATGACTGGAAGCACAGTCTGACTGTCGTGGTAGACTTTTGACGAACAAATTAAGTTGACCTGGACCTGGCCCTTTAGAAGCACAATGCGATTTAAGATGAGATATGTGGAATGTACCAGAAAACTCCACCGACAACCGGAATCGTGGTAGTAATAAATGGTCTGGTGTGAACTGGCAGATCTAGCTTCCTGAACTGTAATGACTGGCAGCAATGTCTCCTGGTGGTAGTGGTTGGGCACTTGTAGGACTAGGAGAAAGATTTCTATTGTGATTGTATTTGTCGCACAGTGTGAAAAATTCTGGTCAACCTGCTATTTCTACACCTTTGCATTCGCAACAACTTGCACTACGTATCATATAAAAGCTGTATTTACGTCTATTTCCGTCACTTTTCTTCAGACTCGTTTTTCTTCAACTGTCTTATGCCCTGTAAAAATGCTTCAATGCCTTCACCTTTGTAGTCAAACTTGAGTGACTGCGAAAGTAGATACCCAGCACCATTGCACTGGCGCAACGACTCGTTCAACGACTTCAAGTTTTGGTTGAAGTACGGCGACTTGATCACCTGTAAGATTTCGTACTTGGACGCATTTTCCATCGACTTGGGCAAATGGTCCTTGTATAGCCGTTTTATTTCGTCGTGCGACAAGCTATCCAAATGGTTCTCGATTGTGTTTTCGTCTAACACAAACGACAAATCGGAAATTGGTGCAACGGTGGCCTGGTGGTTACCGTCTGGTGGCTGATTTTGGCTTTGGTTCTGGCTTTGGCTTTGGTTCTGGCTTTGGCTCTGGTTCTGATTTCGACTTTGCAGACTGTTGGTCGACTCGGTGGAAAAATCATCCGCAGTCTCACTGGGCTTGTCGCCAGAACTTTCCGTTACATCGCTAATGGTTAATATCGTTTATTAATATACATTTATAAACTATGCTGATGATAATTTATAAAGAACCACCGGTTTTCAGCGCCCGAACGTCGGTTTATCGACATTCCAGTCACGGCAACAAAAACTCGGTGGTTTCAATCGCTGGCTCCGACAGTCTCTCACAAGACACACCACCGAATGATCATGAACCATATTACGATAATCTATCCTATCATAATACGCATATACTTACTCTACTTCTTCTTCTTCTTCTTCCTCCTTCAAAGTAATTGCCTCCTGAATATCATTGATAATCTTCTGGTCCTTTTCTGACAATTGATCCAAGTGATCCAAATCAGCAACATCTTGCAACCAGTACAAATGGGAAGCTCCCGAACTCAAAAACGTCAATTTGAAAACTCTCCCGGTGGTGCACGACTTCACCTGTTTGAAGCTGACGTCTCCTGGAATCAACAATAATTCATCTTTTTCAACTGTGCCAGCTACATTGGAAGTACTGTCCAATTTTGGTGTCCAGGTGAAAGACAAAAACTCGGGGTCATCAATTGATGGGCTGATTTGAATCATTCCACTCACTGGTAACGGAGTACATTTTCTTGTATCTTCGTCGTACTTCACCTTACCGGCGTTAAACTTGATAACCTTCGACATGGCGATGGTGTAGGTTTGTCCAGAATCCGCCACTGGTAATTTGTATTACGTTGGTGTCGTACTGCACTACCAAAATTTTGGTGGCGTGCCACCGCGCCGTACCGCCGTACCGTGCGAGAAACATGCCGGCCTACCGCCATGGTGTCGCTACATGGGCACAGTACTGGCGATGTCTAGCCGTGCTAGAGCCATACCCGGCCCCACCATTCCAATGAAATAGAACATTGTCATTTTTTGGCATTTCTTTCACGTATCTATTTTCAGTCCAGTTCCTTACCACGGTACATGGTTCGGCCTATCGCTTCTCCCGCACATCAAATGGTGGCACGCCCGTTCCTCTTTCCCTTGACTTGACTAGTGTAAATGTCTCTTATGGTAGCGCCACGGGTATAATTTAGCGGTAGCGCTCTGTAGACGAAATCCAAGACACAACCGATAATGAACTTTCCAGGCGAAGATATCCAAGAGTTGGTGAGCGAGATAGCTGCGATTTTGCGTCGTCGTGGCGAGACGTTGGCTGTTTCTGAGGCAGCATGCGGTGGGTTGATTTCGGCAGCGTTGGTCCTGGTACCAGGAGCGTCGAATTTCTATATTGGGGGTAAACTAGTATATTCCTTGAAGCAACGGTTGAAGTTATCAGGATGGTCTGAAACAGACATTCAAAATTATATGGGTCCATCTCAACAGGTGGCATTAAAATTGGCCAGAACCGCGAAATACGAGCTTGGTGCAACCTACGTATTATCTGAAACAGGGTTTGCTGGTCCTTCGAAAGACTTGCACTTGAACAACCAAAACTCGGATGCTGAAGTTGGTACAGTCTATTTAGGGTTGACGGGGCCCAATGTCCAGGTTTCCACTGAGAAAAAAACTGGCGAGCTAGAGAGATCGAAGAATATGACGTCGTTTGCGAAACTCGGGTTGGAGTTCTTATTGACGCAATTGAGGTTACAGGACGAGAAGGAGTCGAAGGAGATAAAAGATGAAAAGAATGGAAAGGATGGGAAGGATGAGAAGGATGAGAAGGAAGAGAAAGAGTCGAAAGATGAGTAGTCTAGCGCACAAACTAATAGATAAAAAATAAGGTAATTTTTTGGGGCCATTTAGCACAAAGTTCCACAATGGGCAAGTAAGTGGGTGCTCATGGGGTTCCAATTTTGCGATGAAAAGTTCTACACGTAGCAGCAGAGCTGAGATTTGTACATGCTTTGAACATTACAATGTTTATAACACGGTCCACCAACACAGTATCAACGTCACACTTGGTCACGTTGGCGAGCCAATTATGTCAAGAGTTTCTATATCTGGCACAATCCTCCTAGCCAGAATGTATATACCATTGAAATACACCTTTTTAGACTGTTAGTTGTAGAGACAAAAACATTCCCGCACGAGAGTCGAAACGACACCAACTGAAGGTAATGCGAAAAATAGGGAAAAGCATGCGGAAAGGTATTAAAATCATGAAATGGTACAACAGTTAGTGTTTCTGTTGATTGGTTTGCTCTTCCTGCTGGTATCTTACTGTCTCACTTGTGTGTTAGAAATCATGCTCTTCAGTTTTAATTACTTTCCAAATTAGTCTCAATTTTGCAACTTTTTTACAGTTCTTAAACAACCTGGGTAAGCGAAGTTACTAGAAATAACTAATACTCAATTTTACATGAATTTCACACCGAGTTTCAAATTGAAGTCCTACATCACTTCTACTTTGTTTGATTATCTCTTATGCTCTATAATCTCCGCTGGTGCTGCTTGAGAGCCATTTGTTTCACTAGCGTATTTGTAGGCTGTTGACTATTTATGTTTACAATATGCAAACACCGTATCAAATGCAGTACCAAAACACTAAGGCTAGCACCCATTAGTTCAAATCAATCAATGACTGCAAATTGCACCAGCTTCCACAATACCTACCACAAGAACGTACGGCTGCCTCTTTGTGAGCTCTATTGCCCAAAAATGGCCCCAGATTTATTAAAATTGCAGTTCGAATCAAAAACTCATCACGTGACTACTGACACGTCGATTTTTTTCCACAATCAATAAACTAAGCAAAGTTTGGCGGGTAGTTTACACTGGACAACCGATTTTGTAGTTTAAAATGAGCAGCAGCGACGTGGCCGAGAGTCAACCCACTGTGGCAGCACCTGTCAATGGTGGAATCAATATCATTAAACGGAAATTGAATGGGTATGTTGGGTTTGCCAACTTACCAAAACAATGGCACAGAAAATCCGTTAGAAGAGGATTCCAATTGAATTTAATGGTTATTGGTGAAACTGGTTTGGGTAAAGCAACCTTAGTGAACACATTGTTTAACCAGGAAATTTTGTCTGACCAATTTGACATTGACACAGAAACGGCATTGCAAAATGATGAATTTCAAGTAAGAATCAAGTCAGAAAAAGTGGAAATTGTCGAAGACGGGGTCAAATTGAAGTTGCAAGTGGTAACAGCACCTGGATTTGGCGAGTCGATCAACTGTACCAACTCATGGAAACCGATTGTTGACGAAATAAATCACCGGTTTGACTTGTATTTAGAAGCAGAATCGCGAGTCAACCGTGCTAACATTGTCGATGAACGGATTCATGCGTTGTTATATTTCATTGAGCCAACTGGCCATAGTTTGAAAGCATTAGATATCGAGTTGATGAAACAACTTCACGAAAAAGTCAACTTGATTCCCGTTATTGCCAAGTCTGATACTTTAACCGACGAAGAAATCGCTAGTTTCAAACAAACGATTTTGAACGATATTGATTATCAAAATATCAAGATCTTTACTCCAGCAACCCACGACGACGACGACGAAGATTCCGTTTTGAATACCAAGCAAATCTTGAACCAAATCCCTTTTGCTGTCGTTGGGTCTACCAAAGAAGTGGAAACTAATGATGGAAGAAGAGTCCGTGGTAGAAAGTATCCATGGGGTATCATTGAAGTCGACAACGAAGACCACAATGATTTCATCAAGTTACGTCAATTGTTAATTAGAAACTTTTTAGAAGAGTTGAGAGAAACCACCTCCAACGAGTTATACGAAAAGTACCGTAGCGAGAAATTGTCCAAGATGGGAATCGAACAAGATAATAGTGTTTTCAGAGAGTTTGATCCATTCGCAAGACAAGAGGAAGAAAAAGCATTACACGAAGCCAAGTTGTCAAAGATGGAAACGGAAATGAAGGTAGTTTTCCAACAAAAAGTTTCTGATAAAGAAAAGAAGTTGCAAAGATCGGAAGCCGACTTATTTGCCAGACACAAGGAAATGAAGGACAAATTGACCAAACAAATCAGATTATTAGAGGATAAGAAAGCCCAATTGGAGAAGCAGAAATCGTTACCACAGGAGCCCCCAGCCACCGTACCAACAAAGCAAAGAAAAGGGTTCTTACGATAGAGATTGGCGTGTAGAAATTGAATAAAGTATAATTAGGTTTGTGTTGAATATAAATGTGAAAATTGTCAGTTATGTAGAACTATCACAATCATCACCGGCCTACCGTGGTACGATTACCACCACAACCAAAAAAATATACACCAAACACCCACTAATTCCTCTCGTTGCGTCCACAATGACCCCATATATCCCCATTCCACGTCAAAATAGTGTCATTGGTTGTTGACACCATAGGATTTTGACGTAGCAAGTAATTGGTTATATACAATATTATCTCATGATAATTTGGTAGTGTGAAATTTGGTGAATAAATATGGGAGTAAAATATCCGTTTTGGTAGGATTTTCAATTGTTTGGTTTTATCGACATGTCAGCTGCTGATTCACAGAGAAAATCGCCTACTGGTTCTTCCAATGGTGCCGGCAATGCCAGCGGCGCCGCTAAACACAACAAACACGACTTGGCTGCCACGGTGAAGGTATGTAGTGAGGGGCATGAATGGTTCGAGGGCGTTTTGATAGCACATACGCAATGGAGTGGTACAAACGACGTGGAAGGAGATTACTAACATTTTAGACGGCACAATTTGCGTGGTTTGTAGGACAAGTTATCACGTTAATTTCCATTACGTTGTACAGTTTGACGTACGTGGGAATTGGCAAGAAGTTGTACCGAGTGTGGTACGATTTGGCGTTGGTTGGAATTGTAGAAACATTTTCCATTTTGGTGTACCAGACGGTGCAGAAGAGAGGAGTCAACGTTGATGCTTTGATGAAGGACGACAATGTCCACTATTTGATTTTGGGGGTTTTCTGGTTAATTTTGAGACCCAATGTTTTCATTGTATTATTGCCATTTGGGATCTACTCGGTTTTCCACGTATTGGCGTACGTCAATGGGTACATTTTGCCGTTGTACAACTTGGAAAACTCGCCAATTTCTTCCAAGTTAGCGGCATTCATCAACAACAACAACGTCAAGTCGGTTCAGATCGGTAGTGCCATCGAACTTTACTCGTTGATCTGGTTATTCCTTAGAGTTATCACCATCAGAAAGAGATCGTTAGTTCCATTTGTGGTTTACGTCATCTTTATCAAGACCAGATACGAGAAGATTGTTTTCACCAGAAACCACTTCAAGCAATTGGAAATCCAGATTGACAAGTACGTGAACCAAATCAACGTTCCAGTTGTCAAGGAATCGTGGATTCAATTCAAGCAGGTTTTGAACAAGGTGGGACAGTTCCGCATTGTCAACGATTACACTAAAGAAAAAGCCAATTAATTTAGATTATTATACGGTGAAGTGTTCAATGTATGTTTTAAGTTCATATTGTCGTAGTGACGTAGCCTGAATAAACACGAAGCCGGAACCCACCAGAGTTGATCGACTAATTGCGTAAGGTGCTGTTTTGACATCCTGAACCCTGTAATCGTACATGAAATATACGACAGCAGGCATTAATAGTGATGCAAAGAGTAGTGTGCAATTGTACTGTGGATACCACCAATTGTGCAAAAGTAGAGTTTATGCTGCTTGGTGCGTACGCAGAAGCAACACCGAAATATCCCACGATTCGTGATGCACAAGAGAAAGATACCACCAACATCCGTTGTAACGGAAACTATATACCAGCCGTTCGATTACTTTATGCAGCCGCATCGACGACAAAAGTGTATAGTGGATATTCTAGTCTCAATTAGGAGAACAGATCTACTGCAAGTAGGGAAAGAATTGTCTTCGGCAAACAGATAAAGAAGGACATAGAGGTGTACTTGGAAGTACATTGGGCAATCAACTGGTGGTTGTGCAGTAGAAATGGGAAATAAACAGCAACGCAGCACCATGATGGTTAGAATAGTTGCCTATTATGGTGTAATAGTACAGGTACAGAATAGTGCATTAGTCAAATACAGTAGTCTGCAATATGATGAGATTCGGCAAGATTCGAGATATTGTGCAACAGCATAGTGTAGAGAAAACAAGCAAGGCATCTTGAGCTTAACTGGGACAGAAATACGCTTCATTTGCCGCACAGGGATATACAATCTGGATGAATCAATCAAGATCCATCCCATCAACTCACACTATGGTGGAAGAACAGTCGACATCACCGTGGCCGTAGTGCGGTGGTGCGCGGTACGGCACCGACGTGGCAGTGGTACTATCAATGGGCTGCCGCAGGCCGCTTCCGCGGGCCGCACGGTGGTGGTACCACTTTGTGCAACAAATCCCTTCCGTTGCACACCCTCATGGAATGCTATAGAACATTCCATAGGGTTCGATAAATTCAAGAAATTTAATTTTCGACGAAGTTACTAGAAAATTCGATGAAAAATGAGGTGGTATAAAACTATGGAATTTGACCAAATTTCCCATTTGAATTTTTTTTATAATTGCTTTTAAAATTTTAAAGAATCATGTCTAAAGCTGTTGGTATTGATTTAGGTACAACTTACTCTTGTGTCGCTCACTTCGCTAACGATAGAGTCGAAATTATCGCTAATGACCAAGGTAACAGAACCACTCCTTCTTTCGTTGCTTTCACTGACTCCGAAAGATTGATTGGTGATGCTGCTAAGAACCAAGCTGCTATGAACCCAGCTAACACTGTTTTCGATGCTAAACGTTTGATTGGTAGAAAATTCAACGACCCTGAAGTTCAAGGTGATATGAAACACTTCCCATTCAAAGTTGTTGACGATGGTGACAAGCCAAAGATTGAAGTTGAATACAAGGGTGAAAAGAAGATCTTCACCCCAGAAGAAATCTCTTCTATGGTTTTAACTAAAATGAAGGAAACTGCCGAAGGTTTCTTAGGTACTAAGGTTTCCGATGCCGTTGTTACTGTTCCAGCTTACTTCAACGACTCTCAAAGACAAGCTACCAAGGATGCCGGTTTAATTGCTGGTTTGAACGTGATGAGAATCATTAACGAACCAACTGCTGCTGCCATTGCTTACGGTTTGGACAAGAAGGAAGAACACGAACAAAACGTCCTTATTTTCGATTTAGGTGGTGGTACTTTCGATGTCTCTTTATTGACCATTGATGACGGTATTTTCGAAGTTAAAGCTACTGCTGGTGATACTCACTTGGGTGGTGAAGATTTCGACAACAGATTAGTTGCTCACTTCATCCAAGAATTCAAGAGAAAGAACAAGAAGGATATCTCTACTAACCAAAGAGCTTTAAGAAGATTAAGAACTGCCTGTGAAAGAGCTAAGAGAACTTTATCTTCTTCTGCTCAAACTTCTATTGAAATTGACTCCTTATACGAAGGTGTTGACTTCTACACTTCTATCACCAGAGCTAGATTTGAAGAATTATGTCAAGATTTATTCAGATCTACCATTGACCCAGTTGAAAAGGTCTTGAAAGATTCCAAGATTGACAAATCTCAAGTTCACGAAATTGTCTTGGTTGGTGGTTCTACCAGAATTCCAAAGGTCCAAAAATTGGTTTCTGACTTCTTCAACGGTAAAGAACCAAACAGATCCATCAACCCTGATGAAGCTGTTGCTTACGGTGCTGCTGTTCAAGCTGCCATCTTATCTGGTGATTCTTCATCTAAGACTCAAGATTTATTATTATTGGATGTTGCTCCATTATCTTTAGGTATTGAAACTGCTGGTGGTATCATGACTAAGTTAATTCCAAGAAACTCCACTATCCCAACCAAGAAATCCGAAACTTTCTCCACTTATGCTGACAACCAACCAGGTGTCTTGATTCAAGTGTTTGAAGGTGAAAGAGCTAAGACCAAAGACAACAACTTGTTAGGTAAATTCGAATTATCTGGTATTCCACCAGCTCCAAGAGGTACTCCACAAATTGAAGTTACCTTTGACATTGATGCCAATGGTATTTTGAACGTTTCTGCTTTAGAAAAAGGTACTGGTAAGACTCAACAAATTACCATTACTAACGATAAAGGTAGATTATCTAAAGAAGATATCGAAAAGATGGTTTCTGAAGCTGAAAAATTCAAGGAAGAAGATGAAAAGGAAGCTGCTAGAATCCAAGCTAAGAACGGTTTGGAATCTTACGCTTACTCTTTGAAGACTACTTTAAACGACGAACAATTCAAATCTAAATTGGAAGCTTCCGAAATTGAAGAAGTCACCAAGGCTGCTGATGAAACCATTGAATGGTTAGACTCCAACCAAACTGCCACCGAAGAAGAATTCGCTGACAAACAAAAGGAATTGGAAGGTAAGGCCAACCCAATCATGACCAAGGCTTACCAAGCCGGTGCTGCTCCAGGCGGTGCTCCAGGTGCTGCTCCAGGTGGATTCCCAGGTGCTCCAGGTGCCGCCCCAGCCAATGATGGTCCAACTGTCGAAGAAGTTGATTAATTGTATCCAGCCTAAACTATTTGATGATGGATTTTATGGGTTTGGGTAACATTTATATATAGAACATATGTATAGATAATAGAAAATATGAGTTAGAATCCGTTAATGTAGATTAAACAAGAACAATAATAGACAATAAAAAAGCAATTATCTGGGGTTAACTTTAAAACTCAACAAAGCAGAAAATAGAACCACCACAGAAGCCGAAATTACATCGAGAACACCAAAAAAATAAGCCAAATTCTGATTCGGGCAAATTGTGGACCAAGATCATCAATCCAAGACCAGCCATAGGTAAGACCACTCTTGGCCAAGAGATCACCACTGCCGGAAGAGGAAGGTGACATTCGCTTTCGCAGTTAAGGCCCTCTATACGACGCAAACCCACAACCAAACGACGAATCCGCGGAAACGTCCCACATCACCTGGACGGTCGGAAACCACCGCCACCGACGCTCACCCACAACAACGCCGGTTCCACCATTCAAAGTCTCAACAATTCATGGTAGATTACCAATGGAATGCATATAACCCGGATTCAACATTTTTACTATGAGAGAATTTTCAACATTATACGGAAGGAACCAGTGAGACGTGGTTGAGAAAAATCTAGTTTTAGGCTATTCCGTGGAACGATAAGAATACCTGAATCCTACAGTTTTGGAACCACGACAATTGCTGTTTCGAAGTATGTATACGCGTTTGATGGTGGTTTGACGCCAATGACGGTGGCTCCGCCGTCGTATAATGGAAAATTGTGTCAACGGTAACAATTGTGCCCCACCACCACAAAAACCGTTTTATTAAAATGATTGAAATTGGCTGGTACAGAGTTCGGAGTTACGATATCGCACGGTGAATGTGCTGCTATCATGACGTTATCAATTACACAATGATTTTCCCCGTATTTCCGGCAGTGACTCAACTCCGGATCTTGTCTCTTCCACGCAAATAATATTTGAAAAATATATATAATGGAGGACCCGCCGAGTTCTGGGGTACTTGAGCTGCCACCAAGTCGGAGAACACACAACAGCCATCGGAATTATCCCAGTTCACTACTAACATTTCAGCATGTCCTCCGCTCACAAAGTTGTTCACGAAGCTAACAACGTAGAATTACGCCATACCCCACAAGAGTTTTTTCAAAGACAACCTCGTGCTGGTCACCTTGAATCGTTGGACCAGTACCGTGAATTGTACGAACAATCCATTAAGGACCCACAAGGTTTTTTTGACCCATTTGCTAAGCAACTCTTGGACTGGGACAGACCATATACTGCCGTCAAATCTGGTTCGTTGAAAAATGGTGATGCTGCTTGGTTCTTGGGTGGTGAATTGAACGCTTCCTACAACTGTGTTGACAGACACGCCTTGGCTAACCCCGACAAAACTGCCATTATCTGCGAAGCTGATGATGAAAAAGACTCTTACAAGTTGACTTTTGGGGAATTATTGCAACAAGTTTCCAAGGTCGCCGGAGTTTTGAAATCTTGGGGTGTCGGTAAAGGTGATACTGTTGCCATTTACTTGCCAATGAACGCACAAGCCATCATCGCCATGTTGGCTGTTGCCAGATTGGGTGCTATCCACTCCGTCATCTTTGCTGGGTTCTCTTCTGGTTCCATTAAGGACAGAGTTAATGATGCCTCCTGTAAGGCGTTCATCACCTGTGATGAAGGTAGAAGAGGTGGTAGAACCGTCAACATCAAGAAGATCTGTGACGAAGCCTTGGAACACTGTCCTACTGTTGAAAAAGTGTTGGTTTACAAGAGAACTAACAACCCAGAAATCACTCTCAAAGAAGGTAGAGACTTCTACTGGGATGAAGAAACTGCCAAATTCTCTGGCTACTTACCTCCAGTACCAGTTAACTCGGAAGACCCATTATTCTTGTTGTATACTTCTGGTTCTACTGGTACTCCTAAAGGTGTTGTACATACCACAGCCGGGTACCTTTTGGGAGCAGCTTTAACCACACAATACATCTTTGACATCCACCCAGAAGACGTCTTGTTCACTGCCGGTGACGTTGGTTGGATTACTGGTCACACCTACGCTTTATACGGGCCATTATTATTGGGGGTTCCTACCATTGTATTTGAAGGTACTCCAGCTTACCCAGACTACGGTAGATTATGGCAAATTGTTGAAAAACACAAGGCTACCCATTTCTACGTTGCTCCAACTGCCTTGAGATTATTAAGAAAGGCTGGTGAAGAAGAAATTGCCAAATACGATATTTCCTCTTTAAGAACCTTGGGTTCAGTTGGTGAACCAATCTCTCCAGATATCTGGGAATGGTACAACGAAAAAGTCGGTAAGGGACAATGTCACGTTTCCGATACTTACTGGCAAACTGAGTCTGGATCTCACTTCATTGCTCCAATTGCCGGTATTACTCCTAACAAACCAGGTTCTGCTTCCTTGCCATTCTTCGGTATTGAAACCTGTTTGATTGACCCAGTATCTGGTGCCGAAATCGAAGGTAATGACGTCGAAGGGGTGTTGGCTGTCAAGAACACCTGGCCATCGATGGCCAGATCGGTGTGGAGAAACCACACCAAGTACATGGACACCTACTTGAACCCATACCCTGGCTACTACTTTACTGGAGATGGTGCCGCAAGAGACCACGACGGTTACTACTGGATCAGAGGAAGAGTCGACGATGTCGTCAACGTTTCTGGTCACAGATTGTCCACCTCGGAAATCGAGGCTGCTTTGATCGAACACAACGGTGTCAGTGAAGCTGCTGTGGTTGGTATCAACGATGACTTGACTGGTCAAGCAGTTATTGCCTTTGTTGCCTTGAAGGACGCATGTCAAGAAAGAATCAAAGGTGATGCCAATGGTGAAGAAGGTTTGGCTGTAAGAAAAGAATTAGTTTTACAAGTCAGAAGTGTAATTGGACCATTTGCTGCTCCAAAGAGTGTTATTATAGTCGACGATTTACCAAAGACCAGATCTGGTAAGATCATGAGAAGAATCTTGAGAAAGATTTCTTCCAACGAAGCTGACCAATTGGGTGACATCACCACCTTGGCCAACCCCGAATCTGTTGCTGGTATTATTACCTCTTTCTCCAATCAATTCGGTAAGAAATAGTAAAACTCTAACGTAATTCTAATACATGATGATCTAAAGTGTAATTGTAGTCGACGCAGTTGGAATCTACAAACTGCAATTGGTGTATTTGTACGGTTGATGGCATTTGCAAGTTGATGACATTTGCTCATGGCAAATGGCAAATGTAAACAACGTGTATTTTTCGTGGCTACGTTTAATGTTCTTCTTTAAATGAGCTATTTGATTGAGACTATTTCTACCGTTGTGTTCTTGTGCTGCTACTACGAGATTGTAGTCCAGCACCATGACACCACCACTGGTTACTGCGACAATTTCACAAATTACCGCGACGCTACCACCCTCATCGCACTACGAATCTGCAGACCATGACAACTATTTCTTGATCTAAGTGTAAACACATATTTATCATCACCACTGGGATTCAGTCATTCATTTAACACCAGATAGAAGCATGGGATCTCTAATAAAACTATCTGTTGCGTTTCTTACTGTGAAACTCCTTCAGTTGGCAATAGTGGCTCTCACCCCAGGTAGGTTTGATACATCATCGCAGATAATCATCGACGAAGTACGGTTAAATTACCCAAAGACGGCATTTTCACCTGTAAAAAACTACGTGCTACTGATTCTTGACAAGTTCATAACCTGGGATTCCGTTTATTTCAACGACTTGTTTGTGAATGCAATCAAATACGAGCATCAATTTGTGTTTTGTCCCAGCTGGTGGAGACTCATTAAAAACCTCCCATGGGGAAACTCTTCATACTACGGTAAACTAGCACTGTCAATGGTAATCTCAAATGCTTGCCATTATGGCTCGTTTGTGTTGTTATACAAATTAACATCTCGAATGTTTCCTTCTAATTTCACATCTAACAATTCGAGATTCTTGTACTTGTCATCATTAATGCTCATATTTTCTCCAGCAGGAATTTTCTTGACAACAGGTTACTCAGAGAGTCTCTGCACCTTTCTATCTTTTGCCACGATATACCTTCGAGAATGGTCACTTACTTATGTGGACTTCAAACAAAGAAATAATAAATCGGTGACGTTTCCAGTAATTTATATGCTCTCAGGGACAATTTTGGCACTCAATTTTACCGTTAGAGCAAACGCAATGTTGCTAGGGGGATTATACGTCCACGATCTTTACGAATTTGCCATTATTAACCACAATATCACCAATTCAATTTTGGCTATTGTAACAGGAAGTCAGCTACTTCTCAGCATAATCACATTAAATCTCCATAGCTACTTACTTTTCTGTCCTGGTAGAGAATGGTGTAATTACAAGATCCCTCTGCTATTTTCCTATGCCCAACATCATTACTGGAATGTTGGATTTTTAAATTATTGGACACCAAATAATATTCCCAATTTTTTATTTGCATTACCAACAGTTATCATCAACATTGCATCAATTAGGTACTTTGTTAACGAGTTACCTCGATTGAAAAAGATGTCGTCATTGATCTTGGTAAACATCTTGTTACTTTTGGGTGGAGTATTCTTTTGGCATGTACAAATCTTAACGAGAATTAGCTCATTCTTGCCGTTATCCTACTGGTACATTGCAATAGTACTAACAAATGATCCCAACAATAGGTTTGCTAAAATCAGCGTTTACTACATGATAATATGGAACTTAGTTCAGTCTAGCTTATTTGCTGGATTTTTACCCCCAGCATAATTGTGGGAAAATAAATATCACACTATCATTTAAATAAATGCACAAAGAAAGAGAGTTTAATGGTAACACTTCTGTAATTGGAGCTACGTAAACTACAAGAACATCACTTTATAGTCATTAGCCTCAGGTGAAAAACGTTTTGGTAATTGTGATTTAGCACCAATTTTGTGGCTGGGCTAGTTTGATTGATTTATATAATTATGGTAGCACCACCTGGTATTAGAACTGGAGTTATTACTTTGGCTAGACGAGCTGAAAGGAGAAGTTAGTAGTGACAAGAGGCATACCCAGCCTAGAGTTCAAGCCGAAGTAGCTATAATTAATTTGACTTTCGAGAAGCATTTGGATCTTACCTATGTGAACGCATTTATCAACATGGTAGCACCACAAGTGTTCTTCCCAGCTCGAAAATACGATGAAATGGTAGCGCTACAAACACTAACTACATTGCAGTACTTTCATTAAACCTTCATTACTAATATACAAACAATAATTTAGCACGCTAAATTTAAGATCTTTCACCTCTCAATCTTCTAGCCAATTGAATGTCTTTCTTTTGGATAGTGACTCTCTTGGCGTGGATGGCACACAAGTTAGTGTCTTCGAATAAGGAAACTAAGTAAGCTTCAACGGATTCTTGTAAAGCACCAATAGCAGAAGATTGGAATCTTAAATCGGTTTTGAAATCTTGAGCAATTTCTCTAACCAATCTTTGGAATGGCAACTTTCTGATCAATAATTCAGTAGACTTTTGGAATCTTCTAATTTCTCTTAAAGCAACAGTACCTGGCTTATATCTGTGTGGTTTCTTGACACCACCGGTAGATGGGGCAGATTTTCTAGCGGCCTTAGAAGCCAATTGTTTTCTTGGGGCTTTACCACCAGTGGATTTTCTTGCAGTTTGTTTAGTTCTAGCCATTGTAACTGATAGAGAAAAAACTACTAGAGTTTGTTGACGGTGTAGTCTATATATATAGAAATCTGCGTGGGTGCGACAAATCAAAACAATGCGGGTGTAGTCTGAGAGTTACTACGTCGCGACACTGCCGATACTTCCTGACACGGAAGAAGTCAAGGTCGGGATCTTTTCGCAGTCGTCGCGAGCCGGCATAAGCACCGTTTGACAAAGAAGACATCGCTTCTCCCCAGAATCAAAACAATGACGCGGTCCACGACCTCGCAAATTGACAATTTCGTTGCTTTTCGTCGCGAGAAAAAACCATGTTTTTCGCAGGACACACATTTACGCAGGAAACCGCGTAAACATGGGACCGCGACATGAGGGAGAAGTAACCTCGTGACTGAATTTACTAACATTACGACGTTATTGTGGTAGTAGCGATAAAAATGTTTTTGTTATGGTAGATGAAATCTTTGGTTAACTATGGAGCAAGTCCTGCAAATAACCGGGGTACCAAAATTATCCCTTAATATATAAATGATCATTCGCAATGTAGAAAATTTGTATTTGCCCTGTTGTACTATATTATATTTTAATTGCCTATAGCCTAACAAGTTATAGTCTTTGTATAATTAAAAGTATTGTTTATTCATAATGTCCGGTAGAGGTAAAGGTGGTAAAGGTCTTGGAAAAGGTGGTGCCAAACGTCATAGAAAGATCTTGAGAGATAACATTCAAGGTATTACTAAACCAGCCATCAGAAGATTGGCCAGAAGAGGTGGTGTCAAGCGTATTTCTGCTTTGATCTACGAAGAAGTTAGAGTTGTTTTAAAATCATTCTTAGAAAACGTTATTAGAGATGCAGTTACTTATACCGAGCACGCTAAAAGAAAAACTGTTACTTCTCTTGATGTCGTTTACGCTTTGAAGAGACAAGGAAGAACCTTATATGGTTTCGGTGGTTAGTTTTATGAGTTTATTTCGTTTGTATATTAGTAATAATTGTTATTATGTGTCATGGTGTAGCCATTTTGTGTAGATGCTTTGTGAACGAGCAAATGGGTTTGTGCGATTGTGACAACAAGTGTCATTGAGTCTAATAATTACACGTGCTGGTTCAACAACCGTAATTGTAGACTAGACAGATGACCAGGAGCTATTGGCTGTAAACATCCCCAACTAGCCGTTGGCCCCGTACTGTTGTCGTGGTACACTATGGCCAGCTTGAGGGTTCGGAATTTCCCCTGAGGCGTTGTCATAAAGACACTGTAGCAAGTTTGGTCACTACATTTCAGAGTGCCCCTCACGACAGAATGAGCGGCCCATTGCCCGTTGTTTTAGTTCCGTATTTTGTTAGGGCACTTTTGCAAAATTACCCGGTAAACCTGACCCGGAACCTGTTCACTACTTTATGCTAGTTTTGACCTGGACATTTCTTGGACTTTTTCCAAGGCATTGTCTTCACTACTGTCGTTAGCGTTGTATTGTCGTTTCTAGTGTTCTATTTTCTATCTATCTATGTAAAACATGAAACAGCTGGTAGTATACGCAAACGGCCCGTGGAAATATAGGCTCATTTACTCCGAGACCTGGCTACTGAACGGCAGGTCCAGAACTCGAGCTGCGTGGTATTCTAATCGTAACTGAAATGGTGATGGACCCCTCTGCATAGGGTATTTGTCAACTATTGTCATAAGGAAACTTACTTCGTGGAGTAGTTTATAGGATAAAGCTTACTC
>ERZ778017.1683-NODE-1683-length-20614-cov-5.133226_pt1 | contig 20614 bp, 19 predicted proteins | sample MGYA00375747_ERZ778017 | MGnify/ENA primary metagenome ERZ778017 (study PRJEB29350, sample SAMN05509838) | bioreactor metagenome | biome: bioreactor; material: wastewater | place: South Africa: University of Cape Town | collected 2014-03-17 ...
TCGATCTCACCATCGACCCCGATGCCGTCGTCAAGCCGGTCGAGGAATACACGACCCCCAATCCCGTCACCGCCAACGAGAACACGTCGATCGACGAGCTGCGCGCGCTGATGACCACCTATGGCGTGCGCCACCTGCCGATCGTGCGCAACGGCGACGTCGTCGGCCTGGTGAGCGACCGCGATCTGCGCATCGCGCAGGGCCTGAGCGCCGCGCACCAGCTCCAGGTGCTCGCCGCCGACATCATGTCGATCGACCCGGTCTCCGTGAAGGCGGACACTCCGCTGGACGAGGTCGCGCTGACGATGTCCGACCGCAAGATCGGCAGCGTGCTCGTTCACGAAGCCGACGGCACGTTCCTGGGAATCTTCACGCTGACCGACGCGCTGAACGCGCTGATCGAGGTGGTTCGCGCCCGCGGCGGCTGAGAAGCTGTGAACGAATCCGCCATGCCCGCTCGTTCCGCCCAGACGCGCCCACTCTGCGTTGCAAATGCTCGCCGTAGCCTGAGCTACGGCTGCGCTTTGCGCCTTGATTGGGCGCGCCTGGGCGGCCCGCTCGGGCACGCCGGATTCATTCACAGCTTCTGAGACTCAGCCGGCCTCGCGCTGCCGCTCGAGCGCTTCGGCGATCGCCTCCTTGCGCGGCGGCCGCACGAGGCGCGCGACCTCGCGCCCGTCGCTGAGGAAGACGAGCGTGGGCCACAGCTTCACGCCGAACGAGCGCCCGAGGCGTCGCCCCGGTCCGTCCTCGATCTTCAGGTGGCGCACTTCGGGCCGATCGGCCAGCGCCGCCTCGAGCATCGGCTGCGTACGGCCGCAGTAGCCGCACCACGGCGTGCCGAACTCGATCAGCGTGGGGCCGGGCAACGCGTCGACTTCCTCGCGCGAGGGCTCGCGCTCGGCATAATCGCGGGTCATCGTCATCACGCAGCCTGCTGCAAGCGAGGCTCCCGATCGCCCCGTCGCGCCCGCTCAGAGGAACTCGGCGCGCAGCGCCGCTGCGCTTTTCGGCGACAGCAGCGCCGGGGCGATGTCGAAGACCGTGCGCGCGCCCGTTTCTCCGCGCTTCGACAGCCGCGCCGCCGCGCGCGCATAGGCGACCAGCACGCTCGCCGTGAACTCGGGGTTGCTGTCGAGCTTCAACGAGAACTCGACCGTCTGCGACGTGCGTTCTCCGGTTGTGCCGGTGCGGATGACGAAGCCGCCGTGCGGCATCGCCGCGTGCTCGCGCCGCAGCGTCGCCTCGTCGATGAAATGCACGGTGGTGTCGTAGTCGGCGAAGTAATCGGGCATCGTGCGGATCGCCTGCTCGACGGCGCGGGGGTCGGCTCCTTCCTCGAGCACCACCCAGCACTCGCGCGTGTGCTTCTCGCGCGTGGACAGCGAAGGATTCTCGCCGCGGCGCACGCGTTCGATCGCTTCGGGCACCGGCACCGTGTACTGCACGCCGGCGCGCACGCCGGGAACGCGCCGGATCGCGTCCGAATGCCCCTGGCTCAGTCCGCGGCCCCAGAAGGTGTAGGTGGCGCCCTGCGCGAGCACCGATTCGCCGTACAGCCGCGCCAGCGAGAACAGGCCCGGATCCCAGCCGACGGCGATGATCGAGGTCTTGCCGGCGGCACGCGCCGCGGCGTCGACCGCGTCGAAATACCGCGGGATGCGCGCATGCGTGTCGAAGCTGTCCACCGTGTTGAAGCGGGCCGCCAGCGCCGGCCCCTGCTCGGGGAGGTCGGACTTCGAGCCGCCGCACAGCACGAGCACGTCGATGCGATCGGCGAAGGCGTCGATGCCGTCGAGCGGGTGCACGCCCACGTCCGCGGACAACGGGCGCACGGATTCCGGATCGCGGCGCGTGAAGATGCCGACCAGCTCCGTGTCGGGGTTCTGCGCGATCGCCGCCTCGACGCCGCGTCCCAGGTTTCCGTAGCCCGCAATGCCCAGTCTGATCTTCGTGCCCACGACGCCCCCTGCGTCTCCTTTCGATGAAGGCGCCGATTATGCGCGTGCGGCGAGCAGCTGCCCGAGCGCAACGTTTATGACGTAGCCGCCCGCGACCAGGAACACGAACAGCGACGCGGCGAGTTTCAGGGGCGCCGCCCCGGCCCGGCGGAAAGCCTCCATGCGCGTGCACAGCCCGAGTGCTGCCATTGCCATGCCGAGCAGCAGCGTATCGATCGCGACCAGCGCCTCCACCAGGCGAGCGGGAAGCACGCCCAGCGAATGCACGCCTGCCGTGGCGACGAAGAGCAGTGCGAACCAGGGAATGGCGATACGCGCGCGACCGCCCGCGGCGCGGTCCTCGTTGCCCCTCGCGCCGATCCAGCCGAGCGCGAGCAGGAAGGGCGCGAGCATCATCACGCGCAGCATCTTCTCGATGACCGCACTGGCGGCCGCTTCCTCGCCGATGCTGCGCCCGGCGGCGACGACCTGCGCGACTTCGTGGACCGTCGAACCGACGAACACGCCGTAGGCATGCTCGGAGAGCCCGAGAAACGGATACAGAAGCGGATACGCGAACATCGACAGCGTGCCGAACACGACGACCGTGGCGACGGCTACCGAGACCCGCTCCGGGCGGCCGGCGACCACCGGTTGCGTGGCGATCACCGCTGCCGCGCCGCAGATCGAACTGCCGGCCCCGATGAGTATCGCGGTCGTGCGATCGAGTCCGAAGACGCTCGTGCCCAGTCGCACGGCGAGCGCGAAGGTGAGGCACAGGACCGCCAGCGCGATCGCCACGCCGCTCCAGCCCACTTCCGCGATCTGCTGGAACGTGATGCGAAGCCCGTAGAGCACGACGGCGGCGCGCAGCAGCGGCCCCTTGCAGAAATCGATGCCGGCATCGCCGCTGGCGGCGATCCCGGACAGGCGGCTGTTGCCGACGATCATGCCCAGCACGATCGCCAGCGTGAGCGCGCTCAGCCCCCAGGCCTGCGCATGCGACGTCGCCGCCAGCGCACTCGCCGCCGCCGCGAGCGCGCCGACGAGTGCGACGCCCCCGGCCGTCGACGCCCGGCGCGCCGGGCGCATCGCTGTCGATTTCGTGTTCGAGGCGGTAGTCGCGCTCATCCAGGCTCCGCGGGAAAGCCGTGAGCATCGCGCGCCCGGAATCATGAGTCCAATATATAATCTTCAGAGTCACATGAGCTAAGGTTATGGCAATGAATCTCCACCTGCTGCGCGTCTTCTTCGAGGTGGCGCAGCGGCGCAGCTTTTCGCGCGCGGCCGAAGCGCTGTTCGTCAGCCAGCCGGCCGTCTCCAAGGCCGTGCGGGAACTCGAGCGTCAGCTCGGTCTGCCGCTGATCGAACGTGCGGCGCCCCGCAGGCACGGGGCGCGTGCCGGGCCGGGCCCGACGGAAGGACGCGGGGTGCGGCTCACCGACGGCGGACGCGCCCTGCTCGAGCATGCGCGCGGCATCTTCTCGCTCGAGCGGGCGGCGCTCGACGACGTGTGCGCGCGCGTCGGTCGCGAACGCGGCCGCCTGTCGATCGGCGCGAGCACGACGATCGCCGGCTACTGGATCGCGCCGTACCTTGCCGCGCTGCTCGCCCGCTCCCCTGCGATCGAAGTGCAGGTGCGCGTGGGCAATACCGCGACGATCGCGCAGGCGCTCGTCGATTGCGAAATCGACGTCGCACTCGTCGAGGGAGCGGTGCACGATGCGCGCATCGAGGCGCTACGCTGGCGCGACGAGGCGATGGGCATCGTGGTCGCGTCGAACGACGCGCTCGCGCGCAGGCGCGTCGTCGACGCGAAGATGCTCGATGCGCGCAACTGGGTCGTGCGCGAGGCGGGATCGGGAACGCGCGAAGTCGGCGAGCGGCTGATGCGAGCCCATGGCATCGAGCCTGCGCGCACGATCGAGCTGGGCAGCAACGAAGGGATCGCGCGCGCCGTGGCGGCCGGCGTCGGCCTCGCGCTGCTGCCCGAGTCGATTGTTCGCGAACTGCGGGCCACCGGAGCCGTGGCGCTCGTGCGTTATCCGCGGGAGCTGCCCCTCAGCCGGCCGCTGTACAGGCTGCTGTTGCGCGAGCGGCCCGCGTCGCCTCTGGCGAGCGCATTCTGCGAGCTGCTGTCGAGCGTCGACCGGAACGCGGCGCGCGGGCGCGCCCGGTGCGACGTGAAATAATCGGTCGCGTTCGAACACGAGAGCCCGCGCCTGCATGCAAGCCGATCCGCATCCCTTCGACGCCGCGATCCGGCTCGCACCGCAGGGCTCGAACCGTTGTCGCGGCACGACCGCCTCCGCCTATGCGAACATGGTCGGTCCCTTCGGCGGCATCACCTGCGCGGTATTGCTGCAGGCGGTGCTGACGCACGAGCAGCGTCAGGGCAATCCCATCGCGCTCACGGTGAACTTCGCCGCGCCGATCGCCGATGGTCCCTTCGACATCGAAGCGATCCCGGCGCGCACGAATCGGTCCACTCAGCACTGGCTCGTGCAACTCACGCAGCAGGATGCGATCGCGGCGACGGCCACCGTCGCGCTTGCCGTACGTCGCGACACGTGGGGCGCGGACGAAGCAGTGCCGCCATCCGGAATTCCGCCGGCATCCGCGCTTGCGCGCATTCCGCTCTCCGGCGCGCCCGCCTGGGTTCGCAGCTACGACCTGCGCTTCGCCGAACTCGTCGTGCCGGCGGCCTTCGGCGGGGGCGAGCAGACGCACTCGCGCAGCGAGGTGTGGGTTCGCGACGAGCCGCCGCGACCGCTCGACTTTCCCTCGCTCGCGTCGATCTGCGACAGCTTCTTTCCGCGCATCTTCCTGCGCCGCCGCGCGTTCGTACCGGTGGGAACGGTGTCGCTGACGACGTTCTTCCATGCCGACGACGAAATGCTCGCCCGGCAGTCCGATCGGCACGTGCTCGGCGTCGCGCGCGCGATGAACTTTCGCAACGGCTTCTTCGACCAGAGCGCGGAGATCTGGGGCGACGACGGCGTGTTGCTCGCCACCAGCCACCAGATCGTCTACTACCGCGAGTGACGCCTCGTTTCAGGGCGCCGCGCGGAGGAACAGCGCCGGGTCCACCATCGCCCGATTCAGGCTGACCGACCAGTGCAGATGCGGGCCGGTCACGCGGCCGGTGGCGCCGACCGCGCCGATCGTGTCGCCGGCCTGGACGACGTCGCCCGTCTTCACGCCGATGGCGCTCAGGTGGCAGTACATGGTCAGCAGCCCGCGGCCATGGTCGATCCAGACGGTGTTTCCGTTGAAGAAGTAATCGCCCGTATCGATCACGCGGCCCGGCGCCGCTGCAACGACCGGCGTGCCGGCACCTGCGGCGATGTCCATTCCGCCGTGCGGATTGCGCGGCTGGCCGTTGAAGATGCGCCGAAGGCCGAACGAGCTCGAGCGCGTCCCGGGAGTCGGTTGCAGGAAGGTCATCGTCCGGGGCATCGCCGCGCTGTTCGTGGCCGCTACCTGCGCGAGGTGCGCGCGTTCGCGCTCGTAGCGTTCGAGGTCTTCCTTCGACAGGTCGACCTTGCCCTGGGGCACCTGGAGATGCTGCTCGGTATAGCGCTTGGCTTCGATCGTGAAGGCGACGCGTTCGTCCGGCGCGCCCTCGCGATGCACGACCAGCTGCGCCACGCCGGGCTCGGCCTTCAGTGCGATTCCCACCACCGCGGTCCATCCGTTGCGATCGCCGACGACCAGCACCGGCTCCTGCCCGAAGCGCGCGCGGGGCGGCTGCGCCGACGCACCGAGGTCGATCAACGCGACGCCGCCGGGCACGATGCTTTGCTGCGGCAGTTCGAGGGCGGCGGCGTGCGCGGCCGCCGCCAGCGTCGTGCAGGCGGCGACGAAGCGGATGCGGCCGATCAGCGAGCGTCGTGCGCCGGCACCGTCAGCGGACCGGTTCGCGGGGGATCGTGGGCTCGCGAAGAATCGGACGATCATCGTTCGGTGAACCTCGGGAAGGTGTCGGATCCCGAAGCATGCCAAAAGCCGGCGCGGAACCGCGCCCGCTCCTCGCTGCAGCCGGCCAGATGCCAACTCAGATGCCAAGATAGGCCCGCTGCACCTGTGGGTCGTCGGCAAGCTCGCGCGCGCTTCCTTCGCGCACGATCCGTCCCGTCTCCATCACGTAGCCGCGATCGGCCACCGACAGCGCCGCGTGCACGTCCTGCTCGACGAGCAGCACGGTGACGCCCTCGCTGCGGATGCGCGTCATCGTGTCGCACAGCCGGTCGACGATCACCGGCGCGAGGCCCAGGCTCATCTCGTCGACCATCACGAGCCGCGGGCGCGCCATCAGCGCGCGCCCCATCGCGCACATCTGCTGCTCGCCGCCCGACATGCTGCCGGCCCACTGGCGCCGGCGCTCGGCCAGCCGCGGGAACAGTTCGTACACGCGTGCGAGATCGGCGCGGATCGCCGCCCGGTCGCGGCGTCGATACGCGCCCATCAGCAGGTTCTCCTCGACGCTCATCCGGTCGAAGAGCTGACGGCCTTCGGGAACCTGCACGAGGCCCAGCGAGAACACCTCGTCGGCCGTCGCGCGACCGAGGTCGCGGCCGCCGAAGCGGATCTCGCCGCGCGCGTCGATGAGGCGCGAGATCGCGCGCAGCATCGTCGTCTTGCCGGCGCCATTGCTGCCGACCATCGCGACGATCTCGGCCGCGCGCACGACGATGCCGACGTCGCGCAGCACCGGCATGCCGCCGTAGCCGGCGTTCAGCCGCGACACCTCGAGCAGCGCCTCGTTCATCGGCGCTCGCGTCCCAGGTAGGCTTCGATCACGCGAGGATCGCGCAGCACGTCCGCGGTCGCGCCTTCGGCGATCTTCTCGCCGTGATGCAGAACGAGCAGGCGGTCGCACAGGCTGCGGATCGCCTTCATCACGTGCTCGATGACGAGAATGCTGATGCCTCGGTCGCGCAGCTTGCGGATCACGTCGATCACCTCCTCGATCTCGACGCTGTTCAGGCCGGCCATCGCTTCGTCCAGCAGCAGCAGGCGCGGCTTCATCGCCAGCGCCTTCGCCAGCTCGAGCCGCTTGCGATCGGGGCCGCCCAGTTCGTCGGCGCGCTGCTCGATACGAGCGCCCAGGCCGACGAACTCCAGGGATTCGCGCGCCTGTGCGCGTGCGCGGCGCAGATCGTGCTCGCCGCCGCCGGCGCCGAACAGCGCGCCCACCGCGACGTTCTCGAGCACGCTCAGGCCGGGGAAGGGCTTCATGATCTGGAAGGTGCGACCGATGCCCAGGTGCGCGCGCCGGAAGGCCGGCAGCGCGCGCACCGACCGTCCTTCGAACAGGATGTCTCCGGCGCTCGGCTTCAGCGTGCCGTTCACCATGCTCACCAGCGTCGTCTTGCCGGCACCGTTCGGGCCGATCAGCCCGAGGATCTCGCCGTGCGCCAGCCGAAAGCTCACGCGGTCCACTGCAAGCAGTCCCTGGAAGCGGCGCGTCAGCTCGCGCACCTCGAGGATGTCGCTCATCGCTATAACCGGTGCGCGCGGACGTTGTCGAGGAAATAGCGCCATCCCGCATCGCGCAGGTGTGCGCTCATGTGCGCCAGTCCGCGCGGCATGAACACGACGGCGACGACGATGACGACGCCGAAGAACAGGCTCGCGAGGCTGGTGACGCGCGTGGCGAGCACCTCGGAGATCGCCGACAGGACGAGCGCGCCGATCACCGGACCGAACACGCTGCCCGCGCCGCCGAACACCGCCATGATGATCATCTTCACGTTGAGCACGACGTCGAACACGCCGACCGGGTCGATGAAGGTGATGTAGTAGGCGTAGATGCCGCCGGCCAGCGAAGTGAAGGCCGCCGACAGCATGAAGGCGAGGATCTTGTACAGCGTCGTGTTCACGCCCATCACCGCGGCGCCGTCCTCGTTTTCGCGGATCGCGATCAGGCCCAGCCCGAAGCGGCTGTGCGCCAGCCAGAAGACGGTGAGCGTGGCCAGCACGAGCAGGCCGAGCGCGAGTTCGTAGAACAGCACCTCGCTCTTGAGCAGGGGCAGCACGAGGCCGATGTTGCTGCCGGCGATCGGCAGGTTCGAGACGATCGCCGTCATGACGAAGGCCAGGCCGAGCGTGCAGATCGCGAAGTAGTGCCCCTTCAGCCGCAGCACCGCGAGGCCGAGCACGCCGGCGAACACGACGCCCAGCGCCAGGCCGGCGAGCAGGCCGATCCAGAACGGCAGGTGGAACTGCGCCATCGCGATCCCCACGCCGTAGGCGCCCAGCCCGTAGAAGACGGAATTGCCGAACGACGGGTAGCCGGTGAAGCCGCCGATGATGTTCCAACCCTGCGCGAGCGTGGCCATCAGCAGCACGTCGATACCGAACTGCAGCAGGACCGGGCCGCCGTACCAGGGCAGCGCGGCGAGCGCGGCCACGAGGGGCACGACCACGACGGGCACGACCACGATGAGCCCGACGCCGGCAACGCGCGGGACGTTCATGCCGTCCTGCCGAGCAGCCCGGCCGGGCGTACGATCAGCACCAGCACCAGGATGCCGAAGCTGGCGACGTCGCGATAGGTCGGTCCGACGTAGAGCGCTGTCAACGATTCGATGACGCCGAGCGCGAGGCCGCCGACGATGACGCCGAGCGGATTGTCCAGCCCGCCGATGATCGCGATGACGAACGACTTCGCGGTGAGCGGTCCGCCGATGTACGGGTTGATCTGCGACACCAGTCCGTACAGGCCGCCGGCGACGCCGGCGAGCGCCGCACCGAGGCCGAAGGTGAGCGCGTAGATGCGTTTCGGGCTCACGCCGTACAGCCGCGCGGCGACCAGGTTCTGCGCCGAGGCGCGGATGCCGCGGCCGATGCGCGTGTGCAGCAGGAACAGCCACATGGCAACGGTGAGGCCGATCGCGATCGCGAAGGCCGCGACCTGCACGGTGGGCAGCGTGACGGGGCCGAGCGCGAAGTTGTTGCCCGCATAGCGCGGATTGATCGCGCGGAAATCCGCCGAGAACCAGAACTGCGCGAGATAGGCCAGCACCACCTCGAGTCCGAAGGTGATCAGCAGCGTGTTGAACATCGGCGCGCGGATCACGAGGTTCAGGATGCCGCGCTGGATCGCGTAGCCGAGCGCGAACAATGCCACCGCCGTGATCGGCAGCGCCGCGAAGGGATCGATGCCGGCGCGCGTGAACAACATCCACGTCGCGTAGCCGCCCACCATGATCAGCGCGCCGTGCGCGAGGTTCACGATGTTCAGCACACCCCACACGAGAGCGAGCCCCAGCGCCATCAGCGCGTAGAGCCCGCCCAGCAGGATGCCGTTGACGAGGATCTGGAGAAGGAGATCCACGTCGCGGATCTGCTTCAGCGCTTGTCCCAGGCCAGCAGCGGATACTGCATCTTCCCGACGAAGCGCTCGCCGGAGAAGATCGGCACCACCGCGTCGTGCTGGATCTGCACCATCGTCTGCGGCAGGTCGATCTGCCCGGTGGGACCGAACTTGATGTGGCCGTACAGGCTGTCGAAGTCGACCTTCGCCAGCGCGTCGCGCACTTTCGCGTGATCGGTGCTGCCGGCGGCCTCGATCGCCTTCACGTAGGCCTCGACCGCGGCCACCCCGGCGGCCGCGTGGTAGTCGGGCTCGTAGCCGAAGCGCTTCTTCCAGTCCTGCGCGAACTTCTGCGCGTCGCCGAACCATGGATCCTTCAACTGCGGCGACGGCAGCCATGCGGTCATGCCGGAGGCGCCGTTGGCGTCCTCGCCGAGCGCCTGGCGGAAATCGGCGCTGGGCACGCCGACCGTGAGCGAGTACATCTTGGGTTCGACGTCCAGGCTCTTGGCCTGGCGGATGAAGTTCAGCCCTTCGGTCTCGTGGCAGGCCATGAGAACGGCGTCTACGCTGGCGCTCTTGATGCGCGACAGCAGCGACGAGAAGTCGGAAGCGTTGCTGCTGTAGCGTTCGTCGATCACGACGTCGAAGCCGGCCTTCTTCAGCAGGTCGCGCGTGCCCTTGGCCACCGAAACGTCGAAGGAATCGTCGGCGTACAACAGCGCCACCTTCTGCGGCTTCGGATCGAGCTTGCGCATCGCCTCGATCGTGCTGCCGAAGTAGTCGCTCGCCGGGGCGAGCGTGCCGAAGATGTACTTGTAGCCGCGGCTGTAGATCTGGTCGGAGGCGCCGCCGCCCTGCACCATCGGCACCTGGTTCTTCTCGGCGATGGACGAGTCGGCGAGGATGAAATTGCTGGCGAAGCCGCCGAGCAGGAAGTCGACCTTGTCCTGCGAGAGCAGCTGCACGTACTGGCGCACGCTCAGGTTGACGTCGGACTGGTTGTCGAGGATCCGGACCGCCAGTTTTTCCTGTTTGGCACCGACCTTCACGCCGCCCTCGGCGTTGATCCGGTCGATGGCGAACTGGTAGGCGTCCTTGTAATAGCGCCCGGTGTTGGCCACCGGTCCGGTGAGCTGGGTGGACGCGCCGAAGGTTACGGTCTGGGCCGCGGCCGGACCTGCGGCAAGCAGGCCTGCTGCGAGCAACAGCGATGCACGATACATAGAAGACCTCCCTGGGTCGTGGTGGATGTCCTCCTCCCGATTGGGTTGTGGTTTCCGCGGCTCCTCGCGAACGGTTGTCGTTGTCGAACAGTATGAGAGCGGCGCAAAACTCCCTGTCGGGATCAGAGGGATCGCCGCCGATGCCGGTGCTCGCTCGCCGCGACTGCCTGCCGCAGCGATCGAAAGCGGGAACGTCAGAACAGCTTGTGCTGCCGCTGTTCCCTTCGCTGCTCGCGCGCGGGCGTCGCCTGCTGCCGCAGCAGCTCGTGCGCGATGTCGCCGAGGAAAGGCGAGGGCGGCAACCTGCGACGCTCGCCGCGCCAGCTGCGCTCGACGGCGCGGCTGAGAATGAGCCGGTCCCTGGCGCGCGTCATCGCGACGTAGAACAGGCGGCGCTCCTCGGCGTCGGGGCCGCTCGTGTTCGCGGCATCGTCGGCCGCGCCCCAGGAGAACGGCACGAGGCCGTCCTCGAGCCCGACCACGAAGACGACGGCGAACTCCAGTCCTTTTGCGGCGTGCATCGTGAGCAGCGATACCCGGTCGGCGCGCGCGTCCCAGAAGTCCGCTTCCGTCGAAAGCGCGACCTGCTCGCGCAACTGCTCCTCGTCTCCCGTTTCAGCGAGCGTGGCGAGCCAGCGTCTGGCTTCGTCGAGCGCCGCCATGTCGGGGGCGTCTTCCTCTTGACGTAAGTGCTCGGCCGCGGCGGCGATGCGCGCGGGCAGATCGCGCTCGCGCAGATCGGGCTCCTGCGTCGCGAGCCTGGCGAGCAGGGCGCGCACCGCGGCGTGGCCGGCGAGGGGTGCGGGCGTGCTCTTCTTGAAGGGAATGCCGGTCCGGTCGAGTGCTTCCCGCAGCACGGCCGCCTGCGCATCGGTGCGGTAGAGCACGGCGAAATCGGCGAAGCCGAGCGGCCGGTCGCCGTTCGCCACAGGCTGCGCCCTGTCGGCCGTCAGGAGATCGTGCCCGCCCAGCAGGCTCTCGATCGTGGCGGCGACGAACTCGGCCTCCGCGCGCTCGGTCGATGCAGCGTGGATGGTGATCGGCTCGAGCATCGGCCGGGTGATGTCCTCGGGCGCTGCGTTGCCGATGACCTGGGATGCAGCGGTGACGATGGTGCCGCTGCAGCGGTAGTTGCGCCCCAGACGCACCGTGCGCGTCGAGGGGAAGTCGCGCCCGAACTGCGAGAAGCACGCGGCGTTCGCACCGCGGAATCCGTAGATCGCCTGGTTCGGATCGCCGATCACGCAGACGTTGCCGTCGGGCGCTGCGAGCAGGCGCAGCAGCGCGTATTGCCGGTCGTCGACGTCCTGGAACTCGTCGACGCAGACGTGGCGGAAGCGCTGGCGCCAGCGCGCAGCGATTTCGGCATTCGCCTGCAGGATCTCGACCGGCAGGCCCACGAGATCGTCGAAGTCGACCCAGTTGCGTTCCCTGCCGATCCGGCGGCAGGCGGCGAGCGCGGCGGCAACTTCTGCGTCCGCGGGTGCCGCGCCCGTGCGCTTGAGCATCGAGACCGTCTTCAGCAGCCGCATGGCCCTGCTTTCGGAGATGCCCTGGTCCGCGGCGAGCGCGGCAGCGCGCTCGCGCTCGTCGGCGACGCGAAAGTCCGGCTGCAGACCAGCCGCTTCGCCATCGGCGTGCAGGAGCGTCAATCCCAGCGAATGGAAGGTGTGCACCGCGCATTCCCCGGCGCCGTCCGGAACGAGCGCGGACAGTCGCTCGCGCAGTTCCTGCGCCGCACGGCGCGTGAAGGTGATGGCCAGGCACGAGGCTGCGGGCACGCCGCGCTCGAGCACGAGATGCGCGATGCGGTGCGTGATCATGCGCGTCTTGCCGGAGCCGGGGCCGGCCACCACGACGAGCGGCCCATCCACGGTTTCCGCCGCACAGGCCTGATCCGCATCGAGCCCGGCGAGGACGCCGCCGCGGCCGGAAGCGGCTCGAGTCGCCGGCGGTGGAGCGACCGGTTCCTGCGGTTCGGGCGCCGCCGGCGCGGATCGGGTCCTGGTGCGCGTGCGTCGTTGCACGGGCGCATCGAACAGCAGTGCACCGCGGGTCAGGCGATCCAGCTCGCCGTCCTCGAACAGGCGGATCACGCCGTACTCGCCGTCATAGCCTGCCTGCCGGATCACGGTGCCGGCGCGCAGCCGGCTCACGGCCTCGCCGAGCAGCGGGTCGACCCGGCCGATGTCTTCGACGGGCACGTCTTCGAGCACGGTGAAGTCGGCGCCCAGCGCGGCGGTGGTGCGATCGTAGGCTCGCTGCACGCCGAGCGAGGCGACGCCGCCGCCCACGATCTCGGCGAGGATCTCGGGCAGCGGGACCAGGCTCGTCACCTCGCCTGCCGTGGGCGGCGGCACGAGGCTCGCCTCGTCGCGGTCGGCCAGCTTATCCACGCGGTGCGCCACGCCCACCGTCACGCGATTGCCGCACACCGGGCAGCGGCCTTCGTGGGCGAGGGTCTCGGTCGGATCGAAGCGCACGCCGCAGGCGCGGTGTCCGTCGAGATGGTATTTGCCTTCCTCCGGGAAGAACTCCACCGTGCCCTCGTAGCCTTCGCCGGTTTGCAGCGCGCGGCGGATGGCGAAGAAATCGGGTTCGCACGAGAAGCGCGTCGCCTCGCGGCCGAGCTTGGCCGGCGAGTGCGCATCGGAACTGGAGATAAGGCGGTAGCGGTCGAGCGAGGACACTCGCCAGTTCATCGCCGGATCGGAGGACAGGCCCGTCTCCACCGCGAAGATGTGGTCGCACAGGTCGCCGTAGCATTCGTGGATGGAGTCGAAGCCGGACTGCGAGCCGAGCGCCGAGAACCACGGCGTCCAGATGTGCGCGGGAACGAGATAGGCGTCGGGCCCGGACTGCAGGGCCACTTCGAGCAGATCGCGCGAGTCCAGGCCCAGGATGGGCCGACCGTCCGACGTGATGTTGCCGATGCGGCCGAGGCTGGCCGCGAGGCGGTCGGCGGTGGCGAAATCGGGAACGTAGATCAGGTGATGAACCTTTCGCGTGCGCTCGCCCTTCTTGTAGATCGTCGAGATTTCGGTGGACAGCATGAAGCGCACCGGCGTGCGGCAGGCGGGCGGAAGCGTTTTCCACACCTCGGCCTGCAGCTCGGGTCTCAGCGCGAACAGTCCGTCGCCGGTGGGCAGCAACCTGTCCTTCATCTCGGCGAGCCACGCCGGATGCACGCAATCGCCGGTGGCGACCACCGCGATGCCTTTGCGCGCCGCCCACCAGGCGAGATGCTCGAGGTCGAGGTCGCGGCTGGTGGCGCGGGAGTACTTGGAGTGGATGTGGAGGTCGGCGTGGAATTGCATCGGAAAGACCCTCAGCGCAGACCGTACCAAACTCCACGGCCACCGCCGTGCCGATCAAGCGTGCCGCGTTCGACCAGTGTCCGGAAATGCTGCTTGAGCGTATTGCGGCTGGCCCCGGTCAGCTTGATGGCCTCGCCAATGGTGACGCGCCCGTGCTCGCGGGCAAACTCGACGATCTGTAGCTGTAGTTCCGGCATGGCCGCCAGCACGATCTTCTCGCGCTCGACCTTCTTCTCCAGGCGCCGAACCTGCTCGGCCAGGGAGCGCAGGAAGAACACCAGCCACGGCTGCCAGTTCGGCGCTTCCGTGCGGATCGTGCCCTGCGTCTGCCGCAGCGCCAGGTAGTAGGCTTCCTTGCTCTGCTCGATCACGCTCTCCATCGAGCTGTAAGGCACATAGGCGTACGCGGCCTGCAGCAGCAGGAGCGTGGTCAGCACGCGGGAGAGCCGTCCGTTGCCGTCCTGGAAAGGGTGAATCTCCAGGAACACGACGATGCACAGGGCGATGATCAACAGCGGATGCAGCCGGGCCGTTTCGCGCTCCTGGTTCACCCACGCCACCAGCTCCGTCATCAGGCGGGGCGTGTCGAAGGGCGACGCCGTCGGAAACACGATGCCGATCCGTGCGCCGGTTTCGTCGAAGGCGGCGACACTGTTCGAGTTGGTCTTGTAGTTGCCACGATGCCAGATGTCCTTCTCGCTGTAGCGCAAGAGGATCTGGTGCAGCTGCTTGATGTGGTTCTCGGTGAAGGGGATGTCCTGCCAGGACGAGAACACCAGGTCCGTCAGTTCGGCATAGCCGGCCACCTCCTGCTCGTCGCGGCTGGCGAAGGACTTGATCTCCAGGTTCAACAGCAGCTGCTCTACTTCCCGGTCGGACAGCCTGCTGCCCTCGATGCGGGTCGATGAGCCGATGCTCTCGATGGTGGCTACGCGGCGCAGGGCCGACAGCCGGTCGGGCGCGAGCGTGCCCAAGGCGCGCCAGGCGCCTTTGAACTCGCCGATTCGGGCGATGAGGTTCAGGATCTCCGGGGTGATCTGGATGGTGTCAGCTTGCAGCATGCACCAATACTACAACCATTTACACCCATTTACGATGGTGCACCCATTCCCGGTCAGGAGATGGTCGGTCGCGATCGTTGCGACGTTGCCGGCATTGATGGGTCGGAGACGTTTCGCTGGATCAGCTTGGCGGATTCCGGCTCGCGGTGGACGAACAGGGTGATGGCCTCGTCCAGCAGGGCTTGGGCGAAGGCCGGACCGTTCTGCACGCGAGCAGCGACGGTCTCTTCAATGTCACGGATCTTCGCCATCGACCAGGCTTCTGCCATGGCGACTCGGGTCCGCGCGCCAGGGTTCTTCTTGCTCATCGACTCACTCCGCGACGACGGCGAATCCACGCAGCCACGGATCGAGGTGGGCGATGTCGAACGTGCGCGACTCGAACATCTGCATCATGTCGGCGTAGATCTGCATGGGCGCTCGCTGCAAGCGCCAGCCGTTGATCCGCAGGAACACGTCGGCAGCGGCAAAGGCGATACGCTTGTTGCCGTCGACGAACGGGTGGTTGATCGCCAGGCTCTCCATCAGCGCAGCCGCCTCGGCCACGATGTCGTCGTAGTAGCCCGTCTGTGGGCGGAACAGCGCGGCCTCCAGCGCCCCGGGATCGCGCACGCCGGGCGCGCCGCCGTAGCGCTGCATCAGCACGATATGCATGCCTAGCACGTCAGCCACGGTCAGGTAGTCGCGCGACACGGCTTACTTGGCCAACTCGCGATAGAGGCTGTCGAATTCGTCAAGGTTTGATGCGAACGAAGCCATCACATGGCGGCGAGGACGTTCCTTCTGCTGCCTGTCGATGTAGTCGCGCAGCGCCTCATCGAGCACTGCCTGGAACTGGCGGCCTTGGCTTTCCGCGATCTGGCGCAGTGCAGCGAGCACCTCTGGTGCGGCTTGGGAGGAAAACTTCTCGCGGACGGCGGTCGTCATGGTCATCTCCATCATGATCTATCTTGACACTTCATGATATGTCAAGATGCAACTCTCTATCAAGCTTCGAACGCGAATCGGAGGGTGGCCGTAACCCCGCGTGGCGCGGGGATCGCAGGCGAAAAAAAGGGCCCGGAGATCATCCGAGCCCTTGTAGACGGTGGGGCCGGCGTCAACCACATAACCGCCGGAAACCCGCGCCAATAAGCGCTATCGGAGATTTTGACTTCCTCAGTTGCCCCTATACTTGCCCCGAGCGAGTGCCGCCTGCACTGAGTGCGCCGCTCAAACTTCGTAATCAGATCCCATGTCGAATCACGAGCGCGGGGCTGCCCGTCGGTTCAAACCAGGGTCATCACCGTCTGCGAGATAGCGGACAGCAGCGCCGCCAGAACCCGTCCGTCCCCGGCGCGCCCCGTACACAATCGGCCCTGCGAATCCCACAGCGTCAGGGCCGACTAATTCGCTACTTCAGAAATTCTGCCACCTACCCGGAGAGCCAAGCTGCGCGCAGTTTTTCGCCGATTCTCGGCCCCCGGTGAGCTATAACAACCACTACTGCGACAACCATCGTCCTTCAGGCCAAGTTAGCTGGCTACGTTGCCGCCTACAAGCCGCCACAGTTGAACCCGGATAGATGTTCGATAGAGTCCGCGGTCATCGGCCGAGCGAGCAGGAAACCCTGGACTTCGTCGAAACCGTAGGCTCGCAATGCCTCCAGTTCGGCAGTCGTCTCGACGCCCTCTCCAATGACTTTGAGGTTCAGCGAACGCGAAATAGCGGCAACCGCAGCAATGTCGACATCGGAGTCGCTTCCTTGCCGAGACATTCCTTGAACGACGTGCCGGTTAATCTTAAGCGCAGCAACCGGCAAACGGGAGAGTTGAGAGAGGCTTGATAGGTCGGTTCTGAAGTCGTCCACGTGCAGCGAAAACCCGAGCGACGCGAGTTGCGCGAGACTTCGGACCGAAGCGTCGTCATTCGAGTTCAGCGCGAGTCCGGTGATCTCCAGGTGCAAGTACTGCGTCAGTTCCCGGTCCTGTGCGAGGAGTTCGCGCATCAGCGCAAAGAAGCTCGGGTCGCGAAGCTGTACATGCGAGATGTTCACGGCAACCGGATAGTTCACGCCACCACGGCGCCAGCGTCGGCTCTGATGGACCGCTGCTCTCACAACCCAGTTGCCCAACGGAACGATGAGTCCGCAGCGCTCGGCTTCTTTGATGACATCCTCGATGCTTTCGTGATCTGCCTGGGCGCTCCAACGCAACAGCGCTTCGACGCCGGTTACCTGCCAGTTCGTGAGGGCGACCTTCGGCTGGTAACGCAGGCCGAACTCCCTGCGCGCGAGTGATTCGAGCAGGGCGCCGCCGAGAGCGGTCGTTGATGAATGCTCGGCAGGTCGGGCGACGTCCCGGTCCGACATAAGCTCTTGCTGCAGCAGTTCAAGGGCGCCAGCGGAGGATGTGGCGACGCAACGCGAGCGACAGACGAGTTGAGGCTGGCCTTCTGGAGACACGATGTGCTCGAATCGAGCTTCGAGCAGAATGTAATCGCCCCCGCGTGTGCGCATCCGCAGCCGCGTCGGAGTGCCCCCGGAAGAGCCTCGAACCGCTTCGAGTAGTGCCGGGACGTCGTCTTCGTGCACGAAGTCTCGTCCGCGTCGGCCGACCAACTGGGCCGATGTGTAGCCGCTTAATCTTCGCAACGGGCGAGACGCATATCGAATGTTGCCGGAGGCGTCGTGCAGCGTAACGAGTTCGGGTATCTCGTGTAGCGATGCGGACTCGGCAACCAGGGATGTCCGCGCCACGCGCCGGCGTGCACGGGACGACCTAACGAGGTAGTACACCGAGCCTGCCCCGAAGGCTGCTACGGCCAGGACAACAAGAAGTATGTGCAAACGATGGGGTTGCACGCCATCGCTCGGGTCGCGAGTGGCGCCGTTGTCTTGTGTCTGGAGTTGTATGAGCGGCTGAGCCTCAGCCGGTAAGACAACCCCAGGCGCAACGACGTTCGAAACGTCGTCGTGAACGCCCATACCGACGACAAATGTGAGCGACGCGAGCAGAGCATCAGCGAGACGGGGCATGGCGATACGCAAGTCAACAAAACCAATACTCCCGAATGCCGCGTGCGGACGGGAGCCTGTTGATGGCGTGGGGTATTGCGTGTGCTCGCGCGCGGCTTTGAGCTAGAGGTGCACGCTTGATTGCTTCTTCCTGGCGGGCCGACCGGCGAGTAGCATTCGCAAAACAGGCCGACGGGCCGGAGTCAGGCGGCCCGCCAAGGGCGTGCCGCTGACATCCAGTGCTCCAGTACGTTCCTGACGCGTTGGCGCTGACCGCAGTTGCCTGGCTCGAGTGCGGGAGTCGATGGCCGCTGAAGCTCTTCCGGGATGCTCAATTCGCTGCCGCTACCCGACGGCTCGTTGTTCGCTGCCAGGAGCATCTCAATTTCCCCACCGGCGCGCGAACTCCAGCGAATGTAATTCACTCGTAAGCCTCCCGTAATCCACGTCCCCTATCATGGTCCTTCGCTGGGAAGGCCGCGCGTTTGCAGTGCGCTAGGGCTACGGCTCCGCCATGCCCTCGGACCTCCGATGAGCATCGCGCGCGCAAGGCGCGGTACGAACTACGTATTGCTGGCGAAAACGGTCGGGAAAACTCATTCCCTTCCAAAGGAGAACCGCGATGAAGCGCACCCAAAAGTTGGCTACGTTCGTTCTGCCTATCGCTGCAACCAATGCGCGTTGCAGCAAGACGGTACTACGTTCGTTATTGGCGAGCACGACCCTCGTTCTTGCGTTCGCGTCCATGAATGCAGGCGCCGTCGAGGAGCATCACCCGGATGCGGCATCCGGGTCGACGCCGCCTGCCGGCGCGACAGCAGACGTTGGCCCGACCATCGAGAAGATGCAGGAAAACGTTCGCCAGATGCAGTCGCAACTGGAGCGCGCGGCGAGCGCGAAAACCGACGACGAACGGCGGGCGGCACTCGTCGAGCACATGAGGACGATGCAGGACAACGTGATGCTTGGACGTAACGTCATGATGGGCGCGACGGGCGGCTATCCAGCGATGGGCGGTGCAATGGGCTCCGGTGCGATGGGCCCGGGTGTGATGGGCCCAGGAATGATGGGGCCCGGAATGATGAGTGGAATGATGGGCTCCGGGATGATGTGTCCAGGAATGATGGGCCAAGGAATGATCAGCCCGGGAATGATGGGTCGCGGGCAGGCTGGCGGCCCCGATTCTGCCGAACTGCAACGGATGGAGCGCCGCCTCGACATGATGCAGATGATGATGGAGCAGATGATGCGCAGCCGATCGGATCAGCCCGGCACCGCGCCCTCGATGCCGGCCCGTTGAACGGGCACGCCGCAATCGATTCCGGGCGGCGCGGGCTTTCTCCTCAAGCTGAAGCGCGATCGACAGCCTCTCGGCTGCGACCGGACGTGTTCGCACTAAGTCGCTCGAAGCACAGGCGCTGATAGCAATCGGCGGGGCGGCTCGGCCGAGGATCGCTCTCGAGAGCGACGTCGCCCCGACCCTTATTCGCGCGCGTACTGTCGGCGTCGCGTGCCAAGACATGCGATCGCTTCGTTGCACGAACGTAATGAATGTGTCATCTCCCCGTACGCGCGTGGGGCTCATGCTTTCGATACCGCCTGACCGACGACGGCCGGGCGAAGCGAAGCGAGATCTGACCTTTGACGCGCCCGGGAGGCGAACATGAACGAGATCCTGATGGAAGTGACGGGAATGACCTGCGGATCGTGCGTGCGGCACGTTACTTCGGCCCTGGAGGCGATCGACGGCGTGGAGCACGTCGCGGTGGATCTCGCGTCGGGGCGCGTAGCGGTACAAGGGCGTCCGGGAACGGCGCCAGCCCGGCTGATCTCGGCGCTGGCTGACGCAGGCTATCCCGCGCGCGTAGTCGAGGGCGCTGCCTCGTCGTCTGCCGCACCGGCTCGCCGGTCCGGCGGTTGCTGCTGCAGCTGAGAGCGGGACCTGCCAAGTGTCTCGCCCGATGCAGCTGAGCTTCCTCGGCGGTGCCGGTACGGTCACCGGTTCGCGCACCCTCGTATCCGCCGCGGAGCGCAGCTTCCTGGTCGATTGCGGCCTGTTCCAGGGGTACAAGACGCTGCGGCTGATGAACCGCGAGCCGTTCGGGTTCGATCCCGAACGACTCGATGCCGTCGTCCTGACGCACGCGCATCTGGATCATTCGGGCGCACTGCCGCTGCTCGTGAAGCAGGGCTTTCGCGGACCGGTGTTCGCCACGCCCGCGACGATCGAACTGGCCGGAATCCTGCTCCCCGACAGCGGAAGGCTGCAGGAGGAGGACGCGGAGTACGCCAACCGCCGGAAGATATCGAAGCACGTCCCGGCGCTTCCGCTGTACACCGAACAGGATGCGCGCGATGCGCTGCAGCGCTTCGAGGCGCTGCCTTTCGACGAGATCAACGATGCGATCCCGGGAACGCGACTGCGCATGCGGCCGGCGGGGCACATCCTCGGCGCGGCATCGGTCGAGATCTCGATGAACGGCGCGACCGTGCTGTTCTCGGGAGACCTGGGAAGGCCCGACGACCGAATCATGCGTGCGCCGGCGCCGATCGATCGCGCCGATTGCGTCGTCCTCGAGTCGACCTACGGCGACCGGCTGCACGACGTCCGCGACAGCGAGGCGGTGATCGGCGAGGCGATACGGCGCACCGCGGCGCGCGGCGGCAGCGTCGTGATCCCTGCATTCGCGGTGGGCCGTGCGCAATCGATTCTCTACGCGATCTACCGGCTGAAGCAGCAGGGCGCGATTCCGG
>ERZ778017.1684-NODE-1684-length-20613-cov-130.891040_pt1:0-5000 | contig 20613 bp, 19 predicted proteins | sample MGYA00375747_ERZ778017 | MGnify/ENA primary metagenome ERZ778017 (study PRJEB29350, sample SAMN05509838) | bioreactor metagenome | biome: bioreactor; material: wastewater | place: South Africa: University of Cape Town | collected 2014-03-17 ...
GCCCGTTGCTGCTTCTCGGGCGGCAACTTGCCGGACAGGATCGAGATGAACACGATGTTGTCGATACCCAAGACGATCTCGAGGACCGTCAGCGAGGCAAGGGCAACCCAGGCTTCTGGACTAGTTATCCAAGTCACGTTCCCGATTCTCAAGGTTGCGGGCTTGGAGCGCAAGTAGTATGCCGGGACCGCCTAGCTGACGATCCCGGCACCGTTCGCAGGCGAGCCGCTGTGGGCGGTCAGTCGATGTCGCGACGCAAGAACCACCAGTAGAGGAGGACGCCGAAGATGAGCGCGTATCCCGCCATGACGAGTGCCGAGTGGGTAAGCGGCAGGCCGTTGCCGAGGAGGTTCTGCAGGGGTTCGAACTCCTCTCCGACTCCTAGTTCCTTGAGCCACGAGGTCGCCGGCTTGCGGCCAGGCGCGTAGAGGTTGGCCGTGAAGAAGTACTTGGGTAGTTCCTGCCACACCGCCTGGAGCTTGATGGCCTGGAAGACCGCGTTGATGCGGTTGAGCGGCTGCACCTGCGAGATGGTGTTGATGATGGTGTAGATAGTCTCGATGAGGCTCGGGAGGAACAGCACCATCACGACGCCGAGGACCCCCGACTTCACGAGGGTGATGAGCAGGAACGCTAGGAGGATCGGCGCGAGGAGCTGCAGCGCCTGCAACCCGTAGAGCCCGGCGAGCTCAAGCCAGTTGCCTCCGAAGTGCGTGGGTAGGAAGGTCGTGCCGATGGCTCCGAAGATGAAGCCGGCCACGGCGGCGCCGGCCATGAGTGCAGCGATCGACCCTAGCGCCACTATGACCTTGCCTGTCATCACTGCGACGCGCGAAGGTTGAACGACGAGCACCGTCTTCCACATGTTCTGCGAGCGCTCATCGCCGATTAGCAGGGCAGCGATCAGGGTCACCGCCACGATGTATAGCGTCGGACTGGTGTAGGCGGGGCCGGTAAGCGCAAGCCGCGCCAAGCCGATCGGTGACGCGAACAGCTGCAGCGTCTGGTCGATGTTGCCGCCCTCGTTAGCGAAGGAACTCGCCAAGGTCGTGTTTAGGACGCGCGCCACGATCAAGGCGAGTACGGGCAGCAGTACCCAGTAGAGGCCTGCCAACACGTAGAGGCGCCGCTTGCGCAGCACCTTGAAGGTCTCGGCGCGGATGACAGCTAGTAGTGGGCTCACGTTGGTCTCCCGCTCGGGTTCACGAGCTTCAGGTACGCCGCCTCGAGGTCGTCGCCGTGGGCGGCCGCGGCCAAGACCTTCACTCCGCGCTGGGTTAGGTCGGAAACGAGGTCGTCGGCGCGTTCCCGCGGCACGAGGACGTCTGCGCCGTCTGCGCCACGCGGCGTGAACGCGTAACCGAGGTCCCCGAGGGCGGTTCGAAGTACGGCGCTGTCTGCCGCCCTCACCGTGTAACTGACTTGTTGATCGCCCATGCGGTCTAGCAGCGCGCTTAGCGTGCCGTCGAAGCGCAGGTTGCCCTTGTCGATGGCGAGCACGCGGTCAACGAACTTCTCGACCTCGGCGAGGATGTGGCTCGACACGAGCACGGTGGCGCCGCTCTGAGCGACGGCCCTCAGCGCCTCGCGGAACTCGGCGATGCCAGTTGGGTCAAGGCCGTTCGTCGGCTCGTCTAGGAGGAGGACCTGCGGCCGCCAGAGCAGGGCGCGGGCCAGCGCTAGGCGTTGGCGCATGCCCTGGGAGTAAGCCCTCACCTTCTTGTTGGCGGCGTCTTGCATGAGGACGAACTCTAGCGCTTCGTCGATGCGGGTGGCTGGCACGTCGCCGTGCAGTAGCGCCGCGTGCCTGAGGTTGTCGCGGCCGGTCAGGTAAGGGTAGAAGCTCGGCTCTTCGATCATGGTGCCAACGCGGCGCAAGGTAGGTCCAGGCACGCTGGCGCCGAGCACGCTGCATGTGCCAGCGCTCGGGCGCACGAGCCCGGCCAGCATCCGCAAGGTGGTCGTTTTACCGGCGCCGTTGGGGCCGAGGAAGCCGACGATCTCGCCCTGCGCTACCTCGAACGTCAAGTCTGTGACGGCCTTGGATCTTCCGTACTGTTTCGTAAGGCCAGTGGCTGAGATGGCGATCGTCATTCGGCCTTCCCTTCGCGGGTCATGAGGTTCCTGATGGCGTGTTGCGGGTCCATCCCATCGAACACTACTCTGTACACCTCACGGCTGATGGGCAGCTCTATCTCGCGCGCGACGGCGCTGGCGTTCACCGCCTGCACCGTCGGTATGCCCTCTGCCGTCAGGCCGCTGGCTTGGAGCTCTGCCAGCGTGGAGCCGCGCGCCAAGCTTACGCCCGCGCGGTGGTTGCGCGAACCGTCGCCTGCGCAGGTGGCCACCAGGTCGCCTACGCCGGCAAGGCCGTAGAACGTGCTCGTCTTCCCACCTAACGCGGTGCCGAGGCGCACGATCTCGGCCAGGCCCCGCGTGATGATGGACGCTTTGGTGTTCTCGCCCAAGCCAAGACCGTCGCTAACGCCGCACGCGAGTGCGATCACGTTCTTGAGCGCCCCCGCTACCTCGATGCCGATCACGTCCCGGCTCGTGTAGACCCGGAAGGTGCCTTGCTGCAGGAGGCGCTGCACCTGCGCTGCCAGGTGCTGGTCGCTGCTTGCAACGGTCGTGGCCGCCGGCTTGCCGACTGCTATCTCGCCAGCCAAGTTCGGACCTGAGAGAACTGCGAGGGGCGTGTCCGGCAGGAACTCGGAGACGACTTCGGTCAGGCGCTTGAAGGTGGCGATCTCGAGCCCCTTCGAGCAGCTCACGACCGCCGCAGGTTTCCCCGCGAGGGCGATCTGCGCCGCCACCTGCCTGAAGGCGCGCGATGGCACGGCGAGGAACGCGGTCGGTTGGCCGGCGAGGGCCTCGGCTAAGTCGGAGGTCGCCCTGACACCCGCGCCTAGGTAAACGCCTGGGACGTACGCGTCGTTGCGGCCAGCGCGGTTGATGGCGCTTGCCACCTCCTCGCGGTTAGCCCACAAGGTCACTTCGTGGCCTTTCCGCGCGAGCAAAGACGCGATAACCGAGCCCCAGGCGCCGGCACCAAGAACGGTTAGTGGTGGTTGTGCTGGTGCAGCGCATGACATGGGTAAAGAGTACCAACTGGTGATAAGGTGGCTCCTGGTGCCTGATCGCGGTTGCGCCCATGAAGGGCCGCGCTGGCGCGCGGAGGAACGATGCCTATCTACCTGTACCGGAACCTGGCGACCGGTGAGAACTTCGAATACGAGCAGAGGATCACCGAGGACGCCCTAACTACTCACCCCGAGACGGGCGAACCAGTCAAGCGCCTCATTCAACCCGTCGGGATCGCGTTCAAGGGCTCCGGTTTCTACGTCAACGACACGCGTAAGAACTCACGAACCCCAGCAGCGTCCAAGGACAAGGGCCTCACGAGCACCGATTCTGGCGCTCCTAGCGGCGACTCTTCGACTAGTGGCGGCGCTACGTCCACGCCGGCAGCGACGCCGGTCGCCGCGGCGACGCCGACCAGTGGCGGCTCGAGCGCGAAGGCCACTGGCTAGGCTCCTTAGCCACTCACGCGGCGCGAGTCACTGCGCTACGAACTTCACCTCGAACATCGTCGGCCAGAGCTTGCCTGTCAGCAGGTAGTTGCCAGTCGACTCCATGAAAGCTATGCCGTTGAGGACCGCTTCAGAGTCCATGGCGCCCATCAAGCGGCGCAGCGGGGCCCCGTCTATCACCGCGACGACGGCGCCGGTCTTCGCGTCTATGCGCATGATCTCGTCGCTCTTCCACACGTTAGCGTAGACGAAGCCAGCGACACACTCCAACTCGTTCAGTTGGGTTACGGGCGTGCGCCCACGCCGCACCGTCACGCTGCTGAGCGCAGCGAAGGTCACTGGGTCGCGGCGCGTCAGCGTGGCGCTGCCGTCGCTCATCCACAACGCTTGCCCATCGAAGCACAAGCCCCAACCTTCGCCAGTGTACGGCTGGCTGCCTAGCGGCTCGAACGTAGCCAGGTCATAACGCAATAGCAGGCCGTTCTGCCAGGTGAGCTGCAGGAGCTCGTCGCCAACGAGCGCCAGGCCCTCGCCGAACAGGTCGCGAGCGAGGGGGCGGTAGCGCACCACCTCACCGTCTAATCTCGTCTCCCTCAGACTCGAGGCGCCAAGGAGGCCGGTGCTCTCGTACAGTGACCCGTCTTGCCACACGAGGCCCTGGGTGAAGGCCTGTGGATCGTGAGGGTGCTGCGCCACGACAGACACCGTCAGGCGTTCGATCTGGGCGCCTCCACAACTCGCGAGGAGCGCAATCGCGCTGACGAGCAGCGCGACGCGGACGACGCCCATCATCAGCGCGACTCCGAGGGGGATAGTAGGGGCGACACTGCGCGCCACACCGCCTCCGTCACAACGTCTGAGGCGGCGCTGGCGTCGATCGTCACCCACGCGCCATCGGTCGCGGCTTGGGCCTGCGCGACGAAACCAGCGCGCACGCGCCTGTGGAACTCGAGCCCGGCGGCTTCGAGGCGGTCGTGCTCCGAGCGTCCGGATGCCCGCTCGAGGCCGAGTTCAGGGTCGATGTCCAGAAAGACCGTTAGGTCGGGAGTGAGGCCGTTGGTGACCCGAAGGTTGAGGCGCTCGACGAGCTGTAGCTCGAGACCGCGACCGTAGCCCTGGTAAGCGACGGAGGCGGCAGTGAAGCGGTCCGACACTACGTCGCGACCAGCGGCCAACGCTGGCGCGATCACGTCGGCCACGTGCTGGGCCCGGCCGGCGGAGTAGAGGAGGAACTCGGTGAGGGGATCGACGCGCAGTTGCGGGTCGAGCACCACGCTGCGGATGGCGTCGCCCGTTGGGGTGCCTCCCGGCTCGCGCGTGAACACGGGGTCGCGTCCTGCTGCAGTCAGGCGACTGCGCAGGAGGGCGAGTTGCGTCGACTTGCCCGCCCCCTCTGGCCCCTCGAAGACCACGAACTTACCGCGGCTGGCGCCGCTCTGCGCGGTCGTCACAGTCCAGTCGGCAGCA
>ERZ778017.1684-NODE-1684-length-20613-cov-130.891040_pt1:10000-20613 | contig 20613 bp, 19 predicted proteins | sample MGYA00375747_ERZ778017 | MGnify/ENA primary metagenome ERZ778017 (study PRJEB29350, sample SAMN05509838) | bioreactor metagenome | biome: bioreactor; material: wastewater | place: South Africa: University of Cape Town | collected 2014-03-17 ...
ACCGCCCAACCCCAAGGAAAGGAGGGCAAGTACGGCAGCGCCGAATGACGTCGAAATTGCGGTCTTATGTCGCACCCGCTAATGCTACACCGCCCCCCGCGAAGCGCCCATCACCCGCGCTGCAACGCGCTGTTCTCGCATGCGCACGGTTGCCAGTGCAGGCCGCCCCAAGTTCCTCATCATCATTGCCAATCGTTAATGACCGTGCATACCCCTGTCTGCGCTCGGCGCCAGTCTGATAGAGTTGCGGCATGCGACATGAGAGGGCGGAAGCCCTCTTGGACAGGAAAGGGGGCACCGAGACCTCGATCCGGAATGCTTACGTCGTTCCACGAACGGTGAACATGCGGGCAACCGCCTAGTTCACAGCGCAACCAATTCTTGACGCTTTGAGATTGAAGGAGACATTGATGAAGAGAACAATCGCTGCGCTTATCGCGGGCAGCCTTTTGCTACTGGGTTCGGCCTTCGCGCAAGCGCCGGCCGACACGTATGTGTATATGACCTTCGGCCAGCCCGTGTCCATGGACCCGGCCCGCGCGTACGACACCGGCTCAGGTGGCATCCTCGAGAACGTCTATCAGACCCTGATGGCGTACGACGGCGAAGCCATCGACACCTTCGTGCCGAGCCTCGCCACCGGCTACTCTGTGAGCAGCGACGGTCTTCACTGGACGTTCGACCTGCGCCCGAACGTCAAGTTCCATAGCGGCAACACCATGACTTGTAAGGACGTCGCCTGGTCGTTCAAGTACGGCGCCGTAACCGCTAGCCCAGAGGGCGCTCCCGCGTACCTGATGGGCAACATCTGGCTCGGCACCGGCGTCGACGGCTCCGATCCGGCTGCCTACCTCGCAGAAGTCTCCTGGGACATGATCGACAACATCGTCACCTGCCCAGACGGCGCAGACGGCCTCAAGGCGACGGTCAACCTCGTCAACGCCACTCCGGCCCTCATCCCCATCCTCACCTACACGGCCTTCAGCATCGTCGACTCCGAGTTCGCCATCGCTGGCGGCGCCTGGGACGGCACGGAAGCCACCTGGGAGAGCTGGGTCGGCCGTGACCTCACCGCCGAGTTCCTCCACAAGAACGTCAGCGGCACGGGCGCCTACAAGCTCGTTCAGTGGAACGACGATAGCGTCGTAGCCGACGCCTTCGCCGATTACTGGGGCGGCGCTCCCGCCCTCGCGCACGTCGTCTACCGCTACGTAGACGAGCAGTCGACCCGCATCCTCGCCATGCAGCAGGGTGACGCCGACCGCATCACGCTCAACGAGAACGCCGCCGTGGCGCAGGTCGAGGGCGCCGCGGGCGTTTCCGTCCTCCGCGACCCATCTTGGGTTCCCGCCAGCGTCACCTCCGTCTTCTTCAACTTCGCCGTCAACACCGAGAACAACGAAGACGTAGGCAGCGGCAAGCTCGACGGCAGCGGCATCCCTAGCGACTTCTTCGCGGACGTCAACGTGCGCCGCGGCTTCGCGCAGCTCTTCGACCAGCAAGCCTTCGTCGAGCAGGTCTACCAGGGCCAGGGCACCGTCATCACCATGGGCCTGCCCCCCTCCTTCCTCGGCTACAACCCTGACGTCGCCGTCCGCACCCTCGACCTCGAAGCCGCAGAGCAGTACTTCCGCGCCGCCTTCGACGGTCAGGTCTGGGAGAAGGGCTTCGAGTTCACCGCCCTCTACAACTCAGGCAACACCATCCGTCAGACCGCCCTCGAACTCATCAAGGACAACCTCGAGTTCATCAACCCGAAGTTCAAGATGAACGTTCGCGGCCTGCCGTGGGCCGACTACCTCTCCCGCACCGCTGAGCAGCGCGCCCCGATGTTCGCTCTCGGCTGGGCGGCTGACTACGCCGACCCGAGCAACTTCATCAACACCTTCTACGACGATGACGGCTACTACTCGGCCCGCACGAGCATCAGTGTTCCCGAGATCCAGGCCATCATCGACCAAGCAGACACCTCGGTTGACCCCGATGTCCGCGGCTTCCTCTACCGCGGCGTTGGCCCGCTTCATTACGATCAGGCCCCGCTGATCGCGGTGCCCATCCAGAGCGCCTTCTTGGTCGTGCGCTCCAACCTTGGCGGTGTTTACTACAACACCATGTACTCGGACAAGTTCCTCTGGAAGGACCTGTCCAAGAACTAAAGCCGCTCGCTTTGCGTGCCGGAACCCACGTGGGTTCCGGCACGCAATGACCGACCCGACGCATCCAACACCGGCGCCGCAGCTAGACAAGTCAACGGCGTCACGAGCCGGTCGGTTCGCTTTAGCGCTTGCACCTGACATGGAAAACGTATCTTGCTAACCTTCATTATCAGACGGCTGCTCTTGCTGCCATTGGTGTTCGTTGGGGTGACGGTCGCGATAGTGCTGCTCATGCAGCTCCTCACTCCCTACCAGCGCGCCGCCGCCTACGTGCAATCAGAACAGCAGATCCGCAACATCGACTCGATAATCGTCCAGTTCGGCCTCACTGACCCCTGGTACAAGCAGTACAGCCGCTGGATCGGTCAAGTCTTCAAGGGCAACCTCGGGTACTCCCGCACCTCTCGCGAGCCCGTCCTCACTACGTTGAGCAGGCGCTTCCCGGTCACCCTCGAGTTAGCCATCCTGGCCATCATCCCCGTGCTCGGGGTAGGCATAACCATGGGTACGGCAGCGGCACTCAATCGCGATAAACCCATAGACCAGTTCACCAGGGTCATCTCCGTCGTCGGCTGGTCGCTACCGACATTCGTGTTGGGGATCTGGTTGCTCGTCATCTTCTACGGGTGGTTGGGGTGGTTCCAGCCCGGCAGGGTGTCGACCGCTACCGCCATCTCGCTGGCGGGAACCAACTCAGGGTTCGTGGCCTACACGCGCATGATGCTTCTCGACTCCATCCTGAACTGGCGTTGGGATGTCTTCTGGGACGCCCTCCGGCACATGGTCCTACCCGTGGTGACGTTGTCGGTCGTCCAGAGCGCGCAGATCATGCGCGTCATGCGCTCGTCACTACTCGACGCGCTGGGGCGCGATTACGTGCGCACCGCCAGGGCCAAGGGCCTGCCCGAGCGCGTCGTGACAAGGAAGCACGCACGCCGCAATGCGCTTATCCCCGTGATCACCCTTTCAGGCTTCGTCCTCATCGGCCTGATCAACGGCGTGGTCATCACCGAGACGATCTTCAACTACCCCGGCCTTGGTCAGTGGGCGGCGTCGGCCGCCGTCAACCTCGACTACGCTTCGGTGCTCGGGTTCGCGGTGTTCACCGCCATGATGGTCGTGCTCGCCAACCTCCTCGTCGACATCCTCTACGGGATCGTCGATCCGCGCATCAGGTACGAGTAGCATGAGCGATCAAACGAGTAACGCACCAACTACGGTGATGGTCGATCAACTGGAAGACACGCCCATACAGCGCGGCAAGGCCTGGAAGCGCTTCAGGCGCAACCCCCTCGCCGTCGTTGGCCTCGTCATGGTGGCGGTGTTCGTGCTGCTCGCCATCTTCGCGCCTGTTCTGACGGAACTGCCGCGGAGCTGCCTGCGCGACCTGAACTTGTCGGCCGCCACCCAGCACGACTATCGCGATCCAACCAAGGCCGTGTTCTGGAAGGCCATCGTCAACCCGCCAGCCTCCTGCTTCACGATCGCGCGCTTCAGCTTCAGCACGCAACCTGCCGACGCGGCCTCGACCAAGACCGTGCTCGGCACGACGAGCGGCGGCTACGATATCTTCTACGGCCTCCTGTGGGGCACTAGGACGGCGTTCAAGGTCGGCCTGATCGTCGTCGGCATCGCCTTCCTCGTCGGCGTGATAGTCGGCTCCCTATCCGGTTACATCGGTGGGTTGTTCGACAACATCGTCATGCGCTTCACCGACATCGTCATCTCGCTGCCCAGCCTCGTCGTCGCGCTCGTGGTCGTCATGGTGCTCGGTAAGTCGATAGAGAACATCATGCTCGCCATCGCGGTGACGGCATGGCCGTCCTATGCCAGGCTCATGCGTGGTGAGGTGCTGCGCATCAAAGAGGAAGAGTACGTGGCCGGCGCGCGCGCCCTCGGGCGCCGCACCCTCGGCATCATCGGACGCCACGTCTTGCCGAACGCCATAGGGCCGATCGTCATCGTCGCTAGCCTAGACATCGGCTCGGTCGTGCTTACCGCCGCCGCGCTCTCGTTCCTCGGCCTCGGCGCAGACATCGGCTACGCGGACTGGGGTCAGATGATCTCGTTCGCCCGCGACTGGATCTTGGGGCCGCCAGGCAAGCCGTTCTACTACTGGTACGTGTCGTTCTGGCCCGGCCTGATCATCTTGCTGTTCGTTCTAGCCTGGAACCTCTTGGGCGACGCCTTCCGCGACGTCCTCGATCCGCGCACCCGCTAAGGCCAGGTTAGGGCAGCGCTACCGCGGCCGCGGAGGCGACGGCTTCCGCGGCCGCATCCGGACGCCCGTTCAAGTCAAGTAGGTAAGCGGTGAGTAGCCAGTACTCGGCCGCGGTCTGCCGGCCTGGCTCGTAACGCGGCATGGTGGCGCTAAGGTACGCCCACAACGCTGTGGCGGAGGCGTAGGCCGCTAGCGGGTCTGGGCGCTCAGCCGTTCGGTGAAGCGCTGGCGGGGTACCGACTGCGAACATGTCGTTGTCGATCAGCGGCTCGGCGAGAGACTGGACCACGCGGTTGGTGGGGCGGTGGCAGCGCGTGCATCGGCGTTCGCCCGGTGGGAACGACAAGCGCGCCTCCTCGAGGCCGCCCGCCTGCTTGCCGTGGCAAACGGCGCAGTTCTGAGCGTAGAGCATGGCCCCCGCTAGAACGCCTTCTCGGTAGTGCGGTTGCGCGTGCGACTGGGCTCCAGCCACGGTGGCGAGCGCGAGGCCAGCCGTCAAGGCGGCCAACATGGTCAGCGAACCAAGGAGTAGTCCGCGCGGCATGAGACTCCTGGCTGGACGCGTGTTCAGGCTTCGTCTTCTGAGTCTTGCTCGCCTGCGCTGGCGCCGTCACCTGCTGGCGCCTCCGGTCCTGAGGGCGCTTGCGCAGCCGCGACGTTGGCGTCTGCCGCGACTTCGGCCGCCTTCGGAGCGCTCGGCGTGACCGGGGCGCTAGCTGGCTGGCTTGGCGCGGCGGGGGCTGCCGCCGGCGCTTGGCCGTGGCCCGCGGCGGCGGTCACGGGCTGCGCGTTCCCGCGACCCTGGAGTGCCTTGACTATGAAGTACACGATGCCTGCGACGATCGCCACTGGCACGACGAAGCGCAGCAACAACCAGAGGAGCCCAGCTAGGGCTTTGAGGAGTAGGCCGCCGAGAGACAACACCCAGCCGACTACCCACAACAGGCCTGTGCCGATCAAGAGGGCGACTAAGCCGAACACGACCAGCTCCACGACTTCTTGCAGGGAGCGCTTCATGGCGGCAGTATAACAGCCGACGTGCTGGCGGCCCGTGCAGTTAAACTGCCCAGCGTGAGCGAGCGGCAGCCCAAGCCAACGAAAGCAAGTGCCGCCCTGCGGCTGCCCTTGACGGTCGAGCGCATGGTGCATGGCGGAGCTGCCCTCGCAAGAACGGAAGTTGGCGCGGTCGCGCTCGTGACTGGCGCGCTGCCAGGCGAAACGGTTCGCGCCGATGTGCGCCGCGAGAAGGGCGTGCTGATCGGTGCGGTGGTCGAGGTGCTTAGCGCCAGCCCAGACCGCGTTCCGGCCAACGTTCACCCAGGCCTCGATTACTCCTTCATGTCTTACGAACGGCAACTCGTTGAGAAGCGCGCCGTGGTGGCTGACGCCCTCTCGCGGGCCCGTGCGCAAGCGCGCCGCGCAGACGACGGCCTTGCCGTGGCGCCGCGCTTGACGCCCGCGGACGTGCCAGCGGTAGTCGCCGCGCCAGCGCCGTGGGGTTACCGCAACAGCGTGCAGCCGGCAGCCGCTGCCGCTGGGCTCGGTTACCGCCTCCCTGGCAGCAACGAGGTGCTGGTGCTTGGGGCCGACCCGTCCGCGACGTCAGGCGTCAACGCGGCGTGGGCGCAGGCCTTGAGCGTGCGGGCGAACCGGGCGGCCGGGATCCACGAGCTCGTCATCCGGGCCAACGATGCCGGGGAGGCCCTAGTGGCTCTGGTCTCGAACGCGCCGGCGCGCAAACTCATTCCCCTAGCGCACGCACTCGTGCAGACTGGCGTGGCCGGAGTGGTGCACGCTCCATACGATCCGCGCGGGCGCTTCCGCTCTGGCGCGGAGCGCTTGGCCGGCGCCCGCTTCGTGTTGCAGGGTTACGGCGACGTGCTCCTCACGATGAACGCCATGAGCTTCGTGCAACCGAACCCGGCTGCCGCCGCCGTCCTCTACCGCGAACTCGCGCGCTGGGCGGGGCAGGGCGCTAGTGCGACGGAGCTCTATGCCGGTGGCGGAGCCATCTCGTTTCACCTCGCCCCCAACTTTGGGCGGGTCGTCGCGGTGGAGATCGACCGCGGCGCAGTTACGCGCGGCCAACGAGACGCGGAACGCCTCGGGTTCGCCAACGTCGAGTTCGTGCGCCAAGACGCCCGCTCCGCGAGCATCCCGGCAGGTACCGAGCTGCTAGTCGTCGATCCGCCGCGCGCGGGTCTCTCAGCGGACACCCGAGCAGCCGCCGTCGCGAGTGACGCCAAACGCCTCATCTACGTGAGTTGCGACGCCGCGACGTGGGCGCGTGACGTGGCCGACTTCGAAGCCAAGGGCTTCGAGCTCACGCGCTTCCAACCGCATGACTTCTACCCGCAAACGCACCACGTAGAGATCCTCTCGGAGCTTACGCGCGCCTAAGCGGCTGTGGGGCTACACTCGTGCTCATGCTCGCTAAACGCATCATCCCCTGTCTGGACGTCCACGCCGGGCGCGTGACGCGCGGTCAACAGTTCGGGCGCGCCGAGTTCGGTGAACTGACGGACGTCGGCGACCCCGTCGAGTTGGCGCTGTACTACAACGATCAAGGCGCGGACGAACTCGTCTTGTACGACATCACGGCAACGAGCGAGGGCCGAGGCGCCATCCTCGACGTGGCTAGGGGAGTAGCCGAGAGCTGTTTCATGCCACTGACCATCGGCGGCGGCGTGCGTGAGTTGGCCGACGTGCGCGCCCTCACCCTCGCCGGAGCTGACAAGGTCTCCCTCAACTCGGCAGCCGTTGCCAACCCTGACCTCATCCGCCACGCCGCGGAGCACTTCGGCTCTCAAGCGGTGGTCCTGTCGATCGACGTCAAGCGCGGCGTCAACGGTGGTTGGGAGGTCTACGTGGCTGGTGGGCGGCAGGCAACTGGCCTCGAGCTGCTCGAGTGGGCGGAACGCGGCCAAGCGCTAGGGGCCGGTGAGATAGTGCTCAACAGTATCGATGGCGACGGCATGGGTTCCGGTTACGACCTCGCTGCACTTAGGGCGCTGCGCGCTGCGGTGGACGTCCCGATCGTGGCGTCTGGCGGTGCTGGCAGCGCAGCGGACATGCGCGACGCGCTCCTCACGGGCGTGGACGCTGCCCTGGCCGCCGGGATCTTCCACCGCGGCGAGGTGAGCATCGATGAAGTCAAGCGCGTATGCGCTGCGGCCGGGTTGCAAGTGCGTGAGGTGAGGGCGTGAACGAAGTAGTTTTCGGCGAGACGGGGCTCGTGCCTGTGGTGGCGCAGTCGGTAACGGACGGCGCGGTGCTCATGCTGGCGTACGCCAACCGTGAAGCGCTCGAGCTCACCTTGGCCACCGGCGAGGCGCACTATTACAGCCGTTCCAGGGGCGAGGTGTGGCATAAAGGCGCCACGAGCGGCAACACCCAGCGCGTGGCCGAAGTGCGCTACGACTGTGACGGCGACGCGCTCCTCTACCGCGTGGCGGAGAACGGCCCGGCGTGCCACACGGGGGAGCGCAGCTGCTACTACCGCGCACTGTCTGGCGCTGGCCTTCCCCAAGCGTCCGAGGCTGGGGCCGCCGAGTTGGGTAGAACGCTCGAACGTTTGCAGGGCGTCATCAACGAGCGGCTCACCTCACTACCTGACGGGTCGTACGTCCGCAAGCTCCACGAGCGCGGCGTCGGCTACGTGGCGCAGAAGGTGGTCGAGGAGGCGGGTGAGGTCATAGTGGCCGCGCTGCAAGAACAGGAAGACGAACTCGTCGGGGAGACCGCCGACCTCCTGTTCCACCTGAGCGTGCTGCTAACGGAGCGCGGGGTGAGCCTAGGGAGGGTGGCCGCCAAGCTAGATGAGCGCCGCAACTGACGCGGTAGCGGGGGACTATGCGGCGTGCGCGACTAAGTAATAGCCTCTAAAGGATGCCGCACCGCTCGCGTTCGCTACTTATTGTCCTTATCGCCGTCGCCGCCTTGGCGGCCGCGTGTGCGCCCAGCGCCAAACCAGCCGACCTCGCCCGCGCCGGAACGGCTAGGGCGACCTCGAGCGGTTCGCCGCTCGACGGCATCGGTTACGTCCCGAGCGCCGTGCCTGAGACGGCGCTGCGCCAGCGTCCAGCGGACGCGCCCGATCTCGTCATCATCGCCTTCTCGGGGCATTGCGGCCTCGTGTGCGACACGCGCAGCACCTGGTCGTACCTCGACCACGCTAGCGAGAGCACGGGCGGAGTGGCCGTGCTTGACGGCATCAAGACGGCGTACGAGCACCTAGGCTTCGGGGACATCGAGATCTTCGGGGTCTCGTCTTTCGCTACCAGCCATTACAGCTCGATCAGCGGCAAGATCGAGCAGGGCTACTTGCAGGCGCAGGCGTACCTTGACGAGGTCAAGGCCGCCTGGATCGATGGCGTCGCCGACCCGACGCGCGTCGTCCTCGTTGGCCACTCGCACGGCACCGTATGGGCCTCGCTGCTGGCCATGAACAACCTCGACGTCACCTTCGACTCGTTCGTGGCGCTTGACGCCATCTGTTGGATGTGGTGGAACAAACACAAGGGTTTCATCAAGGACACGTTCGTCGACGGCCCCTGGACCATCCCGTTCCCGCTTGACAACGGCGACCCATGCGGCACCCTGACAGTGCCTGGCCAGAAGCAGCCGATGAACATCAACGACGTCGTTCCGGCCAACGTCATCTTCGGACTAGAAGTGCGGACTAGCTTCCGGCTCTTCTCCCTTGACCCGAACGTCTTAGCTGACGACGACGTGAACGTGCGTATCAACGGGTCTTCGAGCAACGTTTGGGGCATCACGGCGCAAGAGTCGCACAGCAGCTTAGGAAACCATTACAACCGCTCCATCAGTTGGGTGGCTTCCATGCTTCAGGCCTTAGGCGTGCCTGACCACGGCGCTTACCCCATGTCGTCGTTCGTGCTGCCGCCTCCGCCGGCAGGCTTCGACTACAGCCAAGGCGAGTTGGTTCCCGCCACACCCTGAGCTAAGCGCGTGCGTTATCACCGAGGTGGGGGTACAACGGCCCACGCGGTGAGAGCGTTGGCAGCATAGTGGGGCATGGCCAAGTCCAGTTCAGGCAACCCGACTTCGAGCAAGAGGGCCTCAGCGGCTGACAAGCACGCCCCTGAGAAGCGTCAGCCAAGCACGCGCGTGATCAGGACAGGTGGCCTCGAGGCCGCTTTGGTCCTCGACATGGTGCGGGTGACGGAAGAGGCCGCCATCGCCGCCAGCCGCGTGGCGGGCAAGGGTGACGCCGACTTGGTCGATCAGGCTGGCGTCGACGCCATGCGCGCCGTCCTGAACGAACTACCCATCGATGGCGAGATAGTCATCGGCGAGGGCGAGCGCGACGAGGCGCCGATGCTCTACATCGGCGAGCGCGTCGGCACCGCCGGACCGGATGACTGGGAGGTCGACATCGCCGTCGACCCCGTCGAAGGCACGAACATCACGGCCCGCATGATCAACGGCTCCGTGGCCGTGATCGCCATGGCAGAGCGCGGCGGGCTCTTCCAAGCGCCCGACACGTACATGGAGAAGCTCATCGTCGGCCCGCCTGCCAAGGGCAAGGTCGACCTGACGTGGCCGGTGGCCGCCAACCTGCGCGGCGTGGCGCTATCCCTCGATCGGGCCGTCGACGACCTCACGGTCGTCATCCTCGACCGCCCGCGCCACGAGCAGCTCATCCGCGAGGTGCGCGACGCGGGCGCGCGCGTGAAGTTGATAGGTGACGGCGACGTGATCGCCGCGCTGGCCGCCGCCGTTCGGGGCACTAACGTGCATGCCGTCATGGGCACCGGCGGTGCTCCAGAGGGAGTGCTGGCTGCCGCGGCGCTCAAGTGCCTCGGTGGCGAGATACACGGGCGCTTCAGGCCACGCAATGATGACGAGCGCAGGCGCCTAGAAGCGGCCGGAGCTAGCGAGGACCGCGTCTACCGCACCGAGGAGCTGGCACCCGGTCGCGACATCGTGTTCAGCGCCACGGGCATCACCGACGGTGACCTCTTGAGGGGGGTCAAGTTCTTCAAGAACGGTGCGCGCACGCATAGCATCACCATGGGCTACCGGTCCCGCGTCATCCGCTTCACGGATTCCGTCCACCTCCTTGGCGACGGGGCGCGTGTGACCATTCAAGTCTGAGAGGTGAGCATGGACGCCTCCAAGCCTTTGGCAGGCCGCGTCGCACTCGTCGCGGGTGCGACGCGTGGAGCAGGGCGTGCGCTCGCCGTCGAGCTCGCCCGCGCTGGCGCGTACGT
>ERZ778017.1685-NODE-1685-length-20607-cov-4.416407_pt1 | contig 20607 bp, 10 predicted proteins | sample MGYA00375747_ERZ778017 | MGnify/ENA primary metagenome ERZ778017 (study PRJEB29350, sample SAMN05509838) | bioreactor metagenome | biome: bioreactor; material: wastewater | place: South Africa: University of Cape Town | collected 2014-03-17 ...
ACCTAGTGGTGTACCAACTTAGTTTGTATTTAGAGAATTGGAGCTATGGAACGGTTAACATGACAGTTGATGTTTGTGTCACCTTGCTCTTCGGGTCTCTTTGTGATGTGTTTATCTGCACACCCGATGATCATCTCACAAAATCATCATATCGTCTATTCAGTTAAGCGTGAAACTTCAACTTGACCCATTAATAGAACGGAAACAACAAAATTGAGATGGAGAATGACAATTTAGATTCTGTTGAGTCCACTCAAGTAAATAACATAGAAAATTCAGACACCTCAAACCCTGTTGATAGTAAATTCACTTCCCCTGAAACTCCACAAAACATTGACGAAACTGCAAATACAGCTAATTCTGAAGTGTCTTTACCCAACAGAGATGACGGGTCAGAGACTCAATTAAAACAAGATACCATTTCCGCAAATAATGACGAAGATGCAGCAGCAAAACCAGAAATAGAAGAAGAAGTACCTGCAAATAATCACGACACTGATTTGGAAACAGAGATGAAGCTAGCTAGCACCGAAAACGGTAACATCCCCGAGTCGAGTATCAAGGAGCATAGTGATGAACAAGAAACTCAGATAGAAGGCTTGGTGACTGACAATACAGAACCTCAACAACAAGGTACTGAGGAATCTACTAAAATTACACCACAAGAACATAAATCTAAGGAAGATATTGCTGAAAAAGCTTCAGAACAAAATACAGAAGACACTAAAAATGGCAAAAAAGATAAAAACGATACGGAAGCTGATACAATAAAATCATTCATAAACTCCAAGTCAACTGATGCAGACATTGAACCATTATCAGATGATGATATTATTATTGACGATGCAATTTCAAGCTCGTCTGAATCGGACTCAGATAATTCTGATTCCGATTCTGATTCAGATTCCGACTCAGACTCAGACTCGGAAAGTTCAGATAATGACACCAAAAATAAGGATGCGGCTGAAGAAGACGATGTTGACATCGATGATGAAGAAGGTGAGACATTGACTGGTCCGATATTATCGAAAAATGAAATTCAAGATGAAAAAGCGCCAACTCTTCCGGAAGACTTTTCAATCCCAGAAAATGCTCCCATAGAGTTGATTGGGAAAGTTACTGGGTTGGTAGAGAACTCCGTGATTATTAAAGCAAATATATCAGGTGAATTTCGAGTTTTGAAAGAATCCTCTGTATTGTGCTTTGAAGATCGTACAGTACTAGGTCCATTATTTGAAATTTTTGGTAGATTACAGCAGCCAGTTTACCGTGTTAAATTCAACACCGTCGAAGAATTTGAAAAGTTCAAAGATTGCAAGGACAAAGATATATATTACGTTGTTCCTGAGTCTGAATTTTTATACACCGATACTATTAAAAGCATAAAGGGAACTGATGCTTCAAATTGCCACGATGAAGAATTGCCTGAAGAGGAACAGGAGTTTTCAGATGATGAGCACGAAGCTCAAGCTAAACAAGCAAAGAAGAAAAAGAAAAATTCAAAGAAAAAAGACAATTCCAATGACCGAAACGATGAAACCAAGAAAAGAGTTGCCAATCAACCACCTACGTCGCCATCTTCAAAAAGATTCCAACCATACGGATATGCCAACCCACAACCTCCCGTTTCAACATACACCCCAATTGGAAAACCACCAACCAGTTCTTATACTCCATTAAATAGACAACAAACACAAGGAGCGCAACCTACTAACCAATATGGCCAGGTGGATCATGGTCAAATGCCAAATGTACCTCCATTTCAAAATCAATTCCCACCTAATTTCCCGGCTGTACCAAACCTTCAAAACGGATACCAATCTCCCTATGGTATTCCATTACATCAAGCACAACATTTAACGAATGGTAATCAGCATCAGGTTTACCCACCTCCTCCAAATCAGGCATACGAAAACTACAATAATTTTCAATCTTATCAACAACTGTTCCAGCAATCAAACCCACAGTGGAATCCGACAACAGCCCCACCACCTCCACCGCAAAATTTCCAATATCAACCACAACCACAACCACCAGCACAACAGCCTAACTATCAACAACTACAACAATTGCAACAAATGTTTGCAAACAATCAAACCCAAAATCCGAACCCAAACTACAATCCTTCATACCCTCCACAATAGGTATATAACGAATTAGACTTTTAGTAAATATATACAAATGCATCTCTATAAAATTCTATTAACCCAATACTTTCAAAGCCGAAATAGCATCCGCCAATGCCTTCTCTGGAAACCCTGCCATCTGGGCTACTCGTAATGCACACGATCGTTCACTTATTCCCGGTTCAAGCTTATGATCTATAATTAAATCCAAATCTAAATTGTGGTGTTCGTTTAGTATGTCCTGATTTGGGTTTAAAACTCTTGTTCTGTAATATCGTATCTTTTTTTGATTGATTTTGTTTTTGATCATTAACGATTCAAGTTCTTTTCCAAAATGGGTCGCAAATAAGGTACGACACTTGTTGACTTGTAAAAGGTTGATTAATGTCGCATATGCAATTGCTAAACCCTCCTTTCCACTAGTTCCTCTCCCAATTTCGTCAACAATAGCCAACGATCTTGGGGTGGCATGTTTTAATATGGCACTCGTTTCCACCATTTCTACCATAAATGTACTTAAGTCACTGAACAAATCATCAGATGCACCTATTCTAGTGAAAATTCTATCAACAACACCAATGCTGACCCTCTCTGCTGGTACATACGATCCTATTTGTGCTAGAATAACGATCAATGCATTTTGCCTTAAAAATGTACTTTTTCCTCCCATATTCGGACCAGAAATCAACCACAAGTTTCCAGAACTTGATCCAATGTTAGTATCATTTGGTTGGAACATTTTCCCTATTTGCTTTAAACCAGATTCAACAACCAAGTGCCTTCCACCTTCAATTTTGATTTGTGATTTCTTGACAAACTTTGGTCTTACTAATTGGTTTTCACCAGCCAATACCGCAAAAGAGGATGTGACATCAAGAAAGTCTGTTAGCTTACCAATTTTTCGAATCTCAATGACTTGATCCAATATCTTATTTCTTAAAGCACCAATGATTCGACTTTCTTCTGTATTGATAGAATCTATGATATTTTCCATCAACACTTGAAGATTACTCCATTTATGAGGCTTGTAAATAATGGAACTTTTCCGCTTTTCTCTTACTCCGTCTCCCAACACTTTTGCTAAATCTTCAATTGATTTAGTCTTTCCTGAAATATATAATACATTTTGATGACGTCCATGCTGTGATTTCTTACTGATACCAAATTTTGAATCAACATGAGATATTTCGTTCTTCAATTCTTCAATTGAAATTTGCTCCTGCTCTTTTAGTTCTTCAAGCTGGTTGTGTAGATTGGAAAGTGTATCATTGTAATCCTTCCTGATTGAAAAACGAAATGATGGTGTCTCGTCCTTTCGCTTTGTTGTTCGATATTTCGCAATTGAAGAATTACCATATGACCCAGATTCAAATAATTCATTTTCTTCTTCTTCTTCTTGAATGAGGTTTTCACCTTCATTTTCAACCAAATTCGTTTCGCTGCTTTCCACATGAAGCGTGTTCAAAATTTCCTCAGCAGTATTTATAGGCACTTTATAGTCATCAAGAAAGTCCTTCAAAATTTTACAATTCTGAGGGTTGTTTGAGTAAGCTTCAAATAAAAATCTTTCCAACAGATGAAGTTTCGATAAACTATCAGCAATCGAAAATAAATGGTTTATGACGTCTCCACTTCCTATAGAAAGTTTCTGGATTGATCGAGCACAATCTTCAATTTTCGATAATTGCAATCTAAGAGACGATTGAATGAAACTGTTATCTAAAAATAACTTCACGAATTCTTGACGGTATTGCAATTGCTCAACATCCAAGATAGGTGATTTGATCCATTGAGTTAGAAGTCTGGTTCCAGAAGACGTGACAGTTTTTTTAATTGTTGTCAACAACGATCCAATTACTGAGCTACGACCACCATTGACTCGATGAGTTAATTCCAAAGCATCTCGTGTTCGTGAATCCATTTGTAGGTACTTCTCGTTCCAGAACTGACTCGGAATATCAAGTGACAAATCAGCTTCTGGAAGATTAACATTAATATATGACAATACCATATTCATTGCTGCCTCCTCCCGTACTGAAAAGCTTTCAAGAGCTTTTCTTGTTACACGTAGATCACTCTGAAACTTCAACTTCAAATGCGAATAGTTGGTTTGATGGTACCGTAAGAAATATTTACGGAACTCTTGAAATGTTGGATACCACTTTCCGTCTGGCAAGTTATCATCTTGAAATTCCTTTGGTAAAATGATTTCACTAGGATTGATTCGTGCAACATCTGATAGAAGGTCTGATATTGTTGTTTGCTGGACATAAAATTCACCAACAGACAAATCTATCCAAGAAATCCCAATTTTGCAATCAGGGTCTACTGGAACTTTGGTACAATTTGGAGGTAGTGATATAGCAAGAAGGTAATTGTTTTGCTGGTAATTCAAAAATGTTTCATCAACTAGCGTACCCGGAGAAATAATTCTTGAGATCTTTCTGTGGATTATATTACTTGAATCGAGCTTCTGATTTGGATATTGGTCAATGATGGCCACATTAACTTGAACTTCTTGGACCAATATTCTCACAAACTTTTGTAGCTGGAATACAGGAAACCCTGCCATTGGGATAGTGTAGTTATTAGTCTTTCGGAATGCCACTTTTAACCCCAATTTGGGAGCATATACTTCAGCTTGTTCAAAATAAAGCTCATAAAAACTACCAACTTGAATTAAGCAAACACAACCAGGATTAGAAACGATGAGCTTTTTCATGGACGCATAAAGTGGAGTCAAGCTTGTCTTGTCAGTCCTTCCACCTCGGTCCCAGTCTGGCAATCCAGTTGGTAAGTTCGATAACGGGATTTCTCGAGTCGATGATGCACCAGCACTGAATTCAGTGCTTTCACTATCTACGTTCACACGTATATTTGAACCATCAGCCACCACAGAAGTCAGTTTTCGACGGTGAGAGCTCGATTTCGGTTGCACGTCCATTGAATCCTTCAACATTTTTGACCTTTTAGGAACAGCAGCACTACAGGAGCTAGTAAAAGTCCGAACAAACAGCACATTACGCCCACATCGCACAACTAAGCTCATTATAATCCATGTATGATCTCTGTTGAACCAAACAACCCTCGAAGCAGCAATCCAAGATGCAAGTCAAGGATGCAAATCAGATCAGATTTTCCAAATCACCACTCACCAAATACGATCTGTATACGAAACAGCCAAAAATGATCTTTGCGACCCGTTCAAACTGTTCAACCTCACAAATACTTATCAGCAACCTAGAACTATAGGAAACAATTGGGATTGTGCCCACTACTGTAGATTATGGCGTTGTGTACGCGGTGGTGCTAAAGTAAATCAGTAAATCATAAAGTCGCGATTTTGCGAAGATGGTGCATCTCTGGTGTGCACCGATGATGTATCTACGAAAAGAATGTATTCTTATTGTGGAAATCTACTCGTTGTTTGTACGTCGATAATCATCACAGCAACTGTGGTGTTTGATGTTAAGATTTAGTATTTGTTTACATGATGGTTCTGGATTATGTAGACGTATAATGGGCATGTAACGTCTTTAGCTAGTGTACAATGCTATGCATACTTGCCACGGCAACTTACTTATTTCTTGTGCTTCGTCTCGGTGGCTTTGCTGCTGGAGTAGATCTGGTTTTTCGACTTGGTTTCTCTTCCTTCTTCTGTTTCTTCTCGGTTTCCTCACTCTTGTCTGAACGAGTTCTTCTTCTCGCACTAGGAGGTGGTGAAGAACTTGGTTTAGCCTGCTTTCTTTTGGGAGGAGGAGCTTGTTCCTCGGCATGTGCCGATCTCGTGCGTTTCTTCGGTACTATCGACTGCTTGCGAGCTCGTGTTTTTCGCCTACCTTCCTCAGGTGTTTCTTCCTTGACAGTACTTTCCTCTGCCTTCTCGCTTTCTGCTTCACCATTACCATTCTCGTTATCTTGATCATCTGCGTTTACGTCCTCATCTTCGTCATTATCGTCACTGTCATCAGATACGTCGTTTTGTTTCCCTTCTGCTTTGACCTCAGCATCTACATCGCTAAGCTCAGAAGAGTTTTCGTCATTCTGTGCTGTTTTGGTTTTGTGTCCATTCTTATTTGTGGGTTTACTTTCACTCGTCGCATCTGCAACTTCTTCCAGTTTCTCTTTATCACTGTTCTCTTTAGTTTCAGCTTGTTTATCTACGGACGTCAGACCTGTTTCAGACATATCCTCGTAATCCTCCAACGCATCGAGTCGCTCCAAATTATACAACGTGGACAATTTCGCCCACACATCAGCCTCATTGAATGGAGCATCATCTTTTGTCTTTCCTTTATTTAAACTCTCTACTATAACCACCATGTTCTTGTGTTTGTTCTTGCCCGCAGGCTTGTGGTCGCATATTAGATTAAACAACTTGATCTCGTCTTCCAATCCCCATTCTCGAGTACTGGCATCAGCAGTCATCCTTTGTAATGATCTGTGCCGATGCTGCCCTATGCTACCTCTGACTACTTCAATATTTCACTACTAGTTGTAGATAACCAAGGACGGCATAATACATAATCACATGATCAATCATGTGACTGATTTTTTTGCGATTCTCACCACAGGAAACTGAAAAATTTGTTCAATTGTGGTATACAGATCCATTTAGCACTATAAAGAGAAGACAGCAACGAAGATGCCAAGACGGGCTGCAAATCTCAACTCTTTGAGCAGAGGACGTGTACGGGCGTCAATGAACAAGTACAACTTGTTCAACTTGTACAAAAAGCACAGTTTTGCGTCCAACTTGCCTACTACATCTTTGTTCCAGCAAAAATGGAATGCAAAGCAAGAAACAAGAGCATACCACGGTGAACATTTAACCGAATCGAGATGGAAGACTTTGTTTAACCCTAATCTTGAAACAGTTGCGCAGTTGGATGCGTCGTTACGTGGAAAGAAGATTGCAGAAACCCCAATGCCTTTACAGACATATGCTCCATTGGAGAAACGGTTGGAAGTAGCATTGTTTAGAGCGATGTTTGCTTCGTCCGTCAGACAAGCCAGACAGTTTATTCTTGGTGGCCATGTTACTGTCAACGGAGTTGTGATAAAACATCCATCTTTCCCTTTGCAAGCAGGAGATATTTTCCACGTAAAACCAGAAAAAGTATTAATGGCTATGGGAAGAGTCAAGCCAAGTTTAGAAAAGGCAATCAAAGTCGACAATAACCAAATTTCCGTATGGAACAAATACGTCAAGAATGCCAAAGCTAACCCCAAGGATGCTTGGGACTTGAAACAACTCAAGCCAAAGACATTAAATACCATTGATGGAACGACTTTGTCGAAAGAAAAGATTAGAAAAATCAACGACTCCAAAGATGCTCAAATGAAGCAAAAGCAAAATGAAACTACCAGGCAATCTATTTTGACTGATATCTTACGTAGTGGTAACGGAAAAGAAGAAGTAACCATCGAAGAATTCTCCAAGTTTGGCAAGAACGCTAACAAAGCCTTATTGGTTTACCAAAAAATGTACAATGCAAAGCACGATTTAGTCAATAACCACTCGTTAGCTGCTGCAACTGAGTTTATCACCAAGAAAAAGCCTGAATTCGACACCACAGAAGAAAAACAATTGGCTACTTCTGTCAAGCAAATCTTGGGAGAAATCCAAAAAGACACCTGGGAGACCATCAGAATTACTGCCCAAGAAGAAAAACTTCCAGAAACCGCTACTGCTCCACAATACACTAGCGAGTATGCCAAAAACCTCAAATTCCACGAAATGTTGGACAAAGAAGCCATCAAGGAAGATGAATCAAAAGCTAAAATTAACTTGCCATGGCAAAAAGGTTTGTTTGGACGTCAAGACCCAACCAAACCGTACTTCACTCCATGGACCCCAAGGCCATTCATCGGATGTTTCGCTATCTTGCCAGCACATATAGAGATTTCATTCTCCACTTGTCATGCCATCTACTTGAGAGATCCTATTGCAAGACCAGGTCAATCAGAAGTGATCTCGCCATTCCCAATTGGCCAACATCAAAGAGCATACATGTACTACTCTAGAAAAGGTATGTAAACACATTATTATATAGCCTTCCTCTTGTATATATAATCCACAACATAGTAAAATTGACCATGATGCGAACAATATCGCATTGCGTACGATTTAAGCAAAGTAAATCCGTAGCATATGGCCATCGCGGATATAAAATATAAAATCTTCTACAATCCCTAACCAAAACGTTCGTTTGAAATCCATGGTGCGAATTTCTCCAAAGCTAGTGCGACAGGCTGCTGCGTCGTCACGGCTACTTGTTCCGTTGTTGAAGGCAAACCGTTCTGTCGCCAGAGCGAAGCAAGAGTTGAAATGGATCCAACAGGAACTTCCACCGTCTCAATGGTCTGATGCGGTTCTTCGGAGATCGAACCTAGAGCCGCTACAATACATTCTCCAGAGCCAGCCGTTTGGGTCGCTTGATATCAAGTGTCGTCCCGGTGTGTTGATTCCTCGCTGGGAAACTGAAGAATGGACTACGAAACTTGCCAGTGTGCTTTGTTCTCAGTCGGCACCAGTAAATATCGTGGATGCTTGTACTGGAACTGGATGTATACCGCTTCTTTTGAGCCACGAACTTCAAGATAATGGCATCCCGTCTGAAATTACGGCTTTTGATGTAACCCAAGATGCCATTAACTTGGCTCTGGAGAATGCTCACCAGAACAATTTGCTGGTCCAAATCAAATATGGTGATGTATTCAACAAGAACCTCATTACGGATTTGAAAATCTCACATCTGATCGACTTAATCACTTCCAACCCTCCGTATATCCCATACGAGGATTATATTTCATCGGTGCAGTTGAACGGAGTAGAGAAATCGGTTCGTATGTACGAACCGTCGTTGGCTCTAATTGGTGGTAACGAGTTCTACAGGGCACTTATAGAGAATTTGGTGATGCCAACATCGGCTAAAGGTTTTGTTTTTGAGCTAGGCTACGTCGAACAGGCAAACCACGTTCAACAGTTATTGAAATCAAACACTCAATGGAAAGTTGACCATTACTATGACAGCGCAAACAATATTAGATGCGTTATTGGGTGGAAGAAGGATACAAATATGGCGGTTTTACAATCTTTATGCAATGATAGAAATTGATTATGTCTTATTATACAAATTTACTCGGTTGCTTCTACTGGAGTCTGTTCTTTTGGGGTAATGGAATCGTCCTTCTTACGTTTGACAATCCCTCTACCAACGGCAGTGACACCTCCTTCTTGTGGAAGCACTCTAGTTCCCCACAACACATAACCCCCAAATCCTCTCATTGTCATGACGGGATGCATTCTTCCTGGAATAGTTTGGAATGGTCTAACACGACTTTCAAAGATGGAGGGAGCCAAAACTCTCTTATCACCCGTTAATGAATGCTGAGTTTCCAATAATAACTCTTTATACTGACTGTAGATAACAATAGGTCTTGAACCTCCAATCATGGGCAAGATGTGAGGTAAAAGGGTGGGCATGTGCAACGTACAAACAGAAATGAACCCATCGAAATTACCCTTTTGAACAAGACCAATCACTTCATTGATATCACGAGCTCTTTTAGATCTTCTTTCGAGTTGAATTCTCTTGTTTGGTTTCAACAATGCTATCTCTTCTTCTGATGGATCTATCCAGTCAATTTTCTCATTTTCTGGTTCTAATAATTGCAAAAAGTTAATTGGCTTTATGACGTTTTGTTGAACTTCCTCAGAGTAACCTGAGTATCTCAATGCAATGGTATTGGCATGCTCGTTTTCATGTGCCAATACTATGGTACCTTGACAGCCCATTCTTTCCATCATGGCGTATAGTATAACACCACCGGTTTCATCAATGACTAAATACTTCCCACCAGGTCTAACATTGGCATAGTTCAATATCAAACCCAATGACTCTTCACTCATATCAAGAATTCTTTGAAGGTCCTTTTCTACATAGTACTGAAGTAATTGCGATGCTCCAAGGTGGTCTATGGTGAATCTCCGCAAGAACTTTTGTTGTTTTCTTCTAAGGTACTTTTGTTGCGAAAAGATGGTTTTTCTATCGAACCCTTGATGACCCGCTATCATTTGTTCAATAATCTTCTGCCCAATATTCGATGATGCTCCAGATTTCTTCAACTCCACGATTTCTTCGTCAGATAAAGTTTGAATCTTGGAACCAATATTGATAATGTTCTGGTTGTTTTCAGCACTGTCACTAAACATTTTCGTTAACTCATCTTTGTTTAAAGGACCATCACTATCGGTGTCACCGTCGTCACCATTGTCTTCGGTGGAGGTTATACTTTTAATAGGCACAACATTATTCTGGTCAACAATTTCAAAAGAGGTTCCAAATGGATAGCCAAACACCCCATTAACAGCAAAAGACCCAAACTTCCCAAGACTGATGGTCCCATTGGGTTTCAATTGAACAATCTTGACACCTTCTGATGGTAATCTCACCAATACCGATTGGCCAGGAGAAATAATTGTGGGTTTTTTTTGAAAGGATTCATTATCCACAGTATCAGTACCCACAGAAGTCATGATGTTACGTGGTCTTACTATACTATATGCGTGGAGAGCCCTGGTTCTGTGCTACTAGAAGATTCACTACTAATGTACTTCGCGATGAGGTAGTGGGAAAAATTCAATTTGTTTTGCGGTGCGATGAGCTTGAAATTTTCACGATGAGAACACTACTGTAATTAAGAGTAGCACATTCGTGGTAAATTATATAGTGACGGGTAGTTTGCGATGGGTAGAAGAGCTAAGAATAAGCAAGGTGCTCCACCTTCGTTGGAAGATTTCCAAGAATCGCGTGCGAAGAAGGAGGCTAAGAGGGATTCCAAACGGAAGAGATCTGAAGAGCCATCTACTTCTGGAACCAAGCAGTTTTCTAAAGATAAAGGGTCTAAGAAACAGAAGAAACAAAAGGAAGATATTACAGAGATTGCTGAGGATTTACCAGAAGTAGACTATGATGAGTTATCTTCTGCTAAGAAATCTTTATTTGATGACTCTGAAGAGGAACAAGTTGATGAAGATGACGATGATCTCGTCGATAATGATGAATTTGTCGACTCTGACGAAGAAGCTAGAGTAAGACCAATGTTTTCAGACGACGAAGACGAAGACGAAGACAATTTGGAATCTTTAAATGCTGAAAATATGGAAGCTTTCTCGCAAAAGTTAGATGAAGAAGACGAACGGGAACGTGAAGAGGCAGAATTGGAAATGTTAGAAGCCGAACAAATCCAACCTCGTGCCAAGGTCTTGCCCACCGAGGAAGAAGAAAAACAAATGGATTCTGGTCCTCAAGATGTCACCATGGTAAGAACCAGAATGATTGAAATTGTCAAAGTATTGGAAAACTTTAAACAATTAGCCGAAGAAGGAAAATCAAGAGCTGATTACACTAATAGATTATTGAAAGATATCTGTGAATATTTTGGTTACTCCGAATTCTTAGCTGAAAAGTTGTTCAACTTGTTTTCTCCTGCTGAAGCTATGGAATTTTTCGAGGCTAACGAAATTGCAAGACCAATCACCATTAGAACCAATACTTTGAAAACTAGAAGAAGAGACTTGGCCCAAACCTTGGTTAATAGAGGTGTCAATTTGCAACCAATTGGGTCTTGGACTAAGGTTGGGTTACAAATCTTTGATTCCCAAGTTCCAATTGGGGCAACTCCTGAATACCTTGCTGGTCACTATATCTTGCAAGCAGCATCTTCATTCTTACCAGTTATGGCATTAGAACCTCAAGAAAACGAAAGAATCTTGGATATGGCTGCCGCTCCAGGTGGTAAGACTACCTACATTTCTGCATTAATGAAAAATACTGGGTGTGTTTTTGCTAACGATGCCAACAAAGCTCGTACCAAGTCTTTGATTGCCAATATTCACAGATTGGGATGTAAAAATACCATTGTATGTAACTACGACGCCAGAGAATTTCCAAAAGTCATTGGTGGTTTCGACAGAGTGTTGTTGGACGCACCATGTTCCGGTACTGGGGTTATTGCTAAGGATGAATCAGTTAAGGTCAGCCGTACTGAAAAAGATTTTATTCAAATTCCACATTTACAAAAACAATTGTTGTTATCAGCTATTGACTCTGTTGATGCAAACTCCCCAACTGGTGGGGTTATTGTCTATTCTACATGTTCTATTGCTGTTGAAGAAAATGAAGCAGTTGTTGATTATGCATTAAGAAAGAGACCTAATGTCAAATTAGTGGAAACTGGTTTACAGATCGGTAAAGAAGGGTTTACTTCGTACCGTGGTAAACACTTCAACCCAAAGATCTCGTTGACAAGACGTTATTACCCCCACACTTACAATGTCGATGGATTCTACGTTGCCAAATTCAAGAAGATTGCTCCATCTCCACATGATGTCTCGAAAGCTGGTGCTAAAGAAAAAGAAGCTTTGGCCAAGGCTGAAGCTGAAGAAGAAGGAATTATTCATGATGACTTTGCTGAATTCGATGAGGACGAAGATAAAGAAATTATGGCTAAATCCATGAACAGAAGCTTGAAGAGAAAAGGTATCAATCCGTCCTCAGTCAAGAAATGAGGTCGTAGCATCACTGATATATTTGGCATGGTTATAAACATCTATTTCTTCTATTCTTGTATATTACTAATAAACATTTATTTACATTTACAATCCTATCTCAATGAAATATTACCAAGTCCATGCTCCTTAATGTACTCAGGACCATACTCGTCATATTCTTTTTGTGTGACATAACCATTAGCTGACAACTCACTGTTTCCCCATTTTTGCATACCCTTCCAAGCGTCCAATTCTGGGTCCTTTGCCGAACGAACATTTAATGGAGTTCCAACAGGCAAGAAACTTCTAAAGTCATTGGTGATTCTTTCACGGAAGTTTACAAGCTTGGTTCCTCCTCCTGTTAGGAACACATCTTGAACTAAACTATAAGACTGCCCTCCTGGGGAAAAGTTACCATCCAATCTTCTGAGAAGTAAATCACTCAGGATTTCACAAATACCAGCCTGATCGAGACCAGCGATATGTGGCTCAAAGAAAATCTCTGGCACTCGGATTCTTTCAATATTTAAATGCATTTGATGAGACTTTTGGATGATGGCAGGATGGTTTGCAATTTCGTCAGCGTCCATACCTTCAGATTGCATGGCCAATGTGATGTTCGGACGAGGTCCGTGAATGAACTTGTGTAAAACCAGATTTTTCCAATCGAATGTTTGCGCAGCCGCAAGGGTATCTTCATGGTGGAAATTGGGATCATACTGTAAAAGTTCTTCTTCAATGGCCAGAATAGCAGTATAATTTTCTTCTTGTTCTTCTTCCAAATTTACATTAGTTATATCTCTGTAAATTCCCCAATCTTCATCATTAGCACCGAAATTATCATTTGGATCATTGTCAATACTTGCGTTGGCATTACGACGTCTTTTTCTAGAAGCAGCTGACGTAGAACCAGTTTCATCGTTTGCTAAACTGGCAATGTTCTTCATTCTTTCTTGGGCAGCAACAGATTTCCTGTCCTTGAAAGATTCGATCAATTTTGCACGTTCTTGGTACTTATTAATCAATTCAGCCAATTGTATTCTCTTTGTCGAACACCAATCTTCCAAGTCTTTTTCTCTCCATTCTTTCTGTTCTTGCTCATATTGGGCTTTTGCCTCTTCTTCTTGACGCTTGAGTTCCTTAACCTTTTCCCTCGCTTCGAAATTACCCTTATGTAGTTTCTGTTTTCTCTTTTCTTTGATTTGCTCTTCAGTCAATTGATCATCAGGAATATCTACCAAAGGCCAAGCTGAAGCTGGATTTATGCTAGAATCGTCGTGCTCTTCATCATCGTTTTCAGCATGTTCAGTATGTACTTTTTTCAATGCTTTTTCCAAGGAAGCCATATACTTTTTAAAATCATCCATATCGTCAAATCCATCTGCTTGAAGGGTTTTGATTAATTCAGCTTTGGATAAACCAGCAATGTCTTCCTGGAATTTACTATAGTAGTCCCATTCTTGTTGCTTTTGTAACAATTTTTCCATTCTCTTTTGTCTAGCTTGCTCTTGCAATCTCTTACCTTGTTCTCTTCTTTTAGCAGCCTGTTTAGCTAATTCTTCTTCAGACTTCTTTTTGTCCTGGTGTTGTGAAAAATCCACTGGAACTTGAACGAGAATGTCATTTTTCTCCAAGTTTTCCATGTCCAAGTATGATTTCAATTCTGTTTGGTAATCCGTTGATACATAGCAGAAATCTTTGAAAAGATTGTTCGTGTGGTGATAATTCAATTTCGTTGGAAAATATGGATATTTCAAGGCTAACAACTTAGATAAGTAATTTTGACACGAATTACTGCCCCAATCGATTCTCTTGGTTTGTGACAAGATTCCTTTACCTTCCAAAACTGGAATTACATGTGTTTGTTCGTTCCCCACGTTGATAACTAAACCATTAGAATTTGGAGAGTCGGTATTATAGTGGTATGAGAACAAACTATCAATCCCAAAAGCGATTTTCGGAACCTGATAGGCTTCAAATAACAACTCGTACATCTGCTTTCTTTGGTTCAAAGGACAGCAGACGGGTTCCGACATGATGATGGGGTTATTGACTCTGCCATTCTTGGATGTAACCGATAAGTGCTCAAACGAGTAATCGAGAATGGCCTCGACATATTCCCAGTTGGTGATGAACTGGCCATCAAATGGAAACCTAGACGAAGACTTGGTAGACTGATCTCTGTACGCATCTGACCCAACAAGAGTAAGCATATTCATGGCTTTTCTGTCACGGTACTTACTGACAACAGAAGGAAATACATTGTTTGGGTTCGGGTCGTTGATAACCCCGACAGTGGTGGAATTTGTCCCTAAATCAATAGCAATAGGAATATCGGTCTGGTAATTCTGGTAAAATGGCTGGAATGTCAGTGGTGCAACGGCATCTTTCAAGAGATGGATTGGTTGAGGTGGAAGTTCCGGCTCCTCAACCTTTACTTTGGAAGGACACATCACCGTACAGTTGGAATCGGCCCTGATAAATTGATATGATTTAGATTGAGATTTTCATTTTTCAGCAGTATACAATACTGGACTTAACTATACCGTTACTTCAAACAGAAGTCAGAGTACAGCAACGTTATACCGCGACGAAAGGACGTGGGCTCTCGGCACTAGATAGTGCCAGTAGTGCAGTTACAGTGGTTCTGTTCATAGGTACCTGGTGCTGGGGTGGAGTGGTATTGTAGTGGCCATTATTCTTTTGCAGCCAGTAATCTGTGCTGTGGTAGGAATGTCGCGGTACTGTTTTGTGTTGCTCTCGGCAATTTTTGGTTCACTGGAGGCCCACCGGCGGTCTGATACGGCCAACATCGACCTGGGGTTTACGACAATTTGTAGAGAATGACAAAGGTAGATATTTACTTATACTGAAGCGGTACAGCTTCGGCTACTGAGGATATACATTGAAGTACATTCTCTACCACAGCAGCACATTCCCCCAATGACGTCTCGTGACGTCTCGTGTCCCGCTACTTGTCTGCTGACTGTTCCATCACATCTTCAATTCTTGTACAGTCCAGATCAAATACTAAAAGTAATACTATAGTATCACCAGTGGCAATGTCATCAAAGAAGAACCCCTTTGCCTCTACGAAGAAGAAGACAATCAAGCGAGATGCCAACGAGGTTTATCCCCAGCGAGGTTTGAACAAACTTTCCATTAATCCCACCACTCCTATAGACATCCTTTTCAGTAATCTAGAAAAGAAGTTGGAAGGCGATATCGACACTTTTACAGTAGAGTCCCTATACACCAAGTTTGTATCTGATGATGATTCATCGGTGGATTTTTCACAGTTCAAAGACTCAGAATTCCTGGTGGAATTCCAGCACCAATATTTACTTGTGGATGAGCTATTGAAGACCTTGTTGCAAATTCAATTGCTTTCTCAACAACAACAGTTTCACGATAAAGCGTTGATCAAAATCTCCCTACATGACATTAAAACGTTCTCCAAGCTAGTAAATGTTATCATTATATTCGGAGTTTATCCTGCTCTTGCAAATTTCCAAATTGGAATACCGTTTGCTAAACGAAACTTGAAATCATTCCAATCGTCTAAAATTGCCATCAAACCATTGCCACACTCACAAGAATATAAATACAATCATAAGCTTTTGGTTTTGCTCTATGACAGATTTTTTGAGATCTTCTCGATGGACTCCGATGTAAAAGATTTGCTTATAAAAGGTACAGGGTTTTCAGATTTTTTGACTATATCAATTGCATTACAAACAATTCCATGGTTTTCACCTTCAAGGTCACGGTACTTGGAAGATTTTGCAAAAATCATATCCATCCCTGATACCTATGAATTATTTCAAACTTATTCGCTCTTGATGGCTACACCAAGTCCAGGTTACTTCAAGCAATTTGTCATCGAACATCTTCAACGATTACATTATGATGCTCCAAAAAATGACGGTTTATTGACTTTGATAGAGTTAGTTTTAGGATTACGTGAAAATGATGATATTGATGTTGCAAAATTCGAACAGGTAACCTCGGTAGTACTTGCCAAACCAAAATCGATTCCTACAGTGGAATATTTTACAAAAATAGGAGACCAATGCTACCAGTTGTTGATCAATATCAACCGACCTGTAGTTGCCAGTTGTGTTGGTTTCATACTAGAAACTCTTTGGTACAAAAATTCTAGAATTGTTGAGGATTTTGTTTTGAAAAAAGTCTGGAACACTTTAAGCCCTCCTTCGAACAAAACTGGAGAAGCAGATTTGAACAATGTAATAAATGTTTTGATCTCGTTAACAAAGAAAGTGACTGGTACCGAATTCATGTTGGCCATAATTAAACCAATTTTGTTACCTCTTTGGGGCTATTATACATTTTTGAAATCTCGTGAGAAACCTACAGAGGTCATTACCAATATCCTTGTTAGTTATTTTGTGGTCATTTCAAATTCAAAGTCCGAAGAACATGATGTGTATGGACTCGACACAATTTCCAAAAACCTTTTATTTGATGGAGGAAGCTGGACATTTCAATTCGGACCAAACGGTTTAACTCAAATTTCAGAGAAAATCGAAACTTTGAAGGCCAATGATCCAAGTTCAGTACAAAAATTTGTTGATAACCTTGATCACAATTGTAAATATTTCGTTCAGTTATTGGAAAATTTGGATGAAGACTTGATCACCAAGCTTTTTGTCACGATTTTGAAACGGTGGTTAACCAATGAACAAGAGAACCAAATTCTTGTGGACAACCCCTTTTTTACTTTAATTGATCTCAGATTGTTAGAAAGCATAGGAGAAAAGTTTAAAGAATCATTAGCAAAAACACCTAAAGACATGCTTGAACTTGTTGATAGTGTGTTATTAATGAAACTGACCCCAGAAGAAAAACATCCTGAAGAAGAAGCTGATTCTGATGACGAGGATGAAGAGGATGACGAAAATTCTGTAACCAATACTTTATCAGTAGTTCTAGAATTGTTATCTGCCATATTAACTGAAGCAGTCGATCTCGATGAAGACTCTCGAAAGTTACTTGTCAATATTCAGAGCTCGTTGAACAGATATGCATCATCATCAACGGAGACATCGGCGTCCGCTAAGTCGCTTCATGACAGAATTGAAACAATTTTGAATGGAGAAAATCTGCCTACCACAGAACACGAAGCACAAAAGCAAATATTGGCAAGGGCAATCACTAGTTTGAATGATCCATTAGTTCCAATCAGAGCTCATGGATTGTATTTATTACGACAATTGATAGAAGCAAAGAGTGAAGTTGTCAATTTAGATTTTGTGGTTAATTTGCATCTAGTTCAATTGAAGGACCCAGAGCCTTTTATTTACCTCAATGTGATTAAAGGTTTACAGAGTTTGATAGAATTGGAGGAGAATGAAGTTGTCGTCGATTTATGTAAAATCTATACCAACAAGGATACTGACCTTGATGAACGATTACGGGTAGGAGAGGTTCTTTTACGGTATGTTCAACGTGCGGATGGAACGTTTGTGGGAAACTTAGCACAGCTCATTGTTGGTACGATGTTGCAAGCAATTCAAACACCAGTAAATTCTGATCCTGTTATTGATGATAGGTTGAGAATGTCGGCAATGTCAGTTTTGGGTATGTGTTGTAACACAAACCCCATTGGAATGTACGACCGACTCGCTGATGCGTTGGACTGCGCAATTGGGATATTACAGTTGGAAACCCAGAAAGACAAGGCGATTATGAGAAACTCAGCGATAGTACTTGTCCATGATTTAATCTTGGGATCGTCTAAATCTGAGTCTGTTCCATTTCCAAGAGAGTATCAACAAAAAGTGTACAATGTGCTCAGATACATTGCTGATACAGACAATGATTTGTTAGTCAGAGAGCAAGCACAGATAGTTTTGAACACTATTGAAGAAATCTCTCAACAAGCGTTTGAACTATTACAGGAGAAACAAACCGAGGGAATGCTTAATTTAAATAAATAGGAACCAAATAGAGATCATAGAAGGTAATTCAATAACATTGGAACCCCATGTATTTCCACTTTTTGTGATAAATTTACATTTAGTATAAAGATATCAAAATGAAAGTACTTGGGACATAAAATATATATGATTTACTCAACTTTTTAATAATGTCAAAGAATATTAGACTATTAAACAAGCTTCCATGAGAGCTTATTGCGTCACTCCAACTCTTAAAGATGTACACATATTTCACTTGCAAATATATTACCTGCTTGAAAGTTTTGTGTCATATTGCTTTGGGTGCAAAAACTAAAAATGCGGCGCTCCCACTTAAATTCATTTAATGTAAGCTTAAGAGGTTTAACTGTAGAACAGTGAAAACCACTAAAGTCCACTGAAGAATAATGCTTGGGCGTGTATTGTCTGATGAACAGAAGGCACGGATTGTATGTGTTTGCGATATAAGATGTTCAGTGTCAGTTTTGTCTAGTACTAACATTTCTCTTAGGAGGCAAATAGAAAGAAAGCCCTAGAGAGACTACAAGGAAGACGTGGTTTTTCGAATCCAAAACCAAAAGAGAGCACTCTGAGTTCTCAAATACAGCCTCTGGACTCAACGGGAGCAGACCAACCCAAAAGTCAAGGTATACAAGTTCAAGATGGTGCGAATATTTCGATCTCATCGAGATATGTTCAAATTGATGAGAACACAAAGAAACGGAAATTGAAGCTTACAGAAGAGCAGATCCAGAGAATTGCAAAGAATCGAGAAAAAGCATTACAGATCAGACAACGTTTGAACGGAGGCGATACCACATCAGCGACATCATCAATTATTGCTCCAAGCAATAGCACTACAAATGATTCATCTTCTACAGTGAGTGATCCATTACTAGACACAATTCGATTGAATAAAAATAATACTCATGACTCTGAGTATAATGAGTCAAAAAAGTCGCGGTACCAACCACCTCCGATCAGACGGAACGAATATATTGAATATGACTTTTCTACCATGGTAGATTCAAAAGGGGGTTATATACTTGATGGGACTGAAAATGGACTTGGTGATGGAGAAAAAATAGATGAGTGGAAAGAAAAACAAAAACAAGTGATATACGAGCCTGCACCACCTACTGATCCCCGTAATGCACCTAAATGTTTTGAATGTGGATCAATCGATATTGACTTAAACTTGTATGAAAACTTCCGCAAGATCAGAGTGTGTCGAAAGTGTAAAAAGGAACATCCGGAGAAGTATTCCTTGTTGACCAAAACAGAATGTCGTGAAGATTATTTGCTAACAGAACCAGAGTTGCGAGATGTAGCATTATTACCTAGGATTGAAAAAGCCAATCCGCATGGTTTCAGTAGAATGCAATTGTTTTTAAGATTACAAGTTGAAGAATTTGCCTGGAAAAAATGGGGTAGTAGTGACAAGTTGGATGAGGAATGGCAGAGACGAGAAACAAATAAACATAAACGAAAAGAAAAGAAGTACTACAAGGAGTTGCTAGAGATGCGTAAAAAGACCAGAGCCGAGGAGTTCACAAGAAAGTTGAGAAATGGTCAATCATTGGGAGAGCGACATGTTCATGATTGGTCGGTGCCGTTAGCGATTGAGGGGAGTAAAATGGTTAAAAAACGTTGCATTGACTGTGGTGTCGAAATTGAAGAAATGATCATATAAGAGAGAAAAAGCGGAATTTTGGTAAGGTAATAAGAACCACACCTTAAATGGGAAGTACAAATCAAATTTAGTGCCATGCAATTAATTATGAAAAAGGAAACGGATAGAAAACGGGTTTTCCGAATGGCAATCCGGGGTAGTAAATAGAGACGACGATGGTCTTAATAAAAGCTCACAAAGTGAATTTATGGAAAGTATAAAAATCAAACCATAGAATCCTATAGGTATACATAAGAAAGAGTAGTATCGAAGTAAGTGTAGTTGATTCTGCGTTGGTACCGAGGGGATCTT
>ERZ778017.1689-NODE-1689-length-20582-cov-5.495981_pt1 | contig 20582 bp, 23 predicted proteins | sample MGYA00375747_ERZ778017 | MGnify/ENA primary metagenome ERZ778017 (study PRJEB29350, sample SAMN05509838) | bioreactor metagenome | biome: bioreactor; material: wastewater | place: South Africa: University of Cape Town | collected 2014-03-17 ...
CGTTCTCGGAGGAGCCGCGACAGGTATCGTCGCCGCCATATTGGTCCGCGCGCTCTACCGGGAGGGGACACGCCTCGATCGGTTCGTCACCTCCGTTCTTTAGAGGAGCGCGGGATGGTGGCGTCTTTCTTCTCCGCCGTCACCGCGTTCATCGCGGCGCATCCGCATTTGGCTTATGCGACGGTGCTTCTGTTGGCGCTGTCGGAATCCATACCCGTCATCGGAGTTTTTATTCCAGGCACTGCCGCAATCCTGGCAATCAGCGCACTGGTACCCAGCGGCATTGTAAAACTCTGGCCGCTGCTCGGCGCGGCCTCCGCCGGGGCAATCATCGGCGACGGCCTCTCGTTCTGGATCGGCCATCGCTACCACCGCGAGATCCTCGAACGATGGCCGCTCAACCGACACCCGGACCTCATCACGCGCAGCGAGGCATTTTTCGCAAAGCACGGCGACAAAAGCGTCTTTATCGCCCGCTTCACACCGGGCGTGCGAGCCTTCGTCCCCCTGATCGCCGGCATGTTAGGGCTCTCGGTGCGGCGGTTCTACGTTGCCAACATCCTGTCCGCGCTGGTGTGGGCGCCGTCGCATGTTCTGCCCGCTGTGTTCGTCGGCGCTGCTTTCAGCATGTTCGGCGCGGCCGCCAAATCCCTCGCTATTCTGGTTGTTCTCATCGTTGTCTTCATCTGGGTGCTACTCCGTCTCGCCCGGTTCGCCCTGCGCCACGGTCCGGCGCTTGCATCGGCTCTGTCGGGTTGGCTTCGGCAACGCACGGCCATGAACCACTCCCGTTGGGGTCGCTTCGCGCCCGATCTTCTCGATCCGTCGCGTCCCGACGCCCGAGGGCTTGCGTTTCTGGCTTTGCTGTTGGTCGGCTCCGCCTGGCTGTTCTTCGGCATTCTCGAAGATGTCGTCAGTGGCGACCCTCTCGTACGCGCCGATAACGCGATCTACCAGGCACTCCAGGATCTGCGAACCGTTCCGGGCGATTCCGTAATGCTGATAACCACCGAGCTTGGCGATACGGTGGTCGTGATGACGGTAACGATCGCAGTGTTTCTATGGCTTGCCTGGAGACGGGCATGGCGTCCAGCAGCCTACTGGCTGGCGGCAGTTGGCGGTGCATCCGTGCTCAACACGGTCATAAAAGTCACGCTCCATCGCGCCCGGCCGACCGAGTTGTTCTACACGGGCTGGAGCGCATTTTCCTTTCCCAGCGGCCATAGCACAGTCAATCTCGCCGTCTACGGCTTTCTCGCTTTCCTGATCGGACGTGAACTTCGTCCGATGTGGCGCCTTCCGGTCGCTTTGACCGCTCTATCCTTTGCACTGCTGATAGCGTTCTCGCGCGTCTATCTGGGCGCTCACTGGTTCTCGGACGCGGTCGGGGGGCTTGCCTTCGGTACGGCCTGGCTGGCAGTGCTCGGATTCTTCTACATGCGAAAGCCGGCAAAATCAGTCGGCGCGACGTCATTGATGGTGATCGCCGGCGCGGCACTCGCGCTAGCCGGGGGGTTGAACGTCTATCGACATCACTCTCTCGATGTCGAACGCTATGCCGTAAACCGAGCGACCCCCACGATGATGGCCAACGACTGGTGGACGTCAGGTTGGCAACGGCTGCCGCCCAGGCGGATCGATCTGACCGGCGAGATCGAAGAGCCCTTCACGATCCAGTGGGCGGGAGACCTTTCTGCAATTCGACAGGATTTGCTGAGCAAGGGATGGCGTCTGCCCGCGCCATGGGCGTCATCCAGGATACTGGGTTGGCTTTCCGCGAAGACAACTCCTGTCGAATTGCCGGTTACCCCTCATCTCGCCAGCGGAAGGCTGCCGAGCTTGACGCTCGTCCTGCAAAACGGAGCTGCACCGAACAACACTCGGTTCGTGCTCCGGCTTTGGGATGCAGATCTCAACCTCATGAGAGAAAAACTCGCACCGGTCTGGATCGGTTCGGTCGTGCAGGAACAGATCGAGCGGCCGCTGTCGCTATCCTCCGCTGTCTCAACCCAGGCCGATGCCAACACGCCGCGCGACATTCTGGCACAAATGCTTGGATCAGGGCGTATTGCGGTACGCCCCGACGCTGAAGCGAACACGAATTGGGACGGAGGGGTTCTGCTGCTGCGAACAGGATTTTAACGCCGAGGCGCTTAAGGGAGTGGCGGCCCCAAGCTAAGCCAAGAACCCACCATCGACCGCACATCCCTTCCCCATGACCATGGTCTACACGGGAACTCAGAGGTCAAGGAAAGCGTGTCCTCAGATTGGCCTAAGCTTTCGCTGGCATGCCCAGGTCAGTGCTCCGAAGCCGAGACAGACGTACAAGGACAACCATAGCCACCATTCAAGTACAGGCTGATAATCGGGCAAGGAACCTTCTTGCCACTCGATCAGTGCCAGATTGGGAGCCAAACCGCACACCGCCATAATCGTCGCGGCAATCACCACCCCGACGATTGTTGGTGCGCTCGCCCGCATGACGGCGCCATCGATGCTGCGAGCCTTCAAAGGTGTGCCGATCATTTTTGCAGCCAGGCGATGGCGGGGCGGGTCCATCGACGCCTCGCGCTCGCTCAAGGGAAAGCCAAATCGCGCAAAAACAATCTGGATAATCGGAACGACAACGACGGCGATCATTGAGGACGCCATCACGTCACTGATGTAGTGCGCAGTCGTGATGAAGCGCGTGCATGCCAGAATGGCTGCGCCAGCAAGCGCCAGGCTGCGGTAACGCGGAAAGATCAGGGCCAAAGCGACGCCCGCTGCCATCGCACAGGCGGTGTGTCCCGACGGGAATGAATTATATTCGTGCCCGAATCTGAAAAAAAAGAACTGAAAAATATCCTGATTGAACAACAATTCTGGCCGAGCGCGACCAAATACGACTTTGAGAATATCGACGATAATGCCGGTCGATGCCACGCTCGTTAAAACGAAAAGTGACCTGGAAGCATAAAGTGGATTCTTCCACATGAACCGGAACAGTATGAACAGAGCGGCAGCCGGGACGATGAACCAGTAGGCTTTGCCGCAGTCTGTCAAAAATCGCGCAATATGCACCAGTGTCGCGTCACGCTGACTTGCAAAGAACAACGCAACAGGACGATCAACCAGCTCCTCCAGCGCATGGAGCTGGACTACCGTTGCCAGAAGAGCTGATAAGGCTGCGCCGGCCAATACCCATTTTTCTAGAGTTCGGGAAAGTGCTTATGCTGCCGCCTGCATTCGGACTGTCCTCGGCGATATTGGTGTTGAAGCTGGCAGACGATCACTCAAGGCCGGGCGGCTCCTCAAAGTCCTTCCTCGGCAATAGCAAGCTTCTCGCCTTCGCCGGGGGCTGCCATCTTTTTATCCTCATCAACGTCAGCGAGTTCCTCGCCCTCGTGCCGAACGCTCATGAAGATGACGATTGCAACAATTGCGGCGAGGAAGATCGCGCTGGTGATGATCGTGCCGAGGCCGAAACCGCCATACTGCGCGGGCTGGGACATCAGGTCGCCGAAGGAGGCGCCGAGAGGCCGGGTCAGGATATAGACCAGCCAGAAGCCGAGGATCGCGTCGAGGCCGAGGAAAAAATAGCCGATGCTGAGCGAGAGGATGATCATCCCGAACAGGACGCCGGTCGCCAGATAGCCCAGCGCGAATTTTTCGGCCACCAGATCGCCGGCGGCCGTCCCAAGCGCGAAGGTGAACAGGATGGCCAGCCAGTAGAAGGCCTCACGCCGCCCGGTGTAGATGGAGTGGATCGAAAGCGTCCCTTCGGCTCTGAACCAGAGCAGGAACGTCAGCGCCAGGGCGACCGAGAACGCAATCGTCGTATCCAGCAGCGGCACATGGAAATTGTCGACCAGATTGTCGGTGATCAACGTGCCAACGATGCTGATCAGCACCACGGACAGCCAGTAGGCGGCGGGAACATATTTCTTCTGCGCAAACTGCCAGACCAGGGCGAGCGCCAGAACTGCGGACATGATCAGTGACGTCGAGGTCAAGCCGAGGCCCATCTGTACGTTGAGATAATCGGCCGCCGTTTCCCCCATGGTGACGGCCATCAGTTTTATGAGCCAGAAGTCGGTTGTGACGCGGGGAACGCGATTGTAAACAGCAGCTTTGGTGGCCGGTGCAGACATTGTGGGTATCCTTGAAAGGGCGTCGAAGTTTCGGGCGGCGGTTTGCAGAGTGACGGTGTTTGTCGCCCGCCTACTGAGCAGGCTGTGCCGGATTGTTGAGAACCGCCATCAGGGCGGCGAGTGTTTTGTTGACCTTGTCCGCCGACGGGCTCGATTGACGAAGGGCCTTCAATGCAGCGTCAGAGGCCGCGTCGATGTTGTTCCAATCGTTCTGGTTCAGTGGACGGATCGCGGTCTCGGCCTGGTCCCATGCCGTTTCATAATCGGTGATGCGCTTGGCAGCGCCGGGGAGATCGCCCTTGGAAGCGAGGGTCTGGACGTCAGCAATGATGGCCTTGAACGACGACAGATCGCCGAGGCTCGCTGTATTGGCTGGTGCAGTACTGGCGTAGAGCTCAAAGCCGGTGAAAGCCGCTACCGGAGCGGTAATGAGTGCGATGGCAAGAAAAATCTGTTTCATCAGTTAATTTCCCTGAATTGTGGCACTGCAAGGTATGCTTGGCTTCCGCATCGCTCCTCGAAGGTTGAATGGCACTCCTGCAGCGATAGCTCGATACGCCCACCGCTCTACTTGGCGCGCTCGGTCGGCCCACTGTGACTACGCAGGTTCAATTAGCTGAGAATTAGAACGGGTGTCGGCCTGGCGCCGGACATGGTCGACGGCTGCCAATCGCGTGCGAAAGCAGCGGCCGGCAATGACGCCGGCCGCTGCAATTTTCATTTCTGCGGAACCAGATGGGAGACAACCGCCTTACCGCCCTTGTCCGCATAGGTTAGCTGGACCTTTTCGCCGACACGGAGTTTGGTGTCTTCGATCCCTTCGGGCAGGGCGTAAGTCTTGCCGTCCGACAGCGTGATCGTATCGGCATTCTTGCTGATTGCGGTGATCGTGCCGGATGTCTGGGCAGCGAATGCGGCGCTGATCGGCGCCAGCACCAGCATCGCGGCCATGATCATTTGCGGTTTCATTTGCTTTATCCTTTCAAGGTCTCGGCCGCCGATCTCTATCCTTTCCCGCAATGGCGGCCTGGATTGCGAGAAAACAGGTTCTCACTCGCCTCTGAGCTTCTCCGTGACGTGTTTCCGGCTGCGCATTGCTTCACCTGTCGCGGCTACCAGAGCGGCGCCCGCCGCCGTGACGATGAGAGCAACGAGGTAGAGCCACGGCACCGAAAGCACCTCAGGTGGCGGGTCGAACACTCCGGTCAGCAGCTTGACGAGCACATAGGCAATCAGCGTGCCTGCCCCGAGACCCAGGACCATGCCGCTGCCGGTAACCAATGCCGCTTCGCTCCAGACGAAGGCGCCGAGCTGTCGTGGTCGGGCTCCCAGAGCCACGAGAACCGCGAAGGAGCGCTCGCGGTCGGCAAAGCCAAGGCCAAGGACCAGTCCGCCCGACGCAGCAAGCATGACAAGCGCGAAAACGAGTTCCAGCCGCGTTAGACCGGCGAGATCAATTGCGGTGAGGCTCGACCCTATCAGGGCTACGGTATCGCCGATCTGGCTGACCTTGACTCCGGGGAGGCCCGCAGTCGCATTTCGGGCGGAGAAAGCGACGCGGGCGGGATCACCGTTCGATCGAATGAGAACAATCTCGTTTGCCGCGGAACCGGTTTGCCGGGCGATGTAAGCCGCGTTGGCGACCAAGAACGAATCCTTGGGGGCGGTCGGGAATTCGCGCACCACACCCACGATGTGAAAGGGCACGACATGATATTGGTGATCGGCCGCGTTTTGCAGGCGAAGGTTGATGCTGTCGCCGCGGCGGAGCTGATAGTCGTTCACGGTTTCCTGAGAGACCAGCACACCATCGGGCGTTTGCGCGAGGTCGGCGAGTGTCGCCCTCGCATCGCCATTGGCAAAATAAGCGTCGGACATGGCCGTGGCTGTCCCGATGCGTGCCGGATCGATGCCGTAGAGATCCTGAAGGTCGGTTCCGACATACGCGTATCGGTGTTGCATCGGCTGGGCCGACGCGACGCCCGGTAGCCTGGAAAGGGTGTCGAGCGCCTGAGACGCAGGTGCGGCGGATGTGCCCGTGACGGTGACGTCGGCGCCGTTGGTGAGTTCAGCGTCGACCCGCGCCTGGGCCTCATAGGTTGCGTTGAAAATCGCGGTAGACGATGCAAAGGCGAAAGCAAGCGCAGCCAGGCCGATGCCAGCAGTCAATCGGCGGCCTTGGCGCCCAAATGTTGCCGCCACAACATCCGCCAGACGCCCGGCGACAGGTCGCAAGCCCTTGGCAATCAGCGGTCGGCCTTGCCGCAGCCCGGCCCCGACGAGCCGCATGGCCAACAGTGCCAGACCGGTCCATAGCATCATAGGCGCAAGGAAGGCGGTGTAGTCGACGGCCGCGGCCGTCACACCCTCCGGCGCGAGAACGACCTGATATCCGCTCGCTGCCGAACGCCAGTAGAACGCCGCAGCGAGCGCAAGCAGCACAAGGTCCAGATAACCGCGAGCCCACAAGGGTGTCCAATGCTCGCCGATCGGTCGCCGGCCCGCCACAATGGTAGAGCTGCGAGCGTCTCGCCAAGCGGGAAGCAGGATCGCGACGAGCGACAGCGCGAGCCCAGCCACAGTACTGAGCAAAGGAACCGCCGTGCTGCGCAAGAGTGCCGCCCCGAGAACGAAATGCGCGGCGAGAGCACCGAGGAGAATACCAAGGATCGCACCGCCGACCCCCGCGACGATCGCTTCAGCCGCGGCCAGACGAAGGACGGCATCGACTATTGCTCCCCGCAAACGCAGCAACGCCTGCTCGCGACGGCGTTTGTCCCGCCCAGCTCCTGCAACGGCAAGCGTCAGCAGAATGGCCAGGATCGTTCCTGGGGCGCCGAGGAACAGAAAAACCAGTCGGGCGTAGAGGGCATCCTCGCGCACCGCTCCCAGTCGAGCCGCCAGATTGTTGGCAAGCAGCGCGGTTCCAGCAACGCGTGCCTCGAAATTGTGACCTTGCTCAGTCGCCCAGATGCTCGCAGCGACCGGATCGGCGGATAGACCGCGGTGATCGAGCTTGACGTGGAACTCAGTCTTGACGGTATCGGGCCGGCTTGCGCCCTGCTGTGCGAATACTTGCTGCCACTGGGACATCGGCAACAACAGGACGTTGTCGGGCGGGGCTTGTGGTGCAACGCCGGGGGCGACGCCGATCGCCTGAAACATCGCGTCAGCGTTGGGCAAATCGACGATGCCGGCAATCGTCACTTTGAAGTCGGGCGCCTGGAAGCGGTGGATGACAACCTGATCCCCAACCGTGACATGCAGGTTGGCGGCAGTCTGCTGTGCTATCAGGACGCCATCGACCGACCCGACCAGCCGTCGAACTTGCCCCGGGAACTGGTCGAAATAGTCCGGTCCAATGCCAAGCACCGTGCCGCCACCCGTGGTCTGCACGGTGCCTCCAATGTTCGCCTCAAAGCCAGGAACATCGGCATAGTTGATTGGTTGCAGGCCAGTCACCGGCGCAGCGGAGCGGATCGCAGCCTCGACCGCACCATGATCTGCCCCCGGCAGCGACTGGACCTGCCAATCGACGGGCACCTGGGCGATCGACCGCGCCGTCATCTCAGCCGCGCTGGATTGCAAGAACGCACCCAGGCACGCAATAAAGGCGACTGTCAGCGCCACACCGCCGATGGTGCCGCCCAGGCGGCCGGGACGGGTTCGGATAAGTCCGATCAACCAGCGCCCGTACATGCGAACCTCTCAATCATGCTCTCGATTTTGCCGTGACGCATCCGCCAGACTTGGTTCATCTTTGCCGCCACACGCTCATCATGCGTGGCGATGACGATGGCGCTTCCGGTCTGCCGCCCCCAGGCGAGGAGCCGGTCTACCAGCACCGCAGCGCCGGCTTGATCGAGTTGGCCCGTCGGCTCATCGGCAACAATCAATTCCGGATCCGTCACTATGGCTCGAGCTACGGCGATCCGTTCAGCCTGGCCGCCGGAAAGCTGCTCGGGAAGCTTCTGAGCCAGGGAATCGACCCCGAAGGTGGCAAGCGCTGTCAGAGCACGAGCGTTGGCTTCGGAACCGTTACCGAGAAGGATCGGCAGCTCGACGTTTTCGAGCGCGGTGAGTGCAGGAATCAAATTCGCCGATTGGAAGACGACGCCGATCCGCTCGGGGCGCAACGTGTCGGGCGAACCAGACCCGGGCCGTTCCAGCTGCCCCGAGCTTGGCATGTCCAATCCCGCGATCAGATTCAGAAGCGTCGTCTTTCCGCACCCCGAAGGTCCCATGATGGCGATGGTTTCGCCGGCGCTAATCCTGAAAGAGCAGCCTTGAACGGCCGCCACGACGCCTCGCTCGCGCTGGAAGCTGCGCCAAAGGTCGGCGGCTAAAAGCAAGGTTTTAGCCATGCACGATGCCTCCATCACGGATGTCGATAATGCGATCGGCCCGTGCTGCGAGTGCGGGGCTGTGCGTGACGATCAGGAGGGCGGCACCGCCGCGGCAAGTTTCGATGAGACGGTCGATGACGAGTTGCTCCGTCGCTGCATCGACCTCGGCGGTCGGCTCATCGCAGAGCAGGATCGATGGTTTTGCCGCGAGCGCCACGGCCAGGCCGGCACGCGCCGCCTCGCCGCCTGAAAGGTGAGCGGGCAAGACACTTGCCAGGCCATCAAGGCCCAGGTTGTCGAGAAGGAGATCGATCTCATCCGATCGGCCCTGGCCGGAGATCTCCATCTGCAGACGGATGTTGTCTCGTACCGTCAGGTGATCGAAAAGATTTCCGGACTGCATGAGCATTCCGAAATGGCGGGCCCTAAGCCGAGCCCGCACCGGCTCGGGGTGTCGGGTCATGCGCTCTCCCAGAACCGACACCACGCCACCGTCCGGCTCATCAATCCCGGCAAGGCAGGCAAGCAGCGTCGATTTCCCGCTGCCGGAGGGGCCCCTCAATGCGGTGAATTCCTTCGCATTGAGGGTGAGGGCAACGCCACGTAAGGCGACGACTTCGTCGTCGCCGGCATGAAAGAAGCGGTAAAGTTCGGTCGCCTCGAGTGCGGGCATAAACTCACCTCCAATGCAACGAATTGGAGATCAGCTGCCATTGGTCGACGTTGTCCGCGCCGGCCGGAGCGGCAAGATCAAGGGTGAGCGTCCTGCCATCCTTGAACAGTATGAAGCGCTCGTGTTCGAGGCGGATCTGCTTGTTCGTGACCGGATTTGGCGCGGAGTTCGACAGATAGCTGATGCGGACGGCCGGCCCGGCTGCGAGCTTTACATTCTTGACCGCAGTGATTTTGACTGCATGTCCGGCTGCCTTGAGGTCCGGGATTTCGTTGGCCTTGGCTGAGGAAGCCGTTGGAGCAGCGCTCGCAGTGCCAACGGTGGCATCCAGCTCATCATATTTATCGAAGAACCGAACGCCATGGTCGATCGAAGTCCGTGACCATCCCTCTGGCACCTTCAGATCAAATCCGTCGGGGGAGGTGTAGGTGATGAAGACCTGATTATCCGGAATGTCACCCGGCGGGTTCGTCTCAGGCGCAACGAGCTTTTCCTGTGCCAGAGCGGGAGGAAACGCTCCGGGTGACATCAACAACAGCACGGCCAATGCGGCGGATATTCGATAGCGGACAGGCATGATTAATGCTCCTCTGCGGGACGGGAGAGGGCATGTGACGCCAGCAGAATTAGGAGGGTCTTAGATTACCCAATGGAGTGCAGCTGGTCCGCACCAAAATCTGTGCAGGTGGCCGCGTTTCAGATACTTTGAAGCATGCGTGTTCTTGTGATCGAAGATGATGTCATGCTCGGTCGGGCCCTCGTGCAAGCCCTGGACGATGCCGGCATGTCGGTAGACTGGGTACGTGACGGGCAGCTCGGGGACGAGGCCGTCGCCCTTGGCGGTCACGGTTTGGTGTTGCTCGACCTAGGCTTGCCCGGCCGTTCGGGCCTGGAAATCCTGCGCTCGCTTCGGACGGCCGGCGACAAGAGGCCGATCCTGGTGATCACCGCCCGTGACGAGCTCGACGATCGCGTCGTGGGGCTCGACCTCGGGGCCGACGACTATTTGGTGAAGCCGTTCGAGGTCAAAGAACTGCTCGCGCGCATGCGCGCGGTTCTGCGCCGGCACGGCGGCCAGGCGGTTTCGGTCCTTGTCACGAGCGAGATCGAGCTCGATCTATCAAGTCATGAGGTAAAATATCGCGGGTGCAGCGAAATGTTGCCGGCGCGAGAATTCGCGCTGCTTCAGGCATTGCTGGAGCGTCCCGGAACAATTCTATCCCGCAGCCAGCTTGAGGAAAAACTCTATGGCTGGGGCGAAGAGGTGGAAAGCAACGCAATCGACGTCCTCATCCACTACGTCCGGCGCAAGTTCGACAAGGACATCATACGCAACATCCGGGGGGCCGGCTGGATGGTCCCCAAGTGAAAGGCGCGATTTCGATCCGACGTACGGCTTTCATATGGCTTGCCGGGTTAATGGCGGCCATCGGCGTCTGCGCGGCCATAACATCATTCTTCCTCGTCAGGAACGAAGCATCCGACTTCCTCGACAATCAGCTGCGGCAGATCGCGCTTTATGTCGGGGACGCGCCTTCCGTGCCAGCCGGACGGGTTGGCGATGTGCCGCATGACCCCGAGGACGACTTCGTCATCCAGGTCTGGAATGTGGCCGGCAAGCCGTTGCGACTTTCGCACCCAGCCGTTGATATTCCCCGCCAATCAGCGACCGGGTTTGCCGACATTTCGACCGGCAATGACAATTGGCGCGTCTACACACTGGCAGTGCCGGACCGAACTGTTCAGATTTCCCAGGATACGAGGGTCCGACAGGAACTGGCGACCAATGCGGCGCTCCAGGCGGCGCTTCCGATCATCGTTCTGATTCCACTGTCATTGCTGACACTGAGCTGGATCATCGATCGGATTATGGCGCGGCTCAATCGCCTGGCCGTCACGGTCGCTTCCCGAGACGCCGGGGCGGACGACCCCGTTCCGATCGACGACGTGCCCGCCGAAGTCGTTCCCTTTGTGAGCTCAATCAACCTGATGCTCGCGCGGCTTCGCGCACTGCTGGAGCGTCAGCGGCGGTTTATCTCAGATGCAGCCCATGAATTGCGCACACCGCTTTCGGCGCTGCAAATTCAAATCGACAACCTTCGGCACCATGACCGGGACGGTCGGTTTTCGCAGCGTTTGACTGAGCTCGAAGCTGGAATCGGCAGGGCCACCAGCCTTGTGAACAAGCTCTTGCGCCTGGCGCGCTACGACGCCCAAGAGCCTGCGCCCGCTACGCAGTCGATCGACCTCGTCCAACTTGCATTTGACATCGTTGCGCGTCTGACCCCACTCGCGGAGAGCCGCCAGATTGACTTGGGCATCACGCGCCAGGACAAGGCGACTGTGGTCGGTTCGCTTAGCGATTTCGAGATCATCCTCGGCAATCTGATGGAAAACGCTGTACGGTACACACCATTGGGCGGAACCGTCGACGTCGCGGTGGCCGTCTGCGGGCAAGAGGCGCGCGTAGACGTCCGCGATACCGGCCCAGGCATTGATGAAGAAGAGATGCCACGAGTCTTTGAGCGGTTCTTCAGGGCGAGCCCTCAAGACAGCGAGGGAAGTGGCCTGGGGCTGGCGATCGCAAAGGCGGCAGCCGAAAGGCAAGGAGTGGGACTCACGCTCGCCATGCGAGAGGACGGGCCTGGCCTTGTCGCAAGTCTCGTTGTACGAGCGGCCTTACTGAGAGCTTAAGCTTTTGTTCCCGCTTAACGACGTCGAGGGGTGAAGCTCGGCCGAAAGGTGTAGCTGCCCGACTGAGCGAGGGCGTTGCACGGGTGAGCCTATCGTGGCTGACCTTGAGCGAGCTGACAATCCTTTCTGCTGGGCGGACTTCGCCTCAACACGCTGCTCAGCGGGCTCTTGCTTAGCGTAGGATTTCGCCCCCTTCCGCAAACGACCCCAAAGAACGTAGACGGGCAGGTTCGGAGAAAGAGCGAGGCCGATCAGGCCGAACGCGAGGAAGGCGGCGCTCGTCGCGAGCACAAGCCGGCCGCCCAGGCGCTGGATGCTGTCACCGACGCGCGGCGAGACAAGGCCGGCCATGAGCAGCCCGAGGGAAAGGCCGCCAACCACCCAGGCCAGAGGCCAACCTGTATCGTCCGCAATAGGCTTCGCGAGTACGGCCAGCAGATAGTAGGACGAGCCCCAGGCGAGGATCTGAGTGACGCCTAGGACCGGGATTATCGATCGGAGGCGCGGTAGATCCTCCATCGACGTGGGCTGGGTAGCAGCGCTGACGGTCACGCGGCGACCCCGCAACCACATCCCTTTTTGCCCTGGTCCTTTGCGACCGCATCGGCCACGCAGCAGGCATCGGCTCTCGCTGGCGCAGGACCTCCGCAGCATCCCGCTCCGCCGCTGTCCGCCACCGAGAAGGTTGTGGTGCAGACCCCGGTCTCGGGGAGCACGAGGTGGACGTTGTCTGCGGCCGTCATATCGCCGGCGAGCGCGGCCACGACGGAGCGGACCTGCTCATAGCCCGTCAGGAGAAGGAATGTCGGCGCGCGCCCGTAGCTCTTGATGCCGACAGTGTAGAAACCCGGTTCGAGATGGGCGAGCTCGCGGTGACCATGCGGTGGGACAGAGCCGCAGGAATGTTCGTTGGGATCGATGAGTAGCCCCAGCGCTTTGGTGCTCTCCAGCCACGGATCAAGGTCGAGACGGAGTTCGCGCGTCAGCGATAGGTCGGGCCGCTGGCCCGTTGCGGCGATGATCCGGTCGACCGGTCCGATGGTGCGCGGACCCTCGGCCGTCTCGCCGTCCACCATGATCCGGCCATCCTCCTGACGGAGCGCGAGGATCGCGAAGCCGGCGACTAGCGGAGTGCGTGCGCTCTCGACCAGGCTACGCGTCTCGGCCCCGAGTTCACCGCGTGCTGGCAACTGGTCGGCATCGCCGCCGCTGAAGATGCGCGCGAGGTTGGTGCCGCGCGTTGCCCAGATTGCGGCTGTGTCCGGCTCGGTCTTCGCCAACCTGTCGAGATCGAGCAAGGCATTGGCGGCCGAATGGCCCGCCCCGACCACCAGTGTCGTGCGGCCCGCATAGACATCTCGATGCCGGCCGAGGACATCGGGAATGCCGTAAGCGATACGCTCGGCGAATTCCATCTCGCCTTCGGCCGGAAGGCCGCTTGAGCCAAGCGGGTTCGGCGTAGCCCATGTTCCGGAGGCATCGATCACCGCCTGAACGAGATCGCGGCGCGTGCCCGCAGCCGTCTTGACCGACAGGACGAACGGACGCTCCGCCCGGCCACGGCTGACGACCTTGTCGAGGCCGAGGCGGGAAACCGCTGTGACGCGCGCGCCCGTCTCGATAATGCCAGAAAGCTCGGGTGTTGCGGCAAGCGGCTCGAGATATTCCCGAACGATCTCCCCCCCGGTCGGGAAGACGTCAGCCGATGGCATCGCCCATCCTTGGCGTTCGAGCAACGCGGCGGAGGCGCCATCCACGCAATAGCGCCACGGCGTAAAGACCCGGACATGGCCCCAGTCGCGCATGCTGGTGCCAACGTCAGCACCGGCTTCATAGAGCTTTACCGGAAGGTTCCGGGAAACGAGATGGGCCGCGGCTGCGAGACCGACGGGACCGCCACCGATCACGGCTATTGGGAGAGATTCAAAGCGCTGAGCTGGCATATTCCATCCTTCCAGGATTATCGAAATATTAGGCAAAAAAGAGAGGCCGTCAGGCGGCAGCCTCCTCTTCATCCGTGGCGCAAGCCGCGTCGGCGCAGCATTCATCCACCAAAAATCCAACCAGGCTGCTCATGGCTGGGTAGTTGGCTCTGCAGATCAACGTGGTCGCTTGCCGTTCCTGCGTCACCAACTCCGTCGCGATCAGCCGCTGGAGATGATGCGACAGTGTTGAGGCGGGAATGCCGAGCTTCTCCTGCAAACGTCCGACAGGGAGACCGCCGTCGCCTGCGCGGACCAGGGATCGATAGACCTGAAGCCGGGTGGCGTTGCCGAGCGCCTCAAGCTGCTTTGCTGCTTCTTCGATAATCATGGAAATAGACTATGCCTCCCCCAGCGGGCCGTCAACAGCTATTTCCATGATTATCGAAATTAGTGGCCGCCCTTGCCTTCTTCCGCCAAACGCGCCGCCACGCGCCCGTTCTCGTACCAGCCTTTGGAGCGGTTCACGATCCAGACGACAGAGAGCATGACCGGCACTTCGATCAACACGCCGACCACGGTGGCGAGCGCCGCGCCCGACTGGAAGCCGAACAGGCTGATCGCGGCGGCTACCGCCAGCTCGAAGAAGTTGGACGCGCCGATCAGCGCCGAGGGACCGGCGACACAATGCTGTTCGCCGGTGAGGCGGTTGAGCAGATAGGCGAGCCCCGAGTTGAAATAGACCTGGATCAGGATCGGCACGGCGAGCAGCGCAATGACGAGTGGCTGCGCCAGGATTTGCTCTCCCTGAAAGCCAAACAACAGGACGAGCGTTGCAAGCAGTGCCACCAGCGAAAGCGGCTGAAGCCGGTCAAGAAACCGCTTCAGGGCCTGATCACCACCGGTCGCCAGCAGCCGACGCCGGAGAAGCTGCGCAGCGATCACCGGCACGACGATGTAGAGCGCAACCGATAGGACAAGTGTATCCCACGGCACGGTGATCGCCGAGAGGCCGAGCAGCAGGCCGACGATCGGCGCGAACGCGAACACCATGATCGTGTCGTTGAGTGCGACCTGTGACAGCGTGAAATGCGGCTCGCCTTTCGTCAGGTTCGACCAGACGAAGACCATCGCCGTGCAGGGCGCAGCCGCGAGAATGATCAGGCCGGCGATGTAGCTGTCGATCTGGCCGGCCGGCAGGTAAGGGCGGAACAGATAGTCGATGAACAGCCAGCCGAGCGCGGCCATCGAGAACGGCTTCACGGCCCAGTTGACGAACAGCGTGACGCCGATGCCGCGCCAGTGCTGCTTGACCTGGCCGAGCGCGGCGAAGTCGATCTTGACCAGCATCGGCACGATCATGAGCCAGATCAGCGCCGCGACCGGCAGGTTGACCTTGGCGAGCTCGGCCGCGCCGATCGCATGGAACACGCCGGGCATGAAGTGGCCAAGCGCGACACCAGCCACGATGCAGAGTGCGACCCAGAGGGTCAGATAGCGTTCGAAGGTGGACATCTTGCTTCCCTATGCCGTCGCGATGCGGCGGCCGTGCTCGTCCACCACCCGTTCGCCGTCTTCCTTGATGAACTCGCCGTGCTGGGGCGGGAGGAGATCGAGCACTTCCTCTGACGGCCGGCAAAGCCGCACACCCTTCGGGCTGACGGCGATCGGCCGGTTGATCAGGATCGGATGCGCCAGCATCGCGTCGAGAAGCTGATCATCTGTCTTGCTCGGATCGCCGAGGCCGAGCTCGGCGTATGGCGTGCCCTTCTCGCGCAGCAGCGCCCGGACGGTGATGCCCATGCGCCCGATGAGTTGCTCAAGCATCGCCCGGCTCGGCGGCGTCTTGAGGTATTCGACGACATAGGGCTCGATGCCCGCGTTGCGGATCATCGCCAGCGTATTGCGCGAGGTGCCGCAGTCGGGGTTGTGGTAGATGATAACGTCCATGGCCGGCCTCACGCTGCGCTCGGCCGCGGCGATGTGGCCCCCTCGATGCGGCCGATCTCGCGAAGCTTCGTGCCAAGGGACGCCTTGTCGAGACTTTCCATCGGCAGTGCTGCGAAGACGGAGACGCGATTCCGCAGATAGCGGAAGGCCGCCACGAACGCCTTTTCCTTCTCGATATCGGGTCCTTCGACCGCGGCCGGGTCTTCGATCCCCCAGTGCGCTGTCATCGGTTGCCCCGGCCATACCGGGCAGGCTTCCCCGGCAGCGTTGTCGCAAACGGTGAAGACGAAATCCATGACGGGCGCGTCGGGCTTGGCGAACTCCTCCCAACTCTTCGACCGGAAGCCCTCAGCCGGATAGTCGAAGCTTTGCAGCACCTTCAACGCGAACGGGTTGATGGCACCCTTCGGCTGGCTGCCGGCCGAGAAGACACGGAAGCGGCCGGCGCCATCCTTGGCAAGAATACTCTCGGCTAGGATCGATCGAGCCGAATTCCCGGTGCAGAGAAAAAGCACATTGTAGATGCGATCAGTCATGGGCGGCCTCCGTGGCGGCGATCTTTTGTGGTGGGCAGCATGGAGAAAGGTCGGCGATCAGGGGCGCGCAGATCTCCGGCCGACCGCCGCAGCAATCCTTGACCAGAAAGCCAGCGATCGCGCGGACAGCGTCCAGCTTCGCCCGATAGATGATCGATCGGCTCTGGCGCTCGGCCTCGATCAATCCGGCGCGGGTCAAGATCGCCAGGTGCGTCGACATCGTGTTGTGCGGCACGTCCATCTGTCGAGCAACCTCACCCGCGGGCAGTCCGTCAGGCTCGTGCTCCATCAGCAGCCGAAACACGTCGAGACGTGTTGGCTGGGCGAGTGCCGCGAAGGCAAGAATAGCTTGTTCTGATTCCATATGTCGAGACTAATCGACATAACTGGTTGAGGCAATCCCCTTTCTCCTCCGCCTCACGCGGCTTCACCAAACAACGTCTCAATCAGCGGACATTCCGGTAGCGTGCCGTCGGCGCACTGAGCCACCACATCTTTCAGCACGCGCTCCATCCGTCTGAGATCGGCGATCTTCGCCCGGACGTCATCGAGATGTGCGGCGGCAACGGCGCGTGCCTCGGCGCAAGGCTGATCGCGCTCGTCGACAAGGCGAAGCAGTTCGCGAACTTCATCTAGCGAGAAGCCGAGTTCACGCGCCCGCAGCACGAAGCGAAGGCGCCGCTCGTGCGTGGTGTCATAGCTGCGATAGCCGGCTGCCGTGCGCGGCGGCTCGGGCAGAAGGCCGACCTTCTCGTAATAACGCACTGTCTCCAGATTGCTGCCCGTCCGCCGGGCGAGCTCCGCCCGCTGCAGGCCCTTCACCTGGGCGTGATCGCGCATCGCAAAAACCCTCTTGACTCTGTAGTGACTACAGACTGCATCCTACGCCTCAATAGGGATTTCGACAAGGGAAGCGAGGTCAGACATGGTTGCATCGCGATCGGGAACTGCGGATTCGGTATCCGCTGCATCTGGTCTCTCGCCGTCCGAGAAAAGCGAAGCGGGGCGACAGCGCCTGGTCGCCGTCGGTGGGATTCTCGGCGCGCTGGCCGCCTCCTCATGCTGCATCATTCCACTCATCCTGTTCAGCCTCGGCATCGGCGGCGCGTGGATCGGCAACCTCACGGCTCTGGCGCCTTACAAGCCGCTCTTCGTCGCCGGAACTGCGGTGGTTCTCGGGTACGGCTACTATCTCGTCTATTGGAAGCCCAAGCGGGCTTGTGCCGTTGACGCTGCCTGCGCGCGCGCCATTCCGAACCGCCTCGTTCAAATCGCACTATGGATCGCAACACTGCTCGTCATCGCCGCTTTCGCTTTCGACTATGTCGCTCCGCTGCTGCTTCGCGCCTGAGATGAAGAGGAGATTTGCCATGAAGAAGAGTTTGACCGCCTTTGCCCTGATCGGCTCGGTGATGGTGGCCCCAGCCGCTTGGGCTGGAGAGCGCACTGTCACCTTCGCGGTCGACAACATGACCTGCGCTTCCTGCCCCTACATCGTGAAGAACTCAATGACCGCGGTCCCAGGCGTCGCGAGGGTGGCTGTGTCGTTGCAAGCTCGAACGGCAACCGTGACTTTCGATGACGCCAAGACAACCCCGGACGCTATCGCGGCCGCGAGCGCGAATGCCGGCTACCCCGCACATCCAAGACCGCAGGGTAGCTGAGATGACAGACCGGACTGCGACCTGGGCGGGCATGGCCGGCGCGATCCTCGCTGCACTCTGCTGTGCAGCACCGTTCCTTGTTGCGAGCCTCTCCCTGGCAGGAGTGGCCACATGGCTGACGGGTGCAGGCACAGTCGCTCTTGCCCTAACAGTCATAGGAGACGGCCTGATCGCATGGGCGGTCCACCATCGTCGGGCAGAAGAAGCGAGCTGCGAGACAAACACCCGCAACGGAAGTGTGAAGCTATGAACGACTGCTGTGCATCATCCACTAGGGACAAGGCTTCGCCATCTGCATCCGCGGCACTGCCGAGCTTTGCCGTGCGGCCGGGCGTGACGTTTCCCGATTGGTCAGTTGTCACCTCGTCTGCAGTCCGCGACGCTTTGCAGGCCATGGTCGGTTCCGACCATGTTCTCGACCGGTGGAATGGCTACGATCCTGCCACGGACCGCATTCGCGTCGCACTGCTGCAGCTCTATGCCGAGGACGGAGGGGCCCCGGCAATCAGCACCCTCGCTGGGCGCGCCGGGTTGAGCGAGAACACCATCCTGTCGCTGCTCGAAGACCTCCGCCAGCGTGACCTCGTCGTTCTCGATCACGGCAACATCGTTGGCGCCTATCCCTTCACTGAGCGGGACACGGGCCACCGCGTCACGTTGGACGGGCGTGCTCTCAACGCCATGTGCGCGGTTGACGCGCTTGGCATTGGCGCCATGCTCGATCGCGACGTCGTCGTCGACTCGCGCTGCCGTCATTGCAATACGCCGATCCGGATCAGCACGCGCGATCGAGGGCACGCGCTGGCCCATGTCGAGCCGGCGACAGCCGTCATGTGGCAAAGCGTCCGCTATGAAGGCGCATGCGCAGCTAACTCCTTGTGCGCGACGACCGCCTTCTTCTGCACCGACGACCATCTCTCTGCCTGGCGCAACGGACGCCCCGCTGACGAGCCTGGTTTTCGTCTATCCATCGAAGAAGGACTGGAGGCAGGCCGCGCTTTGTTCGGGCCAAGTCTTGCTGGTCTCGACGTGGTATCGAAGGACACGGCAGTCGCCAGCCGTCCCCTCCGCGCCGACGGCCGCAACGGAGGGGCATACGACCTTGCCGTGATTGGCGCCGGCTCCGCCGGCTTTTCCGCTGCGATCACGGCCGCCGATCAAGGCGCTCAGGTCGCGCTGATCGGCAGCGGCACTATCGGCGGCACCTGCGTCAATGTCGGCTGCGTGCCGTCGAAGACCCTGATCCGCGCCGCCGAGACGCTGCACAACGCCCGCGTAGCAGCGCGCTTTGCCGGCATCACGGCCGAAGCTGGACTGACCGACTGGCGCAGGACTATTCGGCAGAAGGACACGCTGGTTTCTGAGTTGCGCCGGGCCAAGTACGTTGACCTGCTCCCCGCCTATAACGGCATAGCCTACTACGACGGGCCGGCGCGCCTCATCGACAGCGGCGTCGAGGTGAATGGCACGCGCATTCCCGCCGGGAAGATCATTATCGCCACCGGTGCACGGCCGGCAGTCCCCGCCATCCCTGGCATCGAGGCCGTGCCGTACCTAACCAGCACGACTGCACTCGACCTGGAGGAACTGCCGCGCTCGCTGCTCGTCATCGGTGGCGGCTATATCGGCGCCGAGCTCGCGCAAATGTTTGCCCGCGCTGGCACGAAGGTTACGCTTGTCTGCCGGTCGCGGCTGCTCCCGCAGGCTGAGCCCGAGATCAGCACCGCGCTGACGGGATATTTCGAGGATGAAGGCATCACCGTCGTCTCAGGCATTGCCTATCGTGCGGTCAAAAAGACCGACGACGGCGTTTCGCTGACAGTCACGCGGGACGGTCAGGATGTAGCGATCGACGCCGATCAGGTGCTGGCCACCACCGGACGAACGACCAATATCGAAGGCCTCGGGCTCCCGGAGCACGGCATCGCCGTCTCGGTGGAGGGCAGCATCGTCGTCGATGACCGAATGCGCACGACCAAAGCCGACGTCTATGCCGTCGGCGATGTCACCGGCCGCGACCAGTTTGTCTACATGGCCGCTTATGGCGCCAAGCTCGCCGCCAAGAACGCCCTCAACGGCGACAGCCTGCGCTACGACAACAGCGCCATGCCCGCCGTCGTGTTCACCGACCCGCAGGTTGCGAGCGTCGGACTAACCGAGGCCGCGGCGCGGACGGCTGGCCATGCCGTTCGCGTCTCGACGATCGGGCTCGACCAGGTGCCGCGTGCGCTCGCCGCCCGCGACACCCGCGGCCTCATCAAACTCGTGGCCGATGCCGCCGGCGGTCGGCTACTCGGCGCGCACATACTCGCCCCCGAAGGCGCCGACAGCATCCAGACCGCCGCTTTGGCGATCCGGCAGGGCCTCACCGTCGATGACCTCGCCGATACGATCTTTCCGTACCTCACCACGGTCGAGGGCCTCAAGCTCGCGGCCCTGTCCTTTAGCAAGGACGTCGCCAAGCTGTCTTGCTGCGCCGGCTGAGCAGCCGTAAGGACCTCTGCGCGCTACACGAATCTGTCTCACGGGGCCGAGATCGATCGGACCCTGCGGTTTTCAGGCAAACGACGCCGCAAAATCCGACTGAGACAGCTTGACTGTTCAGATAACGCGCCGAGCTGGTGAAGACGCTGGAAGCGGACGACGGGCGGATCGAACTGCGCG
>ERZ778017.1690-NODE-1690-length-20575-cov-970.054435_pt1 | contig 20575 bp, 20 predicted proteins | sample MGYA00375747_ERZ778017 | MGnify/ENA primary metagenome ERZ778017 (study PRJEB29350, sample SAMN05509838) | bioreactor metagenome | biome: bioreactor; material: wastewater | place: South Africa: University of Cape Town | collected 2014-03-17 ...
TTTTGCAGGACCCATACTTTTTCAAATCCGGGTACCGCTCATACATAAGACCTTCGTGTCTCCGTGGCGTTCCTACAGAACAAATAAGTACTAAAGAATGTTTTCATAATTCTATTTACGGGGACTCACCCCAATATGCCTGATACGAAACACTTGAAAAAAAATATATGTATCTGCAGATGATTTTATTCTAAACTAAATAATTAAATTAGCCCAGTATTTCGTTAATGAGTAAATGCTGAAGTGAACGCTTAACAAGCTTGTACAGAATCGGGCTTACCATAAAAAACCAATGGCTGATTCTCCAAAAAACCACTGCAAACTTCCATTCTTCACATTTAGCAACAGGGAGGGTGAATTTTTATAAACCGAATTGAATTCGTAATGAAAAATACTTCTCAATGGCTGTTAATATTAAAACCCATCTGGGCCATGTAGCTAATGCCTGCATGCAAATGCTGAAAGTGCATACAGGCAGCCTCAGTTTGAAACGGCGGGCATACCAGTATTCGATTATCGTTTATGTAAAGAGTGATCCGCACCGTCTTCGCTATAAATATGTGCCTTTTGCAGCGCATGTATTACAGTGTGGTGAAGTCCTTTTCGCCTGGGAAATAAAAACACCAATTTTTTAAAATAAAAAATAATTACTATGTCATTACACATCTATCTGGAAAGACTGAGATACATAGATGATCTGATAAGGAGAAAGGCAACGGGAGATTTAAAACAACTTTCAAAAAAATTAAATCTTTCAAGGAGCCAGGCTTATAATATTCTGAAAGAAATGAAGAGTGAAGGTTGTCTGATTAAGTTTTCAAAGCGAGATAACAGCTATTATTATTCAGAAATGAACAATCTGTATGAAGTATTGTTCAAACAGCAAAGGGATGTCTCAAACAATATTTTGTCTGATGAAGAAATGAGAAGAATTACGGGAGGAAAACTTTTTTTCAACTTTTTTCAAAGTCCAATTATATTGGACTCTTCTATTTGAACTTTGCCTTAAGAAACAAGGAAAGCCAACTCTAAAAACAATTTCCGAAGCGGGAAACACAGAGCTGAGCAGACCAGTTTTGAAAAAATATTTATTAATCAAATAAAAATCATTTTATCATGAAAAAAGAAAATGAATTCTTTGGGCAAAAGATGACTAAAGAAGAAATGAAGAAAATAATAGGAGGGCAGGAGCAGGATAATGATAACCACACTTGTAGCTATTGGCCTTCTATGGGTTATCCCATGGTATTAGCAAGTTGTACAGGATCGCTGGATGGTTGCACACAGGCTTGCAATTCATGGTGCGATCAGGAGCCGGGTTGTGTGGATAATACCTGCAATTGCTTTTAGTTTTAAACAGATGGGGCATTTGTGAAAAATATGAATGACCCCATCTTTGAAAATAATATATTACAATGAGAATTTTTTTTAGGATCGGTATTTCAACAGTTGTCTTAATGCAATTGTTGGTCTCGTCTCCGTATTTATACGGGCAGCCCGTAATTATTTCCGGTACTATCAATTCGAAAGATCTGGATGTGATTAAAATCGTTCAGGCAGGCACTCCGATAAATGGATTGCATAGTAAGACCTACACTTTAAGAGTATCTCCTGACGGCTCGTTTTCAGGAAAGTTATTTAATGTAAAGTTGGGTATGTATAAAATTCCTGATGCTTTTGTGGGACATACGATATTCGTCACTCCGGGTGATTCAGTACAAATTGACATGGAAAAGAGCTCTCAGTACAAATTTGAAATTTTCAACAGGTTGAGAGTTAAAACCCGCTATCCTGTTCATTATCTGTTTTTTGATAGTTGCCTCTCTTTTTTTGGTCAGACCAAACCTCAATTTTCAAAAACAGCTTTTGATAGTAAATGTTACAAAGAAGAATGTATTGAAAAGTATAGCAAAGCACTGGCCTTGTTGAACCATTATTATGAGTTAAAGCAGGTATCTGACAGCTTTTTAAAATATGCTCAAATTGAGTTGAAGACAAATTATTTTAATTGGCTGTTATTTCCGTTCGCTAAATATAAAATAGATAAAAACACGTCGGAGAAATCCTATTTTAAGGATATAGACACCTCTTCTTTTGATGATATCAATGCCTTTGAGAAGACTGAAAATTATTTATTACCGGCCAGTCTTTATAATAATTTTATACTGAATGACATTGATGAGTCCGACAGAGCAACTTGGTTGAATTCGTCTTTTAATACCGCTTCTACTCATTTCAGAGGCATTGCAAGAGATAGATTAATGGCCTGGGAGATTGAAGAAATGATAACGTTTAATTCCCACGACAGTAGTCTTCTGGAAAGGGAGTTATCATTCTTCTTTAAAGAGTGTAAGACGCCTTATTTAATGAATGAGATAAATGTCAAAGTCGGAGCCTGGGCGGAAAAAATAAGAAATACGCCGGCATCCTTTGAAGAATTGCTGGGAAAGGAGATTTACAGTAACGTACAGGGGAAACTATTTTCCCTTAATTCATTATCGGTAAATAAACACTGGTTGTTGATAGACTGCTGGGCAAGCTGGTGCAAACCATGTAAAGAACAGGACCCTTTCTGGACTTATTTTGAACAATTGTATCACGACAGTATAGCTTTCCTGAATTTTTCTGTAGATGAGAAACGAGTAGATTGGGAAAACGACATCAGAAAATACAGAAAAAACCCATTAGTAAATTATATCCTAATGGGAGGAAATGAAAATCCGTTTTCGTACTTTTTCAGGATTCATTCCATTCCCAGATACATACTTTTGGATTTCAGGAAAAAGAAAATAATTAATGCCGATATGCCTTTTCCCTCCAATAAAGAACAATTTACCGAAGCTGTAGAAAAAGTATTGGTTAAACGGGAATTTTAATGTCTGAATGAAGTGTTTCTAAATCTGAGAGTGTCAGGGCTATATACTCTTTCAGAGCCCGGATAAAATAATAGCTATATCCATTATAATATTTTCCAAACTTGCGTTTATGTAATGATTCCATTTTTCTGTAAATAATTCATAGTGAGATGAAATCCTTAATATTTTTATTTACCTGCCTGTTGGTTGTAACGGTTAATGGCCAGATTTCTCTGCCTCCGAAAATTTACAATGCCCCGATAGATGGTTACGGAAGGATCATTGATATTAATGTAAATTCAAATGACTTTGTACGGATATTGGACAGCGTTGAATTGAATAATGATTTTAAAATCCCACCGGATTTCAAAATCAATTCGATATGGAGATTGGGCGACAGCACCAAATTAGTGAAATTAGGACTTGCCCCTTCTGCGAAGCTCTAAATGATTATGTCGTCCTTTGCTTCAGATGGACGCAGGATAATTTATAAAAGAGCCGGACTGTCTCTGCAATTAATTGAATTGAATGTGCCTGTTTCCCCGAACAACACATTAGTGACCTTTGATAAATATTCTTTATTGGATTCATTGCCGGCGTCATCCATTATTTCTGTCAAATATCACCGCACGGAAAAGAATGATCGTACTGAGGTCGGAATGCCATTCGGTTATATACGGGTGCTAACAAATTCAGAAGTTGTAAAATAAAAGCGGGCTCAGGCCGCACGTAAATTCAGGATTGAGAACATTAGCGAGTGAAGAAGTATTTTGTTTCAGCTACTAACCTCCCACTGCATGTGATAAACACCTGGGGGCAAAGAGTTTCCTGTTTTCCCGGATTTTCTGTCAACCAAATCAAACAATGACAAATGGTCTCCAACTGTACAGGAACTCCTGACGGAGTTAAAACCGGGTTTTATCCATTTACCCCATGAGGAGTATCCTGTTTGTGGCAAAGGAAGTCCAATCAACGAGAGTAACGGCTCCGTAGAAGCCTCCTGTAAATAGGGAACTACAAAAACCCGGCTTTACACCCGACAGCACTTTGTATGTCCTTTGCTAAGGGAATCCCTATTGTTTGGTTATATACTCAGACAAATAATAATGGTAACGATTGCACGACATATTCGCTCCAGTTGAGCGGATATGTAGCGAATATATACCGGATATGTAGCGGATATATGACGGCTCAGGTATTGGGCAATCATACTGGAATAACCTGTCAGGTTTATTCCAGAAAGCATCTGATGCAGGAAACGAAAACCTGACAGGTTAAAAAGTGCGTTGAAAATAAACTGCCGGGTTTATTCCGAAGGAACCCCCTGTAAATAGATATACTGATCGTACTAATCGCAGACCACAAATGTTATTTTGTTGATCATGGCCTGAGATCGGAGCAAAGAACAATGGTATCTAAACCGCAGATTTTTCTAACTGGCACAATTGCATGCTGACCTTTCAGTATTCTCATCACGGAAGAGATGCCTTATAAAAAGATATATATATCCTGAAAAGAAATTTATTGAAACAAAGTGTTTACATTAGTACTGTGTTTTGATATGGCAATGCCAAAGTGAACACCAATCAAAGCTTGTACAGAGTCACACCGCCCCGAAGAGGCAGATTCTCTAAAACCACTGCAAACTTCATACATTCACTTTGCGCAACAGGCGGGGTCTTTTTTTTCGGAATTGATTTGAATTGATAATGAAAAATACTCCTCAATGGCTGTTAATATTAAAACCCATCTGGGCCATGTAGCCAGTACCGGCATGAGGATGCTGAAAGTGCATGCAGACAGCCTCAGTTTGAAACGACGGGCATACCAGTATTCGATTATCGTTTATGTAAAGAGTGATCCGCCGTGCCTCCACTATAAATATGCGCCTGTTGCAGCGGATGTATTACAGCGTGGTGAAGTCATTTTCACCGGGCAAATGATAAAACTAATTTTTTAAAATAAAAAATAATTACTATGTCATTACACATTTATCTGGAAAGGCTGAGATACATTGATGATCTGATAAGGAGAAAGGCAACGGGAGATTTAAAACAACTTTCAAAAAAATTAAATCTTTCAAGGAGCCAGGCTTATAATATTCTGAAAGAAATGAAGAGTGAAGGTTGTCTGATTAAGTTTTCAAAGCGAGATAACAGCTATTATTATTCAGAAATGAACAATCTGTATGAAGTATTGTTCAAACAGCAAAGGGATGTCTCAAACAATATTTTGTCTGATGAAGAAATGAGAAGAATTACGGGAGGAAAACTTTTTTTCAACTTTTTTCAAAGTCCAATTATATTGGACTCTTCTATTTGAACTTTGCTTTAAGAAACAAGGAAAGCCAACTCTAAAAATAATTCCCGAAGTGGGTAACACAGAGCTGAGCAGACCAGTTTTGAAAAAATATTATTAAACGATTCAAATTTATTTTATTATGAAAAAAGAAAAAGAATCTTCCATGCAAAAACTGTCAAAGGAAGAGATGAAGAAAATAATGGGGGGATTTGCGGAGCCACCGAAATGCGATAAAGAAACATGTGAAGCAAAAAGTAATGACGAGCTGACATGTTTTTGTGCCGATTCAGGTGCGCTTAAAGGGAATTGTTTGTGTGTTAGGTAAAAAAGTAAAGTGCAGACTTCAACACAATTAAGTCGTTCGTTCTTAATTTACCTGAACGATTCAGATTTAGAAATAAACAGAGCTATGAACTCAGGCAAGTCAATGGTTCTGTTTATTTTATAATGGATTTTAAAATTACAAACATTATGAAAGTATTATTCAATCTTTTGTTGATTTATTTACCTCTATTAATGTTTTCTCAGACTAATGAAATAAAACTTAAACTAAATTTTCATGATGGAAGTGGACCGTTTGAATACGTAAACTTTCCATTGAGATGGGATGATACTTCAATTATTTACAGGGATACCTATTCAAGGTTTAAAAGTTTCCCTAAAAATTTAAAAGACATTAAAAAGGGTATTATTCTTTTTGATAGGGATCAATTTATTCTTCAAAATTATATTAAAGGTAAGATTGACAAGAATAGGTTTATGAAGATTTTTCAAGATTCAGACAAACTGTTTAAGATGAAAAGATTGGTTAAGAGACCAATAAAATGTTTTGTGTCTATAATTAGCGGGTTGAATGAAAATCATAAGATGGTATATGTCCTGGATAAAAACAACAATCTCAATTTTAGCGATGATGAAGAATTTGTACCCGTCTCAGAAGAAAATGTATCAGGTTCAGGACTTGACAATTATTTGAAAAAAGTTACATGTCAAAGAGTTCTATTCGGAAATGTTATTAATGATTCGGTAGGTATTTTATTGGTAATGGACGGGAATTCTATTCGTTGCAGTGTTGCTCAATATGCCACAACAATTCTAAATTTTGGAGGTAAAACCTACTCAATGGCAGTTTGTCCATTATATTTTTTTGGTAGAACCTGGAAGGCATCGCAATTAGTTTTGCTGAAGGATCGCCTGAGTGATTATAAAGCACCCTTAAGTTCAATTATCAGAGAGGGTGATTTTTTAACGATTGGTGGAAACGTATTTAAATATAATGGGGTGAAAATAGAGAATAACCAATTGATAATTGAAAAAATAAGTGAAAATAATCAGCGCTCTTCACAAATTGGTTTTCACGCACCTTTATTCAATGGAATTGATGTAGTAAATGGGAAAAGATTAGAATTAAAGACAATTAACCATAATAAATTTGTTTTTATCGATTTCTGGGGAACATGGTGCAAACCATGCAGGGCTCAAATTCCTTATTTAGTGGAATTAAAAAATCAGGTAGATTCTGCACGGTTTACTTTTTTAAGCGTGGCTGCTTTTGATGATCCGGATTCCTTAAAAAAAGTGATTTGTAAAGAGAAAATGTTTTGGCCACAATTGCTTTCGGATAAGATAACTGCAAAATATAAGATAAATTCATTTCCATCTAATTTTTTGATTGATCCAAATGGAGTTATCATAGGCAAAAATATTTCATTAGACCAATTGAAAAGTAAGATTTACTCCCTGGGCTTGACCGGAACAAATTTTCAATAGACTTAAGAATATTTTTTCAAAAAGGATTTCGGTAGGTAAGAGTGTTTTTTTTAACAATTTTCTTCAGTCCGAATATACCAGCCTGAAGGATTTGAACTTTGCGATAAGAAACACGGGAAACCAATTCTTAAAATAATTCCCGAAGCGGGAAACACAGAGTTGAGCAAACCGGTTTTGAAAAAGTATTTTTAAACAATTCAAATTAATTTTATCATGAAACAATTAACGAAAGAAGAAATGAAGAAAATCATCGGAGGACAAAGTACGCCAACAGTAGATACTGTTGAATGTAATGATGGTTTTTCCCTGCCTCATCCGGACGGAGATTGCCGGTGCGGTTCAGTAGGTTTATGCGACGGGAATGGAGGCGTGAAAGATTGCATTGCATACGGACATCCTGTTACAGCACAATGATCTCGACAGAAGGGGATATTGTTTGATGAAATGATATCCCTTTTTGAATTTCTTAACCGGAGTTCTGAAAATTATTTTCAAATGAAATCTTTCCTCTTGTTTTATTTGACACTGGCATTTCCTTTCCTTGCCTTTTCTCAGACTTTCACGATGAAATGCCACATCAGGGACAAATATATTCCGTCTTTGTATTTTACTACTCATGACAATGTTTATGCCGATTTGCTTGCGAACAGGGTTCCTTTTAAAAAAGAGAATGATTCTGTCTGTGTACTGAATCTGGCTCCACGGAAGATTTCATTTGCACAGATAGGTGGTGATGCAGTGCTGGTAATTCCTGGTGAAAATCCGGAAGGCCTCTTTGAAAGGACACACTTTGAACCCTTTGATACCGGCAGTGCCAATTTTAAACTGATGCGAATATCGGCGGGTATTACTAAAACCATAGTTGATTATTCAATTGGCAGCAGTTTTAACCGCTTCTTATCAGTGGCTTCACGGCTCAGAAAATGTATTGACAGCATAACCTACCGGCTCGTGCATGATCCGCATTCGTGGAAAGATTCTCAGATCACGCTTGCGCTGAAGGAATATTTGGCTGAAAAACTGGCTCACTTTCTGGTGTTGCCCGTTTTATTTGGAAATCCATACAACAGAGATCAGCTTGCGGCAATTATCCGGAGAGATGTGCATATCAATTATCCGGAGTATTGGCTTCAGGTGCAGTCCGGACGCATTTTCCTCAAAAACTATTACAGAAAAATATTATTACCGGAGGCGGGTTATGATCTGATGAAATCGCAGAACAATAAAATCTTTTCTTATGAACCGTTTAAGAAACTTGTGACCTATCAGTATTTTTTAGAGTGTCTTGAATTGGGCACCGTAAAGACGAGATTTGAATTGACGCTTGACTGGGAAGAGGCAGAAGCCGGCATGGTATTATCAAATGGAGAAAAAAAGACGATGCAGGATGTGTATGTAAATATTCAGCAGGTGGGACAGGATATTTCTGAAATGTTCACCGCATTGCCTCTGATAAATACCGACGGTCGATTGCTGACAGATAAGGAGAAAAAAGCGCTGGTGTCAGGTTCTGATATACTGATTGACTTCTGGGCTTCGTGGTGCGTGCCCTGCCGGCAGGCAATGGAAAGGCACAGGGCGGAAAATGTTGTCATTTCTCACAGAGAATACCGGATCATTTATCTGTCAATTGATGAAAATGATAAGTTGTGGAAGGCGGTGAAATATCCGTTTCTGCACAGTAAGAACAGTTTCAGAATAACGGGGCCTGATAATTCTTTTATAAGGGAATTCGGGATATATACGATCCCTCGGTACATCCTGATAATGAAGGGAGGTATTGTCAGCAGGGATTTTGGATTTAAATAAAGGAGAAACAAAATCTTCCTGTTTGTCACGCCACGTTTTGATTGGAGATGAAGTAAGATAGCAATGAATTTTTCACCTGCTGAATTGCATACTGCCCTTTCAGTATTCTTATCGCAGAAGAGATACTTTATAAAAAGATATATATGTCCTGAAAAGAAATTTATTGAAACAAAGTGTTTACTTTAGTACTGTGTTTTGATATGGCAATGCCAAAGTGAACACCAATCAAAGCTTGTACAGAGTCACACCGCCCCGAAGAGGCAGATTCTCTAAAACCACTGCAAACTTCATACATTCACTTTGCGCAACAGGCGGGGTCTTTTTTTTCGGAATTGATTTGAATTGATAATGAAAAATACTCCTCAATGGCTGTTAGTTTTAAAACAAACCTGGTACATGTAGCCTGTGCCTACATGAGGATGCTGAAAGTAAAGCTGACAGCATCGACGCTAAAGCAGCGACTTAATGAAAATCCGTTTTTTCCGAGCCTGTACTCCCTGAGTAATACGCTGGACAGATTTCATATTTTGCGTGAAGCTTTTAAAACGGATAAAGAAAGTTTCAGTAAATCTCCACCTTCTGCCCCGTTCCTGGCCTGGATGAAGAATCAGGATACCGGTAAAGATTTTGTACTGGTTACCGCAATTAATAAGGACCAAGTCAGTTACATTTCTGACTCTTCCAAAATAAGAACCATTTCGAGAGCGCAATTTCTATCCGATTTTGAAGAAATAATACTGGTGGCGCATCCGGATGATTCAAGCGGTGAAAAGGATTATTCAGATAATCTGAAAAAAGAAAAAATCGGGAGCCTGAAAAAGAGGTTACTTGAAAGTGCCGGCATTTTTATTTTACTGAGCGCCATATTTCTTTTCATCAGCCGTGTACCCGCAGGGATGAAAGCGGCCGCATCTTTTATAACCCTTATTCTTTTAACAGGAGTGGCTGTCACGGTTCTATTGCTCTGGTATGAGATCGACAATACAAATGCTTTTGTAAAAAGTATTTGTACCGCAGGGCATAAGACCAATTGCAACGCCGTATTGCACAGTAAAGGAGCCATGTTTTTGGGGATGAACTGGAGTGAAACAGGCTTCTTTTATTTTTCAGCATCCTTCATATTTCTCATGTTTCCGGGTATTACCTTCAGCACCAAAGTGTTTACTCTGGCTTTGGCCAGCCTGATCTCTTTGCTATATATTCCTTATAGTTTGTATTATCAGTGGAGGGTTGTGAAACAGTGGTGCCCGCTATGTCTTTCTGTACAGGCCGTATTGGCGGCAGAGTTTATATGGGCGTCGGTTTATTTCCTGAGTAATGCTTATATACCGGGCACAATGCAGTTCTTCTATGTGATTTTTGCGATAGTACTGAGCTTAGCTGTTCCGGTTATGGGATGGTACGTGGAAAAGCCTTTGCTTTTCAGTTTAAAAAATGAGCCTCTTTACAGGACAGCCTACAAAAAACTTTTGTACAACCCGGATACTTTTAATCAATTGCTGCTGCAACAGGCAACGGCTCCGGAAGGATACAATGAAATAGGGATTACACTGGGTAATCCGGATGCTGCGAATACCATTATTAAAGTCTGCAATCCCTATTGCGGCCCTTGTGCCAGGGCGCATCCGGTATTACACGACATTGTGAATAGTAATCCCGATGTAAAGTTAAAACTCATTTTTACCGCGACCAACGATGAAAAGGATATAAGCAGAGATCCTGCCAGACATATGTTAGCATTATTTCGCGAACGTCCTGAAATAACAGGAACCGTCTTGGATGATTGGTATCTCGCTGAAAAAAAAGATTATCGTACGTTTTCGAAAAAATATGAATTGGCGAGTCATGCATTAGAGGAACAAAATAGTGAAATAGTAAAAATGAGAGAGTGGTGTGATAGAGCAGATATTTCGTTTACGCCAACGCTTTATATTAATGGATATCGTTTGCCCGAAAAATACGATGTAGGTGAATTGAGATATCTATTATGAAAATATTTCTTGCAAGGAACAGGTAGATGAGTTGCGTACCTGAATAAAACCGCAATCGCTATTTAGTTATTTAAAAAATTTTAATTTATGAAACAGTTAAGTAAAGAAGAAATGAAGAAGATCATCGGGGGAATGATTGACCCGGGTAAAACCTGTACGGGGCAATGTGGTGGAGGTGATTCCTCTCCCTGGTCCATGGATTGTACATCCCAAAAGCTTTTTGGGGATGAATCAATATGTACATGCCCAAGGGCGGATGCCAGTTGGTCAAATTGTAAAATGAGTTAATCTCAGGGAAAACAGACCGGTTCTGATTTAAGAACCGGTCTGTTTAAATGCTAATTTTTAGAAAACTATTAAATCCGGTTTTATATGAATATTTACAAATACTGCCTGTTTATCCTGATTACTCTGGGAGTTAATACGGTAAGAGGTCAGAAAAAATTTGATACTAAAATTTATTTAAGTGCCGTTATGGACTCCCGGAAGGTTGTAATCAGGGTTGATGATGGCAAAACAGAATATGTACCCGACAGGACCAGTGAAGACAGCAGTATAAAGATTCAGGGTGAATATTATGGTGAATATGCAGAAGTCCTCATCACTTACCCGAGTTCATATAGCCATAATTTTTCTTCAGTCAGAACCTTTTTTGTCCGTGACGAGCCGGCTGTTATTCGTTTTCAGGATGCATTTCCGGGGCAGGATATTTTGAGTAATTATTCAATCAATAATGGCACGGATTTCGGCAGTGATAAAAAAGAAATGGCTAAATATGATTCTGCAGATTTGAAAAGAGAGAAAGTGTTCAGTGAAAAGTATGGGAGCAGTATATTCAAAGACTCCTTGCTGTCAAAGGAATTTTTCAAGTTGGACGATAATATTTATCAGTCAGATTTAAAATACATTTTGAACAATACGGATTCTTATTATGCATTCTCTTTTTTCAGGAGAAATTTTGTTGTACCCCGGAGGATTTCGGGAGATTCACTGTTGACCATTTATGAGAAGTTTCCTGAAAAATATAAGAACGGCGAAGAGGGAAATACAATCATGAAATTGGTGACAGGCAGGGAAACAGTAAAAGTAAGTAAGACGGCCCCCCTTTTTAATTCTTATGATATATCGGGAAATGCGGTATCACTGGAGGGATTCAGGAATAAAGATTTAGTGCTGCTCAATTTCTGGGCAACATGGTGCGGGCCCTGCATAGCCGAAATGCCGGAGTTGAAGAATTTTAATGAAAGGTATGGGAACAAAGGCCTGAAGATAATATCTGTGGCTTACCCGTCGGAGAGGAAACAGGCAATCGAAATGGCTGAGAAGATAGGAATGGATTGGATAAATATTTATAATGATGTCGACCTGGTGAACAGTTTTGGTGGATATAGGCCGATACCATGGGATATTTTGATAAACAGGAGTGGAAAAATAATTTATGACAGTCAGGATATTCATGATAATCCGGGTATTCACACCTTAGAAACTTTGATTCAAAGCGAAATAGAAAAAGGCGGTTTAAAGGATTAGTTCGATGGAGTTCTTTTACGGATTTGTTGTCTCTCTGATCCGGTATGGGGATGGCTGAAATTGTTTGATAAGATACCGACCAATAAAAGGAGGACGGGCTGACGATTGTAAAATACAATGTGATCACCATCCCGCATAATTTCCTGATTGACAGGAACGGTATGATTGCAGATGAAAATATTGATTTGGACCATCTCGAGAAGGAAATAAAGCGGTTAACCACAAAAGATTAAGCATTTGTTTTTTATTAAACAAACCGGACTGGTAACGACAAACGTGAATAAAAGATGAAAACGGAAGATTGTAAAATTGGAAATATGGTGATGAATTATTTAAGGGAAGCTGAATTAAATAAAGTGATTGTTTAACCTGACAAATCCTGTATGCCTTTCACTTTTTACAAGCAACTGAATGAAATGGACTGCGGCCCCACATGCCTGCGTATGATAGCAAGGCATTACGGTAAGCATTACAATACAGATACTCTCCGCAAAAGTGCGGGTTACAGCAAGGGAGGTGTGTCTCTCCTCGGAATCAGTAACACGGCTGAAAAAATCGGGTTCCGTTCCCGCGGCGTAAAGATTACATTGGCACAATTAAAAGAAATTACACTGCCCTGCATTCTTCACTGGAACCAGAATCATTTTGTTGTCCTGGTATTTCAAAAAAGAAATAAAGCAGAGATTGCTGATCCGGCCAAAGGCCTTCTGAATTATACAAAAAATGAACTACTTACTCATTGGGCTTCTTCTGAGAGCGAAGGTAATGAACCGCTCGGTATAGCTTTGCTTCTGGATCCGACACCGGCTTTTTATGCCGGGAAGGGAGAGGAAGAACATACCCTCAGTTGGAAACTTGTATTGCAATACCTGTTTCAGACTAAATGGCAGATATTCCAGGTGTTGGTGGCATTGGCTATTGTGTCTCTGATTCAACTTGTTTTTCCGTTTCTCACGCAAAGCATCGTAGATACTGGTATTAATGCACAAAATTTGCAATTTGTCACTATCATCCTGATCGCCCAACTGATGCTTACCTTCAGCAAAACGGGGGTGGATTTTATCAGGAGCAGACTTCTTTTGCGCATATCCAACATATTCAATCTGCAGATACTTTCGGATTTCTGGATTAAGCTCACACGGCTGCCGCTGTCTTATTTTGACGTGCATCATACAGGTGATACCCTTCAGCGTATCAGCGACCACCGCCAGATTCAGAATTTTCTGACCGGCACGGCGCTGAATACACTATTTTCACTTTTCAACTTTATCGTGTATGCCATCGTATTGGTTGTTTATAGTGTGCAGTTGTTTTTTGTGTTTCTGCTGGGCAGTATCATTTATTTCAGTTGGGTACAGTTCTTTATGAGGGTGCGGCGCAAAATCAACTATCAGGCGTTTTATTATGCATCCAGAGAAAATAATGCCACCCTTCAGATGGTACAGGGGATGCAGGAAATAAGGCTGAACAATGCTGAGAAGCTTAAGCGCTGGATGTGGGAAAATATACAGGCAGGTATTTTTAAGCTCAATTTTAAGAATCTGAATTATAATCAGGTGCAGCAGTCGGGTGCCACACTTATTAATGGCGTTCAGGATATCGCCATTACCTACATTGTATCCAAATTGGTTATTGAAGGACAACTCACACTGGGCGCTATGCTGGCAGTACAGTACATTATAGGCCAGTTGAGCGGCCCTGTTTCACAATGGGTGGGTTTTGTACAAAGTGCCCAGGATGCTAAAATAAGTATGGAACGTCTCAATGAAATTCATCAGTTAAACGATGAAGAGGATATTCACAGAACCTATATAAACCATTTGCCCCGCAATAAAAGTATTATGATTCACGACCTTTCCTTTGCATATCCGGGGGCGGGAAATGAACCGGTGCTGAAAGAGATCAATCTTCATATTCCCGAAGGAAAAGTGACGGCCATTGTAGGGGTAAGCGGCAGTGGGAAAACAACATTACTGAAACTGTTGCTGAAGATTTATGAGCAGTATGAAGGAGAAATAAAAATCGGAGGCGGGGTCTCCGTTGAAGATTCTTCTGCAAGCGGGATATCAAACGATATCCATCATAACGGATTCCTTCATCAGGGGCTGCGCTTTGAAAATATCAGTCCTTCTTACTGGCGCTCGGTATGCGGAGCGGTGATGCAGGACGGATATATCTTCAATGATACGATAGCGAGAAACATTGTGGTGGGGGAAGAGGAAATTGAAATGGACAGATTGAGAAGTAGTTGTGCCACAGCCAATATTCTGGATTTTGTAGAAAACCTGCCAAATGGTTTTTATACGGAACTGGGCACGGAGGGAACGGGCCTGAGCCAGGGGCAAAAGCAAAGGTTACTCATTGCGAGGGCCATATATAAGAATCCGGACTATTTATTTTTTGATGAAGCCACAAATTCGCTGGATGCCAATAATGAAAAGGAGATTGTGGAAAACCTGAATAACTTTTTTAAGGGCAGGACCGTGATCGTGGTGGCCCACAGGCTGAGTACGGTGAGGAATGCAGATAAGATCGTGGTGGTTGACAGTGGAGAAATTGTCGAAGAGGGAACTCATGAAGAACTGTCGGCCCTTCGTGGTAAGTATTTTGAACTGGTGAAAAATCAATTGGAATTGGGAGTTTGATAACGGGTAACTATATTCTTAGTGAATTAGAGTGGCAGAAAAAACAACCGCAATGCAAGACACGGATACATCTTTGGAAAAAAATGAAGAAAACCCTCCCCGTGAGAAGAAGGAATTCTTTCATCTTCGCTCTGAGGCGGCACAGGAGATCATCAGCCATAAGCCGGGTTTTATAGAGAAATGGGCCCTGATTCTTTTTACGATTATTCTGATTTTGCTGATTACCGGAACATGGTTTATCCGGTATCCCGATCTGGTGGAAGCCGACGGCAGACTCACCGCCGAAAACGAGCCCAAAGAGATCATTCCCCTGCGGTCGGGCAGGCTGGTGCGGCTCATGGTACAAAACGGGGCCGGCGTCAGCAAGGGAGATATCATAGGGTGGATGGAGAGCAGCGCCGATGCCGGCGAAGTACTTCATCTTTCACAGGTATTGGACAACGCCGTTTCCCTCATTGCATCTGGAAATGATGCTGAAGTACCCGGTCTTTTTTCAGAAAGGTATAACCAGCTTGGCGAATTGCAAACCGCATTCCAGGCCTTTACAACCGCTCTGCAGCAATACAATGATTATTTTGTCAATGGGTTTTACAGAAATAAAAAAGGCCTTCTCAATAAAGACATGGCCACCCTCCGGCAAATGCAGGTCAGCATGGAAGCGCAGAAAGGACTGATGAAGCAGGACGAAGATTCTTCGCGCAGGACACTTGAAATGAATAAAATACTTTTTGAAGAGAAGGTCATTTCCGCCGAGGAATTTCGCGAAGCCAAGAGCAAACATCTGAATAAACAGATGGCCCTGCCTCAGTTGAGGGCCTCCATCCTGAACAATGAAAGTCAGCAACGCGATAAACTCAAGGAATTGGAACAACTGGATCATGATGCCGATCAGCAAATGATAACCTTCAAACAGGCACTGCTGGTATTGAAGAGCAATGTGGACCAGTGGATTCAGCAATATGTATTGGAAGCCCATAGCAGCGGCAGAGTGGTATTCGCCGTGCCGATGGAAGCCAATAAATTTGTAGAGCAGGGGAAAGTATTGGGTTATATCAATCCCCGGGAGAATTCATATTACGTGGAGTTAAATCTGCCGCAAAATAACCTCGGTAAAGTAGATACCGGTATGCGTGTACAGCTCCGTTTTGACGCCTATCCTTATCAGGAAACGGGCTTTGTAAGGGGGCAGCTCGACTATATGTCGCCCATTACCTCCGACACTGGCTTTCTGGCTACGGTGCGGCTGACGCGCGGACTCACCACCAACCTGCACAACCGGATTGCCTATAAGAACGGGCTTAAGGTGCATGCTCTCATCATTACCAGAGACATGCGCCTGCTGCAGCGGATGTACTACAGTGTGGTGAAATCGGCATCACCCGGGAATTGAGGAAACTAAATTTTCGAAGAAAAAAAATAAGCACAATGTCACTGCATACTTACTTAGAAAGACTGAGATACATAGATGATCTGATAAGGAGAAAGGCAACGGGGGATCTGGAAGCTCTCTCCAGGAAATTAAAACTCTCCAAAAGCTACACTATGTTATTGATAAGGGAAATGAGAGAACTCGGATTCCCGATAAAATACTCAAGATACAAAGGCAGTTATTATTATTCAAAGGAAGGAAGAATGATTAAAAATTTTTTTCAGGAAGATATGCCAGAAAATGGAATTCCCTTATCTGACAAGGAAATGGGAAAAATTACAGGAGGAAGATGTTTTATGCATTTTATGCAAAATACAATGTCCCAATGGCCAGGATAAAAGCTGATATAGGACTTTTGTTTAGAATGCAGACTCTGCTGGTAGAGTAAAGTGGCAGGTGATCAGAAATTTATTCAGGTATTGCTTTTAATTATTTTATTCAGGTTATATTGGCCATCTAAACATTGTTTTATTTGGATTCTTTCTCAATTTTAGCGGGTGCAAAGGCAATAATCCCGTCCTATAAATGCGAGATAAATAACAGTCATGTGGTCATGTCCGAAGTATAGGGAAAAAGAAGTTTAATTCTGCTTTTGGGCTGAAGAATAAATTTTATTCAGTTCGTCAAGAATTTGGTTTTTGTCCGGGTTGCCTGAATAACCCAATTGTCGGTATAATACTTTTCCCTCCGGCGAAATAAGAAAAAACTGAGGTACTGCTGATAGCTCATATTTAAAACTAATGGCTTTTTTATCCATAAAGGAGAAGCCTCTGAGATCAGATCCTTGCAGCCAGGTCATTCTATCAGATTTAATGCTGTTTTTCCAAATTTTTCTATCGGTATCGAGTGAAATACTCAGGACCTTAAGTCCCTTTGATTCGTATTTTTTTGAAATTGAACTCAGCATTGGCAGGCTTAGTTTGCAGGGAATACAACCGGTATTCCAGAAATCTATCAGCAGATATTTCCCCAAAAAATCCTTTAAACGAATAACATTTCCGGAAGTGTCTTCCACTTCAAAGTCAGGAGCTTTGGTGTTTTCTCTGACCTTCAGCAATTTTTCTAATCCTGTATCTGAATAATGGGATGTTATGATTTCGTAATCTGAGCTTTGCTCTTTCACATTATCAGAGATGGTGTAGAGTAACTGAAAGGCCACTGTTTTGGATTCTTCTATCCGGGGTTTGAGCACAAAGAGTCTTATGAGGGTGATGGAAAATGGTGATTCAGGATGATTAATAATCCAAGACCGGGTCAGAGAGTCTTCTCTTTCATTCATTATTTGCAGACTTACTCTTAAATCCTGTTTATTTATTTTATTATCAGTACTCTCCAATAATCTTTCTGTTTCATTGCGAGGAGAGTCAATTTTGAGAAGTTCCTGAAAATATTGATTTTGCATACACGAGAGACTATCTCCTGAAATGGTAAAATGCCGGAAGGATTTGTCTATATTAATATTTGTCTCAGAACTTCCATTTAGTACAATTGGAATGGAAAAGTCTTCAGGATTACCTGCTCTGGGATCTCCAAGCTGAAGGAAGTATGTAACCCATAAATCTCCCGGTGGAATTCTCACCTTAAATTTTTTTCCGGTAACAAAGGCTTCGATTTTATGACCGGATGGAGGAATAAGAAAGACTTTGGAGGGATCTTTATTGGTACTTTCAAAAGCTCCTGTAATAACCCCCTTCCCCTGGCAGAAAGTCATGGAGGAAGCAGAATTAAGAAAGATGATAAAGAGGAAACCAATCTTTTTCATAGAGGTTACTTAGACGAAATTATCCTTTTAAAATTTACCCTGAAGTCCGCCGTACAACGAAGCTATTGTTTTTTTAGACTTCAGGATAAATTGGTTTTAAAAGTCACACATTATTTGTACCGGTATTGCAATATCCTCCTGAACCAAAAGTGAATTTCACGCATTTTTGACCTGCACCACAGTCTGAATCGGAGTTACAAGCGGAACCCTGTGCTACGGTAGTACAGGTTCCTATTTCATCCAGTGATTTATAATCACATCTTTGCCCGCATGGGCATTGATCGGTCGTCCAGCATGGCGTCCCTCCATTCATCATTCCACCAAGAATACTTTTCATGTCTTCTTTGTTTAATTTTTTCATAATTAATAGTTTTTAAAATTAAAAAAATTACGATTGTGATTTTAACAGAGACCTGAGCAGATGATATTTTATCATTACTGCTGATCGTTAAATTATTCTTTTTACATTGGCTTATACAATTCATTTATCTTTCGAAGAGCAAACATCCTTACCCTTATTCTTATATTATAATCATGGAAAAACTTTTTCAGTTTTTTCTTCATACTTATTATATAAGCATGAGCGATTTGAACTTTGCACTAAGAAACATGGGAAACCAACTCTTAAAATAATTCTCAGAGGGAGAAGCACAGAGCCAGGCAGACCGGTTTTGAAAAAATATTTCTAAACAATTCAAATTAATTTTATCATGAAAAAAGAGAATGAATCTTCCATGCAAAAATTGTCAAAGGAAGAGATGAAGAAAATAATGGGAGGTTTGATAGAACCTCAACCGAAATGTTCGGGTTCCTGCGATTTTACCTGGAAGGATTATAATGGGGACAGCCATACAACTCCCGGAACTTGTATGACGACTACAAATGGCCTGTGTTACTGCGACAACGGTGAAGGATACTGCGCAGGTTAGACAACCTTGCCAGAAATAAATCGTAAATAAGAAACAGGGTACTTTTAAGCGCCCTGTTTTGAATAAATCATTTTGAATTATGAAAATAGTTATTCTTTTATTATCGTTTTTATCCCACTACGCATTTTCTTTCGCCCAGAAAGAAAGTATTGCCAGACTTCAATTAACTTATCCTGAAAATTTCGGGTATGATACCTTGTTGGTAAAAGATGGGAACAGAATTATTGCTACTCCATATTCATCTTCTGAGGAGGGAAACAGGATTGTCAATAATTATGTAATAAAACCGGATAAAAAAAGTGAGTTCAATTTTTCAATATATTTCGGGGGAAGCAAAACTGCAGTGAATGATACCTTACACTTTCTTTCAGGGGATAAGAATATGAAAGTGGAGCTTGAAGATTCTTTTGCGCTGCGTAATAATATTTATATGGATTTATCAGGTACCTATAATCTTGAAAAACTTAATCAGGAATATAATGAATATTGCCAGGCAGGGCTGGCACATTATGATTCTTTGATGAAAGAAGGTCGTTCTGTAAATATGAACAGGTACCAATACTTTCATCATTTGGGCCTTCAATTTGTGAAGGAACACAGACGTAATCCCTACGCAATTGAACTATTTTCTGTATTTGTGATAAATAACTCTTTTTACCGTACGAGTTACCAGCAGGCGGAGGCCTTTTATCAGGCGAACCTTGCCCCGTTGATTAAGGATTCGGCTGCAATAAAATATGTGGAAACCAGGATAAAGGCTTTAAAAAGTGTGGTCAGGGAAGGAGATGAATTCCCTGAATTTTCCGTAACAACTACAGAAGGGAACAGACTGAACAATTCTGCAGTTAAAGGGAAAAATGTGTTGTGGGTGTTTTGGGCTACCTGGTGCGGACCATGCATGGCAGAAATACCGGCGCTTAAAAAAGTGAGAAAGGATTTTGTCGAGAGCGACCTGAAAATAATAGGTGTGTCGCTGGATGTGAACAGAGATAAACTCATGGCAGTTGTTAAGAGGAATCAAATGAAATGGCCCCAGGTTTTTGACGATCAGGCATTTGTTTCAGAATTGGGAGTTAATGCGATCCCGGCTTTGGTTCTCTTAAACAGCGACGGTGAAGTGATTTATCACAGCTACTATCACATGAAAACCCCGGAAGAGAATTTATCGGAGGTGGTATCCCTCCTGAAGAAGGAACTACAGAAAAAAGAGTAGAAATAGCCGGATTGAAATCGGTAGCTTTTGTTTTCAACCTGACAGGCCGCGTATCAGAAAATTCAGTACCGGAGGTTGCGTCCTGACTTTCAGGCTAAGAAGGAATCTGGGAAGTTTCTTTGAAGATAAATTCCTTCAATTTTTTTCAAAGTCTCCTTATATGAGACCGAAGGATTTGACCTTTGCGATAAGAAACGCGGAAAACCAACTCTTAAAATAATTTCCGAAGCGGGAAACACAGAGCTGTGCAGTCCGGTTTTGAAAAAATATTTTTAAACAATTAAAGTGTAACTATTCAGCACCCAAACATACAATAAGCGGTATATATGTTTTTTAGTCTT